>Ga0208032_1000798_pt1 | contig 15119 bp, 14 predicted proteins | sample MalvirAntarct_66_FD_184254 | JGI IMG/M metagenome (GOLD analysis project Ga0208032, IMG submission 184254) | Marine viral communities from the Global Malaspina Expedition - Malaspina viral metaG Antarct_66 (SPAdes) (version 2) | ecosystem: Environmental > Aquatic > Marine > Oceanic | place: West... | reverse complement strand
CGGCTACCCCTCATCCGCTGACCAAAAAAAGGAGACCTCATGCCCGTGATATTGCAAACCAGACTACCGGACGCGCAGACCGGCACGCCCGGATTGCCGGGCACGGGGCCTTGCGGGGCGGAGGACTGGCTGCTGATGGACGAAGCCTACGCGCCGCAGATGGTCTACCGCGAAGCGTTGCTGGCGGACCGACCCGAGGCTGTTTTCTACCAAAGCGAGGCCGCCAGACCCGCCGCGGCAGAGCTGTTGTCCGAGGCGCTGACCCTTCTGCCGCGTTTCGGTTTCACCCTCGGGGCTGATGCAGTGGTCTGTCCTGACGGGCGCAAGGTCACGCTGGACCGCTCGCAACCGCTGTGGACGTTGGCGCATCTGGTGCAAGAAGACCTCTGCATCCTGCAAAAGCGTGGCGATGAACATGTGCTGACCGCTGCGGCATTGTGCTTTCCGGCGAACTGGCGGCTGGCGGACAAGATAGAGCAACCCCTGACGGGCATTCACACTCCGGTCGATGAATATGACGCCGACATCGCGCGGCGTGTGCAGCGTCTGTTTGACGGCGTGCGGGCAGGGCGGCCCCTGTGGCGGTTCAACAAACTGCGCTATGCGGATGCGGATCTGCACCAGCCGCGGCGGCGCGAGACAGGCAGCGACATGCCCTTTATCCGGTCAGAGCGGCAGTGCATCCTGCGTCTGCCCGAAAGCGACGCAGTCGTCTTTACGATCCACACCTATGTGGTGCGCGACGGAGATGCGCCTGCCTGAGCGGACCCAGACAGGCGCGATGGTTCGGGATTGATGGCGCTAGGTCAGAACCAGATGCGGCTGCCCGTCAGAGGTCTTGCGCGGGGAGATCCCCTGCGCATCGACCACCGCATTGATCTGCCGCCGCATATTGCTGAACAGGGGCGAGGTCACAACGTCAATCGCCGTGTCGAAGCGCAGGGTCAGCGACCACATGCCACTGCCCGATAGCCGCGCCGCCTTGACCACGCCGGTAAAGGGATGGCCTAGATAGCGGCCTTGCACGCGGTCCCTGGGCGTCCAGCCCTGCGCAGGGGCCGCGGCCTGCGCGCTCAGCGTGTTCCAGTCGCGCGCCCCCCATTGGTGGGCCACCATTTCCAGCGTCGCCGCATGGGACAGTGCTGTGCCTTGGGCTGCAAGGTCCGCGCGCAAGCGTTTGGCTTGGGATTTCAGCACATCAGCCGAAGGTGCGGCGGTGGGATGGGTTTGGGTTGTCATCATAACACTCCTGCTCTCGCAAAAGTCGAAGGGGGTCCGCGTTGCCCGTCAATCCGCGAGATTGAAGGTGTGTTCTTGATCAAGGACTTCACCGATATGCGGACGGCAGGGGCCTTTCCCTATGGGCGCTATATGGCGCTTGGGTGCTGCAATTGCAATGGGGTGGTGCGGGTGGCACGGGGCGGATGCCTTCGGCGAGGATTTTCAGCCATTTGGAAGCAAAACGCGCGCGCCGCAGGACCGGCGCGCGCGTGGCGATTGTTTTTATTTTCGAGCGGGTTAGCCGTCGATGCGGGCGGCCATGATGGCGATGGCTTTCTGGTACACGCCGGCAGCGTTCCACTGTTTGATCACATTGAAGTTGGTTTGCCCTTCCTGATAGCCGGCACCGGGTTGCCAGCCTTTCTGACGCAGGAAGTTCGCGGTCGAGGCCAGCGCATCGGTCTGGTTGTAGAAATCAACGCGGCCGTCGCCGTTACCGTCCACCCCATAGCGCAGGGCATTGCCGGGCAGGAACTGGGTGTGGCCAAGCTCGCCATGTTTTGCGCCTTTGGTGCCGCCATTGATCGCGCCGGTATCAACCAGTTTCAGCGCGCCGATGGCGTGGGGGGCAAAGAAATCGGAGCGGCGGCAGTCATAGGTTAGCGTGGTGATTGCAGACACCACCGAGGTATCGCCCATGAAGCCACCAAAGGCGGTTTCCATCCCGTGGATCGCGATGATCACCCCCGCTGGCACGCCGTAGCGCGCTTCGAGTGACTGGTAGAAGCTTGCATTGCGGGCCTTGCGCTTGCGGCCTTGGGCGACGATCGTATCGGCACCGCGCACCTGCATGAATTTATCGAGCGAATAGTTGAAGGATTTCTGGTTGCGGTCGGCGGCGATGGTGCTGCTGGCATAGCGCGCGTTTGCCAGTGCATCGAGCCCCCGTTGACCGACACCCGCGGCGGCGGCCTCTTTCGCGAAGGCGGGTTTCCAGGCGTCGAAGCCTCCCGCGTTGTTGCCACATTGGGCCGCTGCAACTGGGGCGGCGAAGCCCAAAGAAAGCATAAGTGCCGTGGCAAGACGTTTGGTGGGGCGCATGAAATAACCTCTGACTATATTAAACTTCGGCTGACTCTAGCCCAGCTGTTTCGAACTTCAAATAGCAAGACGCATTCCAAGCGAAAGGGCACCCCGATAGGGACGCCCTTTGCTGTTGGTCTGGCCACCCGTCCGGATGGACACCGCGTTTAGCAGCTGTAGTACATGCCGAATTCAACAGGGTGGGGTGTGTGCTCGTATTTGTGCACTTCTTCCATCTTGAGTTCGATATAGCCTTCGATCTGGTCTTTGGTGAAGACGTCACCGGCCAGCAGGTAATCCATATCCGACTGCAGCTCTTCCAGCGCTTCGCGCAGGGAACCGGAAACGGTCGGGATATCGGCCAGTTCTTCGGCGGGCAGATCATAGAGGTTTTTATCCATGGCTTCGCCCGGATCGATCTTGTTCTTGATCCCGTCAAGGCCGGCCATCAGCAGCGCGGCAAAGCACAGGTAGGGGTTTGCCGCCGGATCGGGGAAGCGGGCCTCTACGCGTTTTGCCTTGGGGGATTCGGTCCATGGGATACGGACACAGCCCGAGCGGTTGCGTGCGGAATAGGCGCGCAGAACGGGGGCTTCGAAACCGGGGATCAGACGCTTGTAGCTGTTGGTTGCCGGGTTGGTGAAGGCGTTCAGCGATTTCGCGTGGGACAGGATGCCGCCGATGAAATACAGCGCTTCCTGGCTCAGGTCGGCGTATTTGTCGCCTGCGAACAGGGGCTTGCCGTCTTTCCAGATCGACATATTCACGTGCATGCCGGAGCCGTTGTCGCCATAGATCGGCTTGGGCATGAAGGTTGCGGATTTACCATAGGCGTGCGCCACGTTGTGGATCACGTATTTGTATTTCTGCAGCTCGTCCGCCTGTTCGGTCAGCGTGCCGAAGATCAGGCCCAGTTCGTGCTGGCAGGACGCCACTTCGTGGTGGTGTTTGTCGACCTTCATGCCAAGACGTTTCATCGTCGACAGCATTTCGGCGCGCAGGTCCTGTGCTTCGTCCGTGGGGTTCACGGGGAAGTAGCCGCCCTTGAGGCCCGGGCGGTGGCCCATGTTGCCCATTTCATAGTCGGTGTCGGTGTTCCAGGACGCGTCGGACGCATCAACTTCGTAGGATACCTTGTTGATCGAGTTCGAGAATTTGACGTTATCGAACAGGAAGAATTCGGCTTCCGGACCCATATAGGCCACATCACCGATACCGGAGGCTTTCAGATAGGCTTCGGCTTTTTGCGCGGTGCCACGGGGGTCACGCTCATAGGCTTCGCCTGTGTCGGGCTCTACAACAGAGCAGTGCACGCAGATGGTTTTTTCGGCATAGAACGGATCAACATAAGCGGTGTCCGTGTCGAGCATCAGCTTCATGTCGGAGGCTTCGATGCTTTTCCAACCCGCGATGGAGGAGCCGTCAAACATGAACCCTTCTTCGACAAAATCTTCGTCAACAAGATCGGAGACGATTGTCACGTGCTGCAGTTTACCGCGTGTATCGGTGAAACGTACATCAACGTATTCGATGTCCTCGTCCTTGATCTTCTTCAGGAAGTCCTTGGTGCTCATTGGATGATATCCTTTTCTTGAATCTCGTAAATTCGATTAAAGCGCGTCTGACCCGGTCTCGCCGGTACGGATGCGGATTGTTTGTTCGATGGGGCTGACGAAGATTTTGCCGTCGCCGATCTTTTCGGTCTTCGCGGCCGATACGATGGCCTCGATGGCGGCGTCTACCTGATCGTCGTCCAGCACGATTTCGATTTTTACCTTGGGCAGAAAATCCACGACATATTCAGCGCCACGGTACAATTCTGTATGGCCCTTTTGACGCCCGAAGCCTTTGACTTCGATAACGCTAAGGCCCTGAACGCCAACCTCTTGGAGCGCCTCCTTGACTTCATCAAGCTTGAACGGCTTGATTACAGCTTCGATCTTTTTCATCTGAGGCCTCCCTGCCAGACGGGTGATTTTCGGTCTACATCGGTGTCATCTCACCGTGCGGGCCGACGGTCTACCAGACGCGCGATGGAGTCCACCGAAAGAGGCGAAAATTTGTGCGCATCGGCTGTTTTATGTGCGCTGAGATTAAAAAATGTGCAGTTTGAAAATCCATGTGCTGGCAGGCTTGGCTATCGCTTGGGCAGGTGGTTTATCTTTGGGCAAAAGACGGACCAGAAAGGGGCTGCCATGCAACCGACTGCCATCGCCGCAGACACGCTGGACTTTGATCAACTGGCCAAGGGGCAGGGGCATAAGTTCGATCACGGGCATGCGATTGTCGTGACCGGTGGGGCCGGGCGCACAGGTGCGGCGCGGCTGTCCGGGCGTGCGGCGTTGCGGATGGGGGCGGGGCTGGTCACACTGGCCGTACCGCCCGCCGCGCAGATGGAGGTGGCGATGCAGATCACCGCCCTGATGCTGTCGCGCGTCACAGGCCCCGAGGATCTGGCAGAGCTGGCCGGTGACAAACGCGTGCGGGCGCTGTGCATCGGGCCGGGCTTGGGGCTGAAACCGGCCCATGTGGCGCTGGTGCGGGCAGTGCTTGAATGCGGCAAGCCCTGCGTGCTGGACGCCGACGCGCTGACCCTGATCGCGCAGGAGCCCACCCTGTGGGAGCACCTTGGCCCGCACTGCGTGCTGACCCCGCATGGCGGAGAGTTCGCGCGCCTTTTCAAGCAGATATCCGAGGGTGACGCCGATAAGGCGCAGGCCTGTCTGATGGCGGCGCAAAAGGCGGGGGCGGTTGTTCTCTATAAGGGGGCGACCACCCTGATCGCGCATCCCGACGGCCGCGTCGCGGCGCATCACGGCACGGGCGATCGCGCGGCCCCGTGGCTTGCCACCGCAGGCGCGGGGGATGTGCTGTCGGGCATGATCACCGGTCTGCTGACCCGCGGCATCGCGCATTTCGAGGCGGCGCAATACGCCACGTGGCTGCATGTAGAGGCAGCACGTCAGTTCGGACCGGGGCTGATCGCCGAAGATCTGGTCGAAGAAATCCCCCGCGTCTTCAAGGCGCTGGACCTCTAGCGGCCGTCGGGTGCAGGCACGCGTGGCAGGTGAGAAAAACTATACGTCATGCGCGTTTTTCCCCCTCGCCACTGGGAAATTTCTTTGATAGTGAACGCGCAATGCGGGTGTGGCGGAATTGGTAGACGCACCAGATTTAGGTTCTGGCGCCTATGGCGTGGGGGTTCATATAGGGGGCTGAAAAAGCTACTTTCTAACCCTATCAGTGGGGGCATGGCGGAATTGGTAGACGCGCTGGATTTAGGTTCCAGTTGGATAACACCAGTGAGAGTTCGAGTCTCTCTGTCCCCACCACTAACTTTTGATAAATACAGCAAACTTTCTGAAATATGACCGTTGGGCGCGCGAGCGGCTCGACGTGGTTCGAGTGCGTATTGGCGGGCCGCGACATCCAATCGTAGGTCCGAGCCCTTTCCGGCCAAAAATCAGAAATAATGTGGGGCTTTACACAATGTAGGTGGTAGACTACTTTCTACTCCAATGAGTTGGTAGAGGGTGAATCAAAATGTCACGTCCGATCACTTACCACCTCATTCGTTCCATGCCGTCGCCGCTGATGGCATCAGAGCACGTCCCATTGGTTATAGTTTCTAAAGAAGACGGCTTCTTTTTGAGAGAAGCGCATGCATTCTTCCATGATGAGCGATACAGCGACAGGAGTCATAGTTGGCGTTTAGCTGCAGCAAAGACTATAGGCCTGTTTTTTGATTTTTTTAAAGCATCAGAAATTGAGGATTTTGGCGGTGCAATTAACCAGCATACGCTGGTCCGAAACTTCCTTCTCGCCGTATCAAGAGGGACAATATTAAGGGACGGTGAGGACCCGACAGGGCTGCGCTGGAAGCCGTCGAGTCCCGATAGATACGCAGTAAGGAAATCTTACTTACGGCAGTTCCTTGAAGCCCTTCAGGACTTTAGCGACGAAGGAACCATCATAAAAACTCGGTTCTGTCAGGTGGCAGTCAGCTCAAGAGCGCGTGAGTATCAAAGGGCGAGATCGCTTCTCTACCATCTCGGCACACCAAGAACGTACTCTGGCAAGCCCAATGACAGCAGTAGATCCCTTGGCGTTCTGCATAAAAAGCGTGGTTTTGATCAAGATGTTCTCCTGAAACTACTGCAAGTCGGATGCCGACGGAGTAGATCGATACCTGCCTTCTACAACAAGAACGGTGAACCGACGCTCGCCAGCGAGTTCAACTTGAACCTGCTCATGGCTATTATTCTAATGGTTGGTGGGGGGCTCAGGCAGTCTGAGCTTTTCCATATATTTCTCGATGATATTCGCCCCGATATTATATGGATGTATCATCCAGAGTATGGAAAAGATCGCAGGGGCCGAATAAGATCAGATTACCTTCGAGAGGAATTCGGTCTACTTCCACGGAACCGGATAACCGGAACACAACGCGCAGGTTGGAAGCGTTTTCTAATTACCGACGATCAAAGAATGCGTTCACGCCTCTTTTTGCTGCCGTATTGGCACGAGCTATTTTATAAAGTGTTCTATGAGTATAGGCGAAATATCTATCCGAACAATCCTGCGCACCCTTATTTATTCGTCTCGACCGATGCTCGGTTCTACGGGCAGCCATGGTCCATTCAAGGCCTGAAAGATTCTTTTAAAGCAGCGATGAATAAGGCGGGTATGAAACAGTCGAAGTTCGAAGATACTAACATGCATGCTTTTCGTCACAGCTATGGCCAAAAGCTCGTATCTATGGGCCTTTCGCCCCTCTACGTTAAGGAAGCGATGCACCACCTTAGTATTGAAAGTCAGCAAGTCTATACTCGCCCGAGTGATGAAACCGTAAATAAGCACCTCCAAGAGGCTGCCGCCCGAATGCAAGCAATGAAAGATGGCAAATACTCGAATCTTTCCGTGTTAGAATCTCCTGATCTAATTGGAGGTAAATTCATGAGTGATCCGGCTGGGATATTTACACTAGTGGGTTTGGGGAGGAACCGTGACCGAATATAAACATGTAACCGTCAACGTAGAAAAAATTGGGAACGCAAAGGTTAACCTGAGCAAGTCACGCCTATTTGTGGACGAGATCGCCGATGGTTGGTCCCGAGCCAATGAACTGGTGAGGTATGACCTTCATCAAGTAGACAAAAGGTCTTTCTATAAGACTGCATCCCGACTCTTCCTGTGGGATAACTATTTTCACGCCGCTCACAAGGTAAAAACTTCCCATTTTTGGGAGAAGATGTTGGACGACCTTTCGGATGTTGACAGCCTTGATATCCACGATGAAACCAAAACCGTCATTCGGAAAACACTATTCGAAGTTATCCGGCACTACCTGAATGCCGACTGCCTTCTACTTCCAATGGTAAAGCCAAGGAGCGAAGAGGCTCCCGCATGGCATGCCGGTTTGAAGCCCAAAATTACTGGCCACCCATATGAAAAGTTCTTTGAATGGTTTAAAGCGACCTGCAATAGCAAAAACAAGCTAAAGACCGCAGGCGCTAGGTATAGGTTCATCTTTTCAAGCGTTCGCATTCCCGACTTCGATGCTTATACTGAAGAAGTAGATGAGTGCATTTCCGTTGGCTTCAAGAACGCAGGTTTAGCCCGCAACGAATTGTGGGATTGCAGAAGGTTTCTCCAAGAGCTCGCCTCCAAATGTCCGGTCGATAGCGGACGCAAACCGTTCACTACTCACCTTAGCTCAAGTAGTTACCTGCGTCGACAACCGTCGTCGACTGTTTTCCGCGAAGACGTGGAAGTCATGGCGAGTCATGACCCCATTCTCACGATGAGGACACACGTCGATGCAGGACTGAAGATGCTCGGTATTGCGCACCATCAAAAATGGCTGGATGAGATCGGAAGTTGGATCTCGACAAGTAACAACTCTAATATTCACCCCCTATATAGCGACGTCCTGTTCCTGTGCGAATGGATGGCGAGGAATGGACTCTCCGACAAAAGTTCAGATGAGCTTAGTCGCCAACAACTTATTAAACAGAATGGAGAATATCTGTCGTTTTTCGAATATCTGAAGGAAGAGCACGAAAGTCGCCATAAGAAATCAAGAATAATTAGAAACTTGGTTGATTTTTTCGCGTTTAGTAGCGATGGGTGGCTTGATGCCTACGGACGGACTATACACTCTCCCCTTAGCGAAAGTGATAAGAGGAGGTTTACGGATACTGGTGCTAAAGAGCGCGGAAAGTCTAACAAGCCTGTTCTTCCTCGACGTATCATAGAAATGGCCAAGCAGGTTCTCTTGGAGAATGATTACGCTTTTTCGCGCTGCTTTGAAGGCCAATTTATCGAGGTTGAGGGTGAAAAACTATTTGTTCCAACCATTAGCAATCTGCTTTATCTTATTCTGTCGCTGCCTATAAGGACCGCACAGGCTGTGATGCTCGACAGTGGAGAAGCCGACGAATTTATTGTCTCTCTGGACGGAGCGCTAATAAATAATAAGCATCCTCTCGCTCGCAAGGGAAGAAATTTAGGTTACGCCAGACGGTTCGCAGGAACTAGCGTAGACACACAATTCAGCGGTCTCTTTGTGAACACGAACAAAGAGACGGTGCATGAGCAGAGGGGATATGAAATCCCATTCCACGACGCGAAGCTGATGAAAGTGCTTGCGGCTCAACGTCTTTTCCAAGAGACGTTCAATCCAGTGAGCTTTGTTGTCAACAGAAGCCTACTTTCCTTCAAAGACTGGCGCTATAATGGATCCCAGGTCGATCAACTTGAGTCCTATACATTTTTGTTTCGAGATGTTTTCAAGGGGTCTCGCCGATGGGATCTCCCAACTAGGGATGCCATCAACAAGCTGTGGTTGCGTCTGTTGCAGGAAATACAGACGCGTTTGGAGGCCGAGGGCGCGCCAGTTCAGCTTGTTTGGGATGATGAAAACGGAAAAACCCGAACGGAATTCACACTTCATTCGCTTCGCGTAAGTAACATTACCCACTTTATTGAAGCCGGTGTTCCACTTCATGTACTTGCGGAGTTCCTCTCCGGCCACCAAACATTGGTGATGACTCTTTACTACACAAAGCTGGGACCGAGGAAGATCCACGAGGTGATCGCTGAGGCATCAAGAAATCTTATTGAAGCTGATGAGGATGAATTTTTTGATCGCCTGACCGAGATGTCCAATGAATTGCTCAATGAACAAGTAGTTGGGAAAAGCGATGGGTTAGCGCGACTTCCCGATGGAGATCCCGGCCTCTGGCACGTCGATGTCGATGGCTTTTGCACGGCCGGGAAAAGCTCGTGTAAAGAGGGACTTGAGAGGATAGATCCTGAAACTGGAATCGCTTCTTACGAACCCATCTATCCTGATGGGTTCAATTGCGCGCTGTGCCGCTTCCACGTTACTGGGCCTGCTTTCCTTGCTGGTCAGGTTACCGTTGCAAATACCCTTTTGTATGCAATCCGAGAGAGGAGCGAGCAACAGGACAGGCTCTTTCAAATGGTTACTGACGCGCGAAGCCGAGGGAATAATAGGGACGCTCGCAGGGCTCAGGACCAACTTGATAAGGTGGAAATCGAATTGGAGGAGCGCATCGCTGCTCTTGGGTCGCGGATCGGCAATATCTACGCTAGCCTTGATATCATGAATGACCAAGAAAAAAGTGGTTCTGGCAAGGCTGCTTTGATTACAAAACTTGAAGCGCCGGAGATAGAGGCTCGGCTGACTGAGGCAGCGAACTTCGAAGGGATCGAGTGGGCATCGCAAGCTGTCGAATTTTTCCCGCAGATTCCGGATTCTGGCGCAAGGTTCCGCAAAGGTATTCTACTCGAAAAGATGGCCCAGAAGAACGGGTGCAAGCCGCTTCTGCTACACCTCTCCGAAGAGGAGATGCATCGAGCCAGCAATCGACTGACGACGCTCATGACCGAGTTTTACGGGCAGCGGGATACTGCTGACCTGATTTCCGGAAAACGCAATCTCGAACAGCTCGGAGGTATGACCAGATTCGAGTCTCTTGTCGGCAAGGCAATTGAGCTAAGCGCATCCGAAGCGTCGAAGCTAGCGTCACCTGCGACTATGATTGGAGCTGAGCGTGAGCAATAAGGGGAAAAGCACCGCGCGAAAGAAGCTTGAAGCAGTTGAAAAGCTGAGGGCCTGGGTACGTGAGAAGGTCGAGACTGGAACGCTCGATCAATACATTAGGTACGGCAGGTTGAACCGAAGCGAGATCGCAGCGGAGCTTGGAATAGCGCGCTCAACGCTGTCTTCGACAAACGATCTAGCCCGCGCTGAACTCGAGAAGATCGAAGCCGAGTTTATTCAAACGGGCATTCTCAAAGGTCGAATCAGCGATGGTGAGCGCAAATTGGAACCCGGCGCATTCGAAGCCTTATTAGCGAGTAAGGAACGGGAATTAAAGGCTCTGCGTGAACGGCTCGCGATGAAAACGGCTGAAAATGAGCAACTCAAGAAGAAGCTGTCTTCCAGCGAAAGCTTTCTCGATGACATCATTCCGTCTGGTCGGCGGGTCTGTCTATGAGCTTCTCAGGAGTAAAGTTTTGTGTTCGGAGCCGCGCTGCCTTCGCCCCAATTGATGGGAACGGCGCGGGCGCAGTGTCAATGGGGGAGGTGCGGCCCGCAGCGAAGCGAGGACCCGGCCCCATTGATGCTGAGACTGGGCTGTTCCAATTGGGGGGGAGAGAAGGCAAGCGGAACCAAACGCAAAACGGTTTTGTGATTGGTGAGCGTTTGTTTGAGCAAAGTTCGAAAGCGAACATCGTGCGTTTCTTAGCTGAGGAACCGACGTTTGCTGGTATTGGAAACGTGCGTGCCTCAAAGCTAGTAGATCGTTTCGGAGACGGTTTGCTCACGGTGATTAGGGATCGTGATCACGCCGTCTTTGAGGTGCTCCCGGAAGGAGTAGCAACGGTCCTTTTTGAAAATTTCGGGGATGCGGCTGCCGAAGCAGAGCTAGCGATGTATCTTGACGCGCTCGGTATTGACGAGCGGCTTGGCAAGAAGGTCGTCGGGGCTTGGGGTCAGCTGGGCGCAGGAAAGCTTCGTAAGAACCCGTACCTTCTGATCAGTTGGGTGCCCTGGGATAAGGTTGACCTAATTGGCAGGCGTATTGGAATTCCCAGTGAGGATCCTCAGCGCCTTTGCGCAGCCTGCGAGTATGTTCTGTATTCCCGTCTCACCCAAGGCCACACATGGACGTCGTTAAAAGAAGTCAAGAAGCACCTCTCTGCATTCATCGGCGAGAGGAACGCAGCACCCGCGATTGAAGCATGCTTAGATAATCACGGGGCTGTTTTCAACGCTGACGGCCTACAGCCCCTCGGGGCGGCAATTATGGAGCGCTTCGTCATCCGCCAGGCGCTCTGTGGCGGTTCCGACCAGAAGGATATGTTCTCAAACCGGGCTTGGTCGTGGAGCGAGTTTGAGCTCCAGCTCAGGGAAATTGAGGCCGAGCAGGGCTTCAGCTTCACAGAAATGCAGCTCAGAGCCATTAGGAGCGCCCTGGAAGGGCGTTTCAACGTTTTCGCGGGATATGCGGGCAGTGGTAAGACAAGCGTCTTGAGGGCGATTTGCGTGCTTGCTGAGACCCGTGGTCTCAAGGTCCACTTGATGGCACTCTCGGGGCGAGCAGCAAAGCGTATGACGGAAGCGACAGGCTATAGGTCCTGCACCATCGCACGGTTTATAAGAGACCATCAAGGCAGTGAACTGGAGCCCGCCAACTTAGTCTTGATCGATGAGGCCTCCATGGTGGACTTGTCTGACCTATATCGCATCCTGCGTATATGCATGAACGCTCGCATTTGCTTAGTGGGTGATCCAGCACAGTTGCCACCTATCGGTTTTGGAGCACCATTCGCTGACCTAGCGGCCCTCCCAAGGGTAAGCAAAGTCGTACTGGATAAGGTTCATCGGCAAGACGAAACCACTGGTATCCCGGCAATTGCCAAGAACATCCGAAGCGGTATTCCGGATGTGTTGGAGATTTACTCGGGTTTGACGGATGGTGTGCAATACCTGCATGCCGATGAAGTAGGGGTACCTGAAGTCATTTACGGTATCGGAAGGGCGTTTGCTCAAGCAGGGTGCGACCGGGACGATGTTCAGATAATTGCCCCGGTCAAACGCGGAGCTGGCGGTGTCAATAATATCAACAGGTTCATGTCGGGCCTGAAGCCGAGGCGCAAGTTCATGACGGGCAGCGATACTGTCAGAGTCGGTGATCCGATTGTCTATCTACGCAATGATCCACAGAAGGATCTGAGAAATGGTTCGCTTGGCCGACTAATTAGCCCGGAACTAGCGGAATTCGACGGAAGCGAGGTGCATGTCGACGAGAGCGACGTCAAAAACATCGATCTGGCTTACTGCTTGACTGTGCATAAAAGCCAAGGAAGCCAGTGGGATAGGGTAATCGTCCCATTGTTTAATGGGGGTCGGAGTTCCTTTGTCGAGAGAAGCTTGATCTACACGGCAGTAACCCGCGCGGCTAAGCAGGTAGTGATCGTCGGCGACTATGAGGCCTACGTTTTTGCAGTGCGGTCGGTAACCGCCGCAAACAAACGACAGTCGGGAGTAAAAGCGGATGGGTGATTTTAAGAAGCAGCGCGCTATCGCATCTGAGCTTAAGCAGAGCGCGTCTCCGCGTCGCGTAAAAGCAGTTGATAATATTGTAGTTGCTTGTGAGACGCTGATTAAAGAAGACGCAAAAGTTACGTATGTGTTTGTCGCAGAAAAGATCGACGCACTCGGTTTAAAAGGTGGGCCAAAGGCGCAATCAATCTATAATAACGCCGATCTGAAAACGCTCATCAACTCGTACATCGACAAAGTTCCTCCGAGAGCGGATGCGCGCGGCAAGAACAATGCAGCCTCTTCGGACGAGGAAGAGCTACTGGAAGCCCTATCTACTCCTAGGCTAAAGAGCATGTTCCGGGACGTCCTTGCGGAGCGAGACAAAGCAAAGGCTCAGATGCGTATATTGGACGGATTTGTGACGAAAATTAAGAACACCAATGGATACCTCGGTGTCGAGGACGTTGCAGTTCCAGCAGTAAATCATCCGTCGGATGAAGAGGTCGCAATCGTCGAAGAATTCTTTACCATACTTTACGACTATGGGTTCGACCTTGTGGATGGAGAAGTCGTCAAAGGAAGTAAACCAACGGGGTCGCGGAAGTTCGTGGACCTGCTTAGGCGGAAGGGCTTGTTTTCCGGTGAAAACCTTCGTCAGAACAAGTTCTAGCTAGGATCGCCCGCAGATCAGGGGGTAATTATAACAGGAGTCCGACCAGAATGGCTGACTATCATATTTCGAAGGATGCTGACGAATGGAAAGTCATCAGAGCAGGAGGACAGAGGGCTTCCGCTACCGCGAGCACAAAAGCCGAAGCACAGGATATCGCTAAGAGGCTAGCAATGTCCTCAGGTGGCGGTGAGGTAAGAGAGCATGCATCACGAGATGGTTCGGTTCACAAAAGAGGCCAAATCATTGATAGTGATACGCACGGCAAACCTGATCCGAAAGGCGACGGCTAACAGCACTTCGGTTTTCTTCATACCCATCGAAGTGAAAGGCCGATTTTAGACACTCTCGCGCTCGCCGCCTGTAAGACCAAGATCAAAGGTAACGTTATAACACTAGATCGGGTTTTGCTCTCACTCCGCTGGGCACCAGTGCCTCGGGGCGGCGAGTCGGGCCAGGCAGCGCCGCAATAGACTTTAATGTTTTGGGTCGATAGGCAGGATGTGATCGCGTCAAAACATGTGGGTAATGCTATGCCGGGCCTCGACCAGAATAGCCCCTAATGATTATGTTGACGCAGCATGTCCCTATCGAGGGTGTTCTTTTGGAGAATCTGAGATGCCGCCTAAAGCACCCGTTTCGAAAGATCAGGTTAGTCGTCTTCGGACAGAGTTGGCTCGAAAAGCCTGTGACGGCGAATTAGTACTTCCTCAGGCTGTTCGCGAGATGCGCAATGCAATCGATATGACGCAGGCAGAATTCGCCCGCCATTTCGGATTAACTCGGAAGCAAGTTATTGATCTGGAAAACGGGAAAGGCAATCCAACGCTCGAAACCCTAAAGAAAGTTAGTCGCCCCTTTGGCTTTCAAGTAGGTTTTGTTCGGACGGATACCTTTCCGGAAAGGCTGAGAGAAAGCGATTGAACTAGATCCGGTTAGTCGCGGCCCATGTATCTTATCATTTATTTTCTTACCTAAATGCATCCCACCAAATCCTTTGGCGCTGCAAATGACTGTACAATCCGATTGGCACTGGCAAAGCCATTCTGTTTTGACGGTGCGAAACATGGTTGCCTCAACTTGTTGATTGTCACCGAGAACTGATCCGGCAACTGTAGAAATTGTCATTGAGAATTGACCCATGTGCAACCTTGCCCCTGCTTGAATCAGCTGGGAGCTATTGGAGTGTTAGACATGGGATTTCTGAGGATTATTCGGAAATGGGCTCTGCGAGGCAAGATGCCCATCCGCGAGATTGCGCGCCGGACAGGGGTGTCTCGCAACACGATCAAGAAGTATCTGCGGACAGGGATAGTTGAGCCCGAGTTCCAGATTTTGGACCGACCGAGCAAGTTGGACCCTTATGCTGATAAGCTGACAGGCTGGTTGCTGTCTGAGCAGCGTAAATCACGGAAGGAACGGCGAACGGCCAAGCAGATGCATGCGGATCTGGTTCAGCTCGGTTTTGATGGTTCATATGAGCGTGTCGCGGCCTTCGTGCGGAACTGGAAGGGCGAACGACAGCGTGCTCAACATACGACTGACCGTGGTGTTTTCGTGCCG
>Ga0208032_1000797_pt1 | contig 15128 bp, 10 predicted proteins | sample MalvirAntarct_66_FD_184254 | JGI IMG/M metagenome (GOLD analysis project Ga0208032, IMG submission 184254) | Marine viral communities from the Global Malaspina Expedition - Malaspina viral metaG Antarct_66 (SPAdes) (version 2) | ecosystem: Environmental > Aquatic > Marine > Oceanic | place: West... | reverse complement strand
TCCCAGTATTGAGCCGTATAATGATTCCCAGAACCTGCAATCTCATCTACTTTTTCTTGTCCGTTAGCCGCTCCGTATCTGTATTCTGATTCGTTAAACGACCTTCCGGGCATGATCATCCCGCCTGTGTAGTAATCTATGCAAAAAATTGGAGTACTGGCAGTTTTTTCCTTACCAGAGATAAAAAATTCCCAACTTGCGCCTATTGCGGGTTCTTGATGATATGTGAGTTTTCGGCAGCCCATTCAGTCAACTAAATTACGGATTTTTTCTTTTAACCCTTCATTTTCTTTGGTGTTATTTGCTCTATTTTGCTGTTTGTCATACACTATCCATACACTATCTATGGAGTATCTATTGATTATTTACGGAGTAAACTTACCTCTGGTGAACTAAATGTCGTCATACGACACCACTACTCGCCTGACAATAAAAGTCAAAATAAACTAAATAAAAGCAAATTTCACGAGTGCAAGAACAGCTCCATTTTTTGTTTTTGTCCCGAATGGAGAAAGTTTAATTATTAAAAGGAGAAGTGTAAATCGGGACGAAAATAAAAAATTGAGCCTCCAAAGCGCCTGTACAGTTGATTAGACGACGAGAAGGAAGCATCGCTGCGGAAGGCAAAGACGAGGTTTTCACGTGTGGTTTGTATGGTGGGCTATTGCAAGTGCTGAGCAAAAGTAAGCGGATAATTTTGATCATTTACCTAACGTTTTTTGCTTTTGATCAGCTCTTGCTTTTTGGAGCAAACAAATGTACCAAAAAAGAGTGCAACCACTTTATTTTTTCATCAACTCGCAGTCTTTTTTGGTTGATTTGTTTGCAGAAGGGTCGGCGTGTGTCGGGCAGTGCGGCTATTTAATATAATTGACTTATAGGACATTTTTTTACCGATTCTTTTCGGTTTTAACGCAGGAAAATGTTCTATAAGAAGCTGTTATGTTAAATAGCTTTGGGTCGTTTATTTTTGGCGCAAGTTCACAGAAGGGGCGCAGTGGAGTGAACGTCTTTTTGTTTTCGTGCGTTGGAACAGCTCTTTGATTTTTTGTGTCACATCCTCTGGTGGGAGATAAAAAATCAATGTGCTGTATGTGCGTTTGTCTTACAAAAAGTGTGACAAAAATAAACGACAGAAGGGCTGGAAGTGCGTCGGGAGTGGGATCATTTTCTTTCTTGATAATCAAAACCTCCCATTCCTTTACAAAAGCTATCTACCCATGCATCCATTTGATTCCAAACATCATCCATTGTAGATCCTTGAAACTGCTCTAATCGAAAAAAGGCTTCTTTTTCTTTTTTACTATATTCATCATAATATAAAACTCCTGCACAAAAAATACCATTAGCATTTTCTGAAAAAACCACTTCATGTATTCCTTTATTCCAATCGGGTTTTCCTTTTATGATTACATTAAAACTTTTTGTCCAAATTACATTTTTCATATTCTTCATTTTAATTTATGTGTTATATGATAATAATAAGCTAAAGTTTAAAAAAAGTAAAGTTTATTTTGAAAAATAATCCTATTTGAAAACAGTCAACGAGGTGTTTTAATACTTTTTGTATGTTTTTTTGCTATATTTAAATACTATTTGCATAAGTTTGTAATATGAACGAGCATAAAAATATCAAAGCTAAAAAGAGCAATCAAAAGACAATGAAAGCTGTTATAGATGCTTTAGTAACTAAAAAGGAAATAAAATCTCGTGTTCAAAATGGCGAGAAATTAAAGAAAGTAGCTAAAGAAAAAGGCTTTAACGTTGTCCTCCCCTTATAAGTTCCATAAATTAGAAAAAGAGGGGTATTATTCGTTTGTATCCAAAAACGGTATTACCTATAAATGTTTCTTTACTCAAAAAGTTGAGAGCAGTAGTGATTTACTGGGGCTTAAACTTAACAGTCCAGTAATTTTTTTCAATTTTAATAGAGAAAACAAAGAGTCAGCTGTCATTTATGATAGACGTATTGGCTTTACAATTGCAGATATACTTAGTCAATTTTTCAAAAAGAACCCAGATGCTATTATTTCTTATATCTGCGAGAATGGCGATTACAAAGCGATAAAAAGGCAAAACCATTTTGAAAAGTGGTTCTCCACTCATAATGAATCGCCTAAAAAGACACTAATTAAGGCTGAGATTCATGATGTGATTTATGCAGGTGCGATCATGCTTGTCGAGCATCCAGAGAAGAAGAAAGTTGAAAAATACTTCGCTAAGGAGATTAAGAAGTTCAATGAGTCTGATAAGTCGGGTGAAATAAATATTTTTGAATAGGTAGTAATTATTTTATCACCCCATCGGATGGAACTTTGTAATTTCCTCGCTTAGATCGTCTAAATCGTTCACTAAATAGCCTTCTGTTGTGCTTACGTATCGATGTCCTGCCATGTATTGCACTTGGCGAAGATTGTAGAGTTTGAGCCAGTGCGTAATTACACTGTTTCGGATTTGTTTAATGGATGTTACTTTGCTGTTTTTCTTGTGGATGTTTTCAGTGAGTTTTGCAAGCATATTGTGTATGCGGTCGCTTGATCCTGTGGTTACAAAATAACTCTCGGTTTGTTTTCCTGTAAGTTCTAAGAGTTCTTTTCGTGTTTGTAATTGATATTCCATGATGTCCATGATTTGCATGGCTTCCAGTTTCAAAGTGCGTTCATTACTTCTTCTACTGCCAGCAATGTATACTTTTCCGTCTCGTAGTTTTATATCCTTTTCGGTTAGTTTGGAAAGTTCACTAGTTCCCATTCCTTGATAAATCATAAAGCCTAAGATTACTTTATTGCGCTTGGTGGCTAATTCAGAAGCTTTGAACCAATTTTGATTCTTAAACACACTCTTTTCATTTTCGGGAAGCTCAAAATTATGATAAAGTCCTTCTAGTTCTTGTTTTGAAAGGAGCTGATAAAGCTTTCTTCGCTTAATACCTTTGATTTGTACATATTGCGCTGGATTATCTTCTATCTGCTCAGTTAAAGTCAAATGATTATAAAAGTGCTTCATGCTGTTGACCATTGTGCTAACTGTACGCTGTTTTACAGTTTTCTTTTTCTCTTGAATGAAGTGCAGTATATCGTTATAGCTGACTTGTTCAACCTGTATGTTTTCAGTATCGAGCCAGAGAATAAAATTGTTTATATCTCTTACATAACGCCTGATACTTGTGATACTAAATCCTTTTGTCAAAAGATAATCGGTAAACTCCTTTTGACTTTTTAACTCCTGTTTTAGATTTTCAGCTTCTGTAACATTAACCGCCTTTACGGCTTGTTTTCGGGTTCTGCTGTCTTTTGTTTTTCCCAGTCTTAATTTACCGCTCATCTTCGTGTAGTTGTGTGATTCGACGTTTTGGGATGTTATGATATGGTTGTTTTGTTGTTTCCTGGTCTGACTCTGTAGCCACAAGATGCGTATAGACTTGTGTAGATTCTAAACTGGTATGACCTAAAAAACGGCTGATCTTTTCAAGTGGCATTCCGTTTTCAAGCAAGTGCGTTGCAATGGAATGACGAAGTACATGCAAACGAACATCCTTTTGTTGTAAGATCAGATCATCACTTCGCTGTTGTAATAATTTTAAACGTATTGCCATACTTTGGGCGTGCATTCTAATTCCTCGCTTGCTGATAAAAAAGGCATTTTGTTTCCCATCTTTTACCAGTTTTGGACGTGCATCATACACATATTCCTGTAAGTATTTACTACTTATTTTATTGAAGGGTACAAACCGCTCTTTGTAGGCTTTTCCTTTTCTTACGTGCAAGATCCTGCGATCAAAATCAATGTCGGATAAATCCAGATGATAACCTTCATTTCTGCGAAGCCCACAACCATAAAAAATGGTAAGCATTGCTCTATCTCTTGCATTAATTGGCTCTAGTGGTGTATTTTCATTATATCCATACGTTACTTTGTAAAGCTCCTTGATTTCATCCTGTGTAAGCCAAAGGATTTCTTTTGTATCGTCTGTTTCCCATTCTATGCCAAGATAAGGAAGTGTAAGTCGTCCGCTTTGGCGTAAGTATTCAGCAAATTTATAAAGTGCTTGCAGGTGTTTGTTTAAATAACTGTTGCTAAGTCCGCCACCTCTGCGTGTATTGGTTCTTGTTTTTAATTGGGTGTAGTGTTCTCTGATGAGCTGTACATTAATTTCCTTTATTTGGCTATGTCCCTGACATTCCATCCAGTGGAAAAATTCACGGATATGATTAGGCAGTCCATAAACCGTGCTTGAAGCATAGCCCAACACATCTAACCACTCACGAAAACTGTTTTCTACATACTGAAAAGCCGTGGATTTTATAGATAAATTTTTCATACGCTTGCGTTTTTGGATGTTCGTGTCTCACTTAGTATTTATTGTTGTATATCAGCTTGTTATGTAAGACAATAGCTTTACTGTCCTACTGCTGTCTTACTGACCTTCTTTTTTGTTGGTTTCCTCCTAGCGGCGGACGCCGTTTTCGTTGTTTTATAAGACTTCCAAACCGTTTGAATAACCTTATCCAGTTGGTCTGTAATGCTTTTTTGAAGCGTTGTGATGCTTTGCTTTTTTAATAGTTTATAACTGTAGCCTGTAGTGTTTTTGTTCCCTCCTGTAACTTGCAAAAGTCCGTATTCTGAAAGCTCGTTTAAATAGCGGTTTAAGGTTCTTGGATGGATGCGTGATTCTGCTCTTACATCACGAGCATAAAACCCTTTTCCCTTGTTTAAGTTAGGATCTGTAAATTTTCTTTCTTCAGCTACAACCCACTGATAAAACTCTCGTGCTGCTCCGCTCAGCTCATCTGCTTTTCTAAACAATACATCTTGCATTAATCGGATGGCTTTTTCTACATCTTCGGGGTGAACTTCAATATAAATTTCTCCCGTTTTTTCATCTACTTTCTGCTCACGTTGGAACTGGTGATAAAATGTAACCGCTTCAATAAAACTCAAAAGTAATGGCAAAGCTCTTCTTGGCTTAAACACCTCTTTTGGAATGTCGATGAATGGAGCGAAGGGATTCACAACCTTGATGGGTTCTAGAACACTTTGCATGTATTGCAACTTTTCTTGCAGTAACTTTTCTTTATGCGTTTCTATCATTCCCGCTCTGAGTAGTTTTTGATAGTCCATAATGCGTTTATCCTGTTCTTTACTATCATCCAAGTAAATCAGTATCGCACGGTTAGCGTTATCTTCATAGATCTTTTCTTTTGTGGTACAGCCAATAACACTTACAGGACCTTCCACAATGAGAGTAATGGTTCTAAGTTGTCCGTTTCTATCTTTTACCGTTACTGTTTTTGAGATTCGTTTTTTGGTTTGCAGCTCTCTTATTGGGAACATTACCGCTTGCGCTCCATCCAGATCCTCGATTAGGAACACTGTTCCTTTTATCTCTTCTCGTTTAAAGTAATAAAAACTGTTTCCGCTAAATTGGGTGTGTTCCTTTCTGTCCATCTGTGGGATGCACTCGGCTACTTTTTCCATCAAATAACTTTTTCCTGTTCCAGAGCGTGCAAGACAAATTACACTTAAAGGATCACGCATTTTTCGGGAAGTCATGGCAAGGTACAAAATCACTGCGTTTTCTTTTTCTCCCTGTATTCCTGTTTGCTGTAGATCACTGATTGTTTCATCTAGTAAATTTTCTGTTTGCAGATGGCCGATGGCTTCCTTTTTTTGTTTTTCGGTGAGTCTTAGTTTTTCTACATCTGTAGATGCTTGGCGTTTGATTTCATCTATACGGTATTTTTCAAGGCACTCTGTAAGTTCTGAAAAGGAAGCTGCTATAACACTTGTTCCGATTTCCATGCGCTCTGCTACTTTTCTAACCAGTTTTTCCAGTTGGTTATCGTTGTATAAATCCAGATTATGTCTTACGGGTGGACGTGATGAGTCTATGAGTTCTATTTTTAACGTTACCCGCATTCTGTCTAGTCCTTCCAGTTTAATACCTCCTAGTATGGTTTGTTTTAGAATATCGTTTGCATATTCTAGGCTTTCTGCGTTGTCTGTATTTAATTTTGCCATTGTTGAAAAATTATTTATCTGATATATATATCACAAAAGTAAAACATATATCAGAACTAAGCAAGACACTTGTTCCTTTGTTGTGATATTTTTATCACCTATATTTGCATAAACCTTATTTAATAGGTCATTTTAACGATATATATACATGACTTTTGGAGAACGCATAACAAGTATTCGAAAACGAAAAAAGATTTCTCAATCGGAACTGGGAAAGAAAATTGGTACTTCTGGTGATATCATCGGAAAGTACGAACGTAATGAAGTAAAACCTTCCATTGAGGTGGCTTCTAAAATTGCAGATGCTCTTGAAGTAAGCGTAGATTTTCTTTTAGGTAAAACAAACACAGAAATTGATAAACAGACCCTAAAACGCTTGCAAGATATTGCACAGCTCTCTGAAGAGGATAAAAACCATATTTTCTATACGCTCGATGGACTTATTCGAGTGGCGAAATTGAAAACACTATAAACCGAAACAGTAATATTAAAGTATGCTAAATGATACGCAAATAGAAAAATTCAAAAAACAGATGACCAAAGACCTTGTAAAAGGAGCTGTTAAAGAACTCAAACAAGTAAAAAAGCCCGAAGATCTTACTCCTGAAAAAGCTTACAATTTAGTACAGACCATTTTCTCTTTTTGGATTACTTCTGGTAAAACACCACAAACAACCAAAGACGAGCTTACAACCATTGTAAATGAGGCTTATGAAGATTTTTTAGAGCAAACTAAGTTACCAGAATAAAAACGCAACAGTGCAATGCAGCTGGTAAAATCGTTATTTTCTCTTAGCTCTTGATTCGTATTCAATAAATTCAACTTCTAAGCCATTAGCTATTTCCTGCGCAAGTCCATAAGCCTCACCTTTACTTTCCCTAGTTAACACTTCTACTTTTCTCCTAAAATTATCAGAAATTAATGAAACCGAGTATAAACTTTCTGAAACTGTCGTTCCCATATTAGCTCTAGTATACATTGAGTAAGACCTTAATAACGGAAGAACGGTTACATAATTGTATTTGATCATCCTAAGCTTTCCTTTTCTCGTAATAAACCCCATAATCTTTTTATAATCCTGAATAGTTTTCTTCGTATAGTCTATCTCAACGCCATAAGTAGTAAAGATTAAATACAACGATAGAGGGAAAAATATTAAAGCTATGATTATTTTAGAATAGCCATTATACTCAGGGTAAAAGGTCCAGAAAATTAATCCTCCCGAAAAAAAAATGAATAAATAGCCAAAAAATCTCGCATTAGGCGAAAAAAAATTACCGCTTGAATATTTATGTGTTTTTTCCATATTCGAATTAGCACTAATTTATTTTTAAAAAATAACTCTATTACTCTTTAATAATCCTGTTATTAATCATAAACTAGTTTGAGTGACACTATACTAACGAATGTAATTCACTTCTCTTTCGATGTAACTCTCGTAAGCTCTACGATATTGGAGTCTATTAAAGTTTTATTCACTTTTAGTAAAGAGTCTAAAACTTTCACTTCATCATTTATTTGTTTAATATCTATTTTTGACGTATCCACTACACTAGAATGAATCCCTTCTTCGAAATTCATTTCTTGAACAAATCTCGCATTTTCTTTGTAATAGGTCAGATTTAAATTTAACTCCTTATTATGATTAGATAAGTAATAATTTAAGAACCCTAAGTATCTTGATACATTATGCTTATATCGCATCAAGCTGTCTAATTTATGCTTAATAGTCAACGAATCTTCAGTGACTGCCCGTTGATTGCGACTATTATTCTTGTAACTACTTTTTTCATTATTACAAGATAAAAGAACTAACAAAAATAAGATTAGAATTCGATTCATATCATTTGATTTTTCTTGTTAAAAGCTATATAATATCAATTAATTTGAGCTTTTATAATGATGTTCATAAATTGTATCTTCTCCTTCTCTAATGAAATATTCATGTGATTCATAATACCAATTTCCATTTTCTAAATATCCTTGCTTTTGATATTCATGTTTTTCGTGAGGTGTATTATAATAATTGAATTTCTCAATTGTCTTAGTCTCCACCAAGCCTGGTGTAGGTTTGTAATCTGGAGTGTTCCACCACCAAAATGGAATTTCTGGCTCTCCCTCTCCTAATCTGCCTCCAGGACCTCCTTCTCCATCTCCCGAACCATACCCATCTAAGTCAGCACCATTTGTTCTTTCCCATTCCCAATATTCATCTAAGAATGACTTTTCATCATCATTCTTACTACCCTTATCAAGTATACCTAATCTATCTTCAACCTTTTTAGTTTGAGTGGGTTTAGATAGATTTGATTCAGGTTCACTAATTTCAAGAGAACTACCGATTTTTAAACCGCGTGCTTCTTGATTATTAAGACCTTGAATCTTTTTATACTCGTTTGATTCATTAATACCATACTCTTTTAACTTTTCTCCAATTTCCCAATAGGAATCCCCTTCTTCAACTTCCCAAACCAATCTACCTGCATCATTAGTAGTTGTGTCAGCTCCATTAGGATCAGCAAACCAAATTGGATTATTAGCAAACGTTGCATAAGGACTTTCGTGATGTTTCACAACAGGATCAGTATTCCACCTTCTCATTGTTCTTGGATCATACTCCCAGTATTGAGCCGTATAATGATTCCCAGAACCTGCAATCTCATCTACTTTTTCTTGTCCGTTAGCCGCTCCGTATCTGTATTCTGATTCGTTAAACGACCTTCCGGGCATGATCATCCCGCCTGCGTAATAGTCAGCGTACATGGTGACTACAGGCTCATAAACACCATCTGTATTATTCCAAACTTTACGATCTGTAATCGTAGCCAACACGTTACCCAAATGATTGGATAACTCATAGCGTTTCTTACCTATTTCGTGATCAAATAATTCTATACCAGAAGGATTGAGATTTATGTTACTTAAATAAACTAATTGGGTCTTCTTAAACACGCCAACACGTTTGGAGCCGTAAATATATTGTTCATCTAAGGTCGTTTCCCTTGTTGTGCCATCAAATAAATCGGATGTATACGTAGCCATTAATTGACCATTCGCATCATAAGTATAATACGTTATTATCCAGTCTTCCTGTGGAGATAAAACACTATTCGCACGAGGTTTTTCTATCTTGGCTACACGCACACCAAGTGGGTTATAAACAAACTCAATATTTGAACTATTTTGATCTGTTCTTGTTATCTTCTTTAGTTTGTGATCGCCTAAACGCCATTCAAGTGTCATATTCTCTGAAGCGTCACTGATAAGCTCTCCTATTTTATTATACTGGTAATCTCCAGGCGCTAGATTCCCTGCTCTAATATCATCATATAGATAATCATCTGGATCTTGGGTAGAAAGATCTGCATAATCTTGACCTACATCCGCTACATGACTTAATCGATTTGAGAAATATCCCGGAGATGCTGATGCTGAAGATGCTCCCGAAGCATTATCTGCCTGATTATAATAATGATAAGTAAATCGATCCATTTCTAATTCTGAGCCATAGCCATTTCGGTCTAAAGTAGTAATATTTCCGTTTTTATCATAAGAAATTTGTGTTAAATAATCAGAAGTCGGAGTGGCGGTGCTCCAATTGTGATGAGTTTGCAGGTTCGCATCTCTGTATACTTCCATCTTTTTAAGGCGTTGCAATTGGTCATATGTGTAGGCATACCCTTGAATGTCTAATCCGTCAATAGCAGTTACCATGTGGCGGATATTGCCGTTGAAAAGATCAGCAGAACCATTTCCAAAATCTGTACCGCTATATGCTGCTTCAAACGAGTTCCCTCCAATCGGAGAGTAATCACCGTCGTAATACCCTAAACTAAAACCTATCACATCTTTAGCATAGTTTTGATGTACATTTGTATTGTTGCTGTAAAAACCTGTGGTAGCGTCTTTCCCCATATCATTGTTCACGGTCAAACTGTTTGAGTTCATTCCTTTTAACCAACCATTGATGGTGTAGGTATAATCCGAGCCCTGAACATTGTACTGACCGAGTTCTTCACGGGCAATTGGACCGTAATCATAATACTGATAAGCCGCATCTCTTGATTTATGGATTCCGTCACTGTTTGTATGCACTTCAGTTAGTCGGTTCAGTTCATCGTAGCAATATTCGTGCGTGAATTCATCCATTTCATCTTTTTGATAAGTGACTTTTTTCATATTCCCACTGATCAATTCAAATTCGTAGGCAGTAGATTTGTGATTTTGATTCACTGCAGCCATCATTGGTACATCTTGAATCGTTTCGATTACATTTCCATGTGGGTCATAGGAGTAATGTGTAGCCGATTCGTAGTTTGTCATATTATCGATATCCGTTTGACCATTCGTTAGTGTGTTAAAATAAACAACAGAAGCTACACGGAGTCTAAGGTTTTGTTGCACCCCTGCCTCGAATAACGGATTCACATATCCTTGAATGGTTGTTTTGTGATCATCGTAATAGGTGTGTGTTATTTCAGTGCGGTAACCAGACATTACCCAAGCTCTGAAAGCAGCTCCGAGATCATCTTTCTTCACATCATCTTCTGACAGTGGAGAAATAATATAACCAGACCCTTGCATTGTGGCAGGCACAGTTAGGTTGATTTGTCCTACCTCTTCAGGTCGTCCATGCACATCATAAAAAGTATAACTGTATTGTCCAATACTCGCCTGTTCTGGGTTTTGAGAAGTCACAATACGTCCAGCTCTATCGTACCAATATACTGTATTCCCTTGCTGATCTGGATTGGTAGTTGATACTAATTGGTTATAGGAGTTGTATTCATAGACCGTTTTAAAATTATGTCCTGGGTCTACGGGAGTATCAGTTATAGAGCTTGTTAAGGTTGCGTCATTTATTATGGTTTCAGCTGCTGAAAAGTTTACTTGATCGACGAATTCTATTCCTTCTGGAGCAACTGTTTTAACAAGATTTCCGGCTTGATCATAATAGAATAATGTAAACTGGTAGCTTCTTAGTCCACCCGAATAACTCCAAGAGGAATTGTTAAATCCAGACTTACATGCGGTTTCATAATTTTCAAAGAATAGCACTTTTTCCTCTTCTATCAGTTGGTCATAAGCATCATCCGTAAGCTCACTAATAATACTCAAATCACTTCCATAACAATCACCCAAACCATTCAATGACGTATAATAAGGGTCGTCACAAAGTAAACTTGCTCCACCACAATAACAACGTCCAATATCAAAGCAGTTACTTATACCTGTTAATATTGCTGTTTGTCTAACACCACATGAAAAGTATTCTACGTAGAGTTGAAATTCTCCACCCGAACTGCAATTTGTATTAATGGCTTCAATTTCTATTATGTTCACGATGTCCTCAAATCCAAAATCAGCACTAGCCGGCAGTGTGAGTGTAATATCACATGCGTCACTAGCATCAGTCCCAAAGTACAAATCAATGGAGTTACCAATACAGGAAGCTAAGTCACACGACCAAAAATTATTGCCTTGAAATATATTAGAGAATTCACTATTTGCATAAACGACGTTTTCAGTTAATAAATCAATTGGATTCGTAGATGGAGTTTGTATTTGTCCTCGTTTAAAGATGATATTGAGTAGGTCTTTAAATACAATTCCTTCATCAGAAAGTTCACAAATTGGGTCACTTGATGTTGACGTGCACTGATTTAAAAAGTCTTCATAGTCAGACTCTCCTAAATGGAATCCTAGTTTAGCATTTGCGTAGTTCATTAGAATCTTGTTGTAATTTGAAGCACTAGAAATGTTTTGACCCAAAAAGTAGTTATCCACTTCTGTTTCCAAATTGATCATTTCAGCGCAATCGATACAATCATCTCCTGATGTAGAACCGCACGCCAAACCTTCCGGAGCGATTATTGAATCATTCAACAAGTTTTCAATGCCTGTAGCAGTCCAGGTTTGCATATCTATATTATAATGCTCATTACAAGCACAAATCATTCCATCAAGATCATTTAACCATACTCCTGTTTGAGAATAATAGAAGGTTTCAATATTTGTTACATTCACTGGTAGATTATTACTGTTTTCAAGCGCTAAAAATTCCTGTTCAACAAGAAATAGCTCATCACAACCACAATCATCTAAATAAGAAACTTCAATCTCAAAAGGATTTTCGTATGTTGGAGGTAGGTTTGGTAATAAATATATATTACAAGCATTGTTGATACTACCATTGAGATAATGGTCAAGAATATCCTCAAAAGAATTGAACCCAATTGAGGTAGTGGTAGAAGTACTTCCCATAGGCAATGAAGATATGCCAGTTGGATAATCATCACTACATCCTTCAGAGCAAAATGCGATTAAATCAGCTTCGAGTAAATCTAAAGTTGTTTGATCAAAATTACAACCAGTTAGAGCGTTGATCCAGTCCTCTGCATATGTAGCGCACGAGGTAGAACAACTCGCCGCAACGTCTACTTCATGTTGATCCATGATAGCTTGATAATCGCCTATACTATTCGTTGGATATTGGTTGATTAAACCAAAATAATCAAAAGCACGAGGGATTTTCGATGTGTAATCAGAATTATTACATGGTTGATTCGTATTATTAGTATTGTTTAGGACATTACCATCTGGAAGAACATAGTTGTCATAACTATTGTTGTTTACTATATCTTCTGAAGAGTTAAAGGCAGGATCACCAAAACAACCACTATAACATTCATTTACCATTACAAAATCAAGCTCTGCCATTTTGTAGTACTTATAGCGTAAATCATTATATAAATCTCTAAAGGCGAGCCAAATTTCATCTTTTCTGCATGGCAAAACGTCTCTGTGAAATATATCGTTTAATACGACTTCATCGTAAGCTGCTGCTGGATCAAGGACTGTTGCATAAGCATAAGACCATAAATCTAAATTGGTCGCTCCAACAGTGGTATAGTTTTCCATCTCGTATATTAAGTCATTGAGATAATCTAATCCTCCTCCAATAGTGAAAAATAAGTCTTCATTAGCTGTACCATTATCTGAGCAGAGATTGAAGAGAGGTATGAGCGTCTGAACATCAGTATCCCAATAAGGCTGGTTTAATGGATTATACAATCCGTCCGGACAAGCTATACCGTGTTCAATGATTGCCTCCTTATCGTATCTATAATCGTGAAAATCGGAATTCTGGTCACAGAATTGAAAATAACAATATTCGGGATGATACTCAACAAGAGCATGCGCCCAATAAGGCTTAAACATATCCACAAAGTCTTTTAAATGTTTTAAGTCTTCAGGTTTTGCATAATCTTGACCACCTATTGTTTGAATAGTGGCGTTATTAATTAATTCTGGTATAGTATTATTTGGTCCCAAAACCTGAATAGGGATTAATGCGGGGGTATTTTCGTCATCCTTATATTCCGAATTTAACCCTCCAGGGTTACGCCAAAAAGCTGAAGGTGCATTTAAATTGTTAGAAGAGTTGTAAACTGAAAGATTGAAGGTGCCTGCTACATAATCTCCGTTGCCATTAATTTCATACAAAGCGTATTGCCCGCCTGGTGAAACATCCATTAACATTGTTTCAAGAAGCATTAAGCACTCTTGAGGCCCATCATATTCTGGATTCACATCATAAGAAGAGGCTTGTTCATCTTCACAATCATCAAAAATTGCATCATCATAAAATTCGTTATAAACTGAAAAGTAATCCTCTACACACTCTGTATTATCTAAATAACTACACCAATATTCTTCTTTAGCTTCTTCAACAATAGTAATAGTTCTTTCAAATTGATAAGTTCCAACATCCAACAGCAATGTAATTGACTCACTAAAAATGCCACTAGTACAATCGTTTAGATCGCCACCACTTGTTATTTGCGATGCCTCATAAATTGCATCACCTGTACATTCAGCTTCAATAATTCTCAAATTCACTTCATATATACAGTCAAAACAAAAATCAGGTTGCATACAAGTTGCGCTGTATTGACCAGGAGTGAGTAAAAATTCAAAACTATAATTGTCTTGAGAAGTAATGACTTCTGGTTTAGAATAAAACACACTACTTCCTTCGTTAGTAAGGTCGTAAAGATTCTCAGAAATAATAGTTTGAGTAAAGTTTTCAATAGGTAGATTCCCTTCCAAAGCCTGCAAATTTGCTGGTTCTTTTCCAACCATGCCACTGGCAACAACTCTTCCCGCTAAATCATAGTATTCAACATAAATTTGTCCGTTTGCATCACTCATCAATCTTTTTTGATACTGATTGTGCTTACCTACTTCAGAACCAAACAAGCGAATTAATTCTTCCTGTGAAGGAGTACTATAATAGTAAATCGTCTCTTGACCTCCACCTATTTGAAACTCTTCACCAAATGCACCTACACGTTTTATTCGTCCTGTTTGATCTTGCATATACTCTACTCGACTGTAAGGAAACTTATTTGCATTAGGAATATGGGCATTTTCACCTTCCTGATTAGGATTGTTTTCAGAGTAATACTTCCCCGCACCGTAATCTTTTGAAAAAGGAATTTTGTTTGGGTCACAATGATTTCCTGAAGAATTATGAATATCATACTCTTTTCCTGTAACTGGTTCTGTTACGAGAGTTCCATTATCATCATATTCGTAGTAATTGAAATTATTACGGTATGAAAGATCTTCAGTATCTTCAGGAACAGGAAGGCTTGAAATTACTTCCCGACCATGACTATCGTAGTATCTTGGGGCTACTATGGTTTGATCTGTCTCTGTATTATGCGATACACTTTGACGCACACGCCCCAACCCATCACCATAGCTGACGCCTTCAAATCGCTTGCCTTCATCATCTAACCCCAAATTGTAACTCCAGTTTTTTAGCTCATCGAATTCGTCGAAAATTTGAAGTCTATGCGCCAAACTGAGTTGGTCAATAGTTCCACTTTCAATATCATTCCATTTACCGTTTACATCCTTTGAAAAATCACTTTCATTACGTCCTATTGCTCGAACTCTATGAATAAAAAAACCTTTATCAAATGTTTTAGGGATTCGATGAAAGTTTTGGCTTGATCTTATTCTAATACTGTTTCTGTAAAAATTAAAGTCAAGTTCTTCAATTGCTATTTCATCAGTGGAACTGGAGTATTTATAA
>Ga0208032_1000778_pt1 | contig 15325 bp, 17 predicted proteins | sample MalvirAntarct_66_FD_184254 | JGI IMG/M metagenome (GOLD analysis project Ga0208032, IMG submission 184254) | Marine viral communities from the Global Malaspina Expedition - Malaspina viral metaG Antarct_66 (SPAdes) (version 2) | ecosystem: Environmental > Aquatic > Marine > Oceanic | place: West... | reverse complement strand
ATATAGATTTTAGCTATTTCTTGATACTCTTTGATGTGATAAATACTCGATACGAAAATAGTGCATCATTATTCCATTTTCTAGCAAGTAGTAGGGACATTTTTTTTCAACATGCATACTCCCAATACATAATAGATGGTTTATTTTCATTTAGGGTATTATTTGGTTTGGGTGTTTTTGTATCCTATCGAGATCCTCTTAGTCCAATTGGTCCTTATGACACATTAGAAAGTGATTTTTTAGATATTTTTTATATGTATGGTATGTTTGGTATGTTTGCATATTTAGCACTTTGGAGCTTTATACTATTAAGGTTTATAAAGCTTAAAATGTCATATTTATTAATTGTTACTCTTTGTACTCTTGGATACTCATTGATAGCTGGACATGTTTTATTTAATGCAATGAGTTCTATGATTATTTCGATTTTATTACTTCTTTCTATATCAAATAAAAAAACGGGTAATTATGAGCGTTAGGGTGTTGTTCATACATTTATATAACGATTTTAGTGGGAGTCCAAAGGTCCTAACTGATGTTATAAAAAGTCTAGATAGAGGGCAGGAGTATTATATTCTAACTTCTAAATCGGCCGGTGGATTTTTAGACGAATTTAGTCGTAATACTAAATATTTTAACTATTCGATAAGTGATAATAGATATTCAAAATTATTTAAGTATTTATTAGCGCAACTTTCAATTATATATAGTGTCATAAAAATTAGAAAAAAAATCGATGTGGTTTATATTAATACTCTCTTACCTTTCGGCGGGGCCGTTGCCGCACTATTGTTAAGGAAGAAAATTATCTACCATGTTCATGAAACTTATATTACCCCAAAGCTTCTTTATTTTTTTCTTAAAATAATGTGTCAGCTTAGCTCAAATGAAATAATTTTTGTTTCGAAATATGTGAAGACTGAATATTTAAAGTGTAAAAACGTGTCCGTGATTTATAATGGAGTTAAACCCGCTGGAATCGTTTCTAAAATGTCACGTACAGCGAGTGATATATTTACAGTGACAATGATTTGTTCTTTAAAAAATTATAAAGGATTAATGGAATTTTTCAATATAGCAACTAGTTTTATTAATTCGTATAATATCAAATTTATTCTACAATTAAATGCATCAGCAACAGATGTAAAGGATTATATCGTAAAAAATAATATTGAAATACCAAGTAATATTCAAATTCGCACTAGTAATCCTGAATTAGCTTCCTTATATTTAGAAACTGATCTGCTTCTAAACCTAACTAAAATTGATGAGTGTATAGAAACTTTTGGAATGACCTTAGTTGAAGCCATGACGTATGGTATTCCAGTTATTGCACCACCTATGGGGGGGCCTACAGAAATAGTAGAGGATGGGAAGCAAGGTTTTTTAATTGATAGTAGGGATACAATGAAAGTTATCGATACTATTAAGTTATTAAATGAAGATATAGTTTTATATGAACATATGTCTAATAGCGCTTTAAGTCGATCTAAATTATTCTCACCTTCAGTATTTTCAGATAATATAAATGCTGTATTTAAAAAGTTGTAGAGGTTTTTATTGAATATTTTAATTACAGGTGGCGCAGGCTTCATTGGCTCTGCTGTAGTCCGTCATATTATCGATAATACTGATGATAACGTCATCAATGTTGATAAACTGACCTATGCCGGTAACCTTGAATCATTGGTGAGTGTTAAAGGCAGTGAACGATATGTTTTTGAGCAAGTGGATATTTGTGATCGTGTTGAGTTAGATCGAGTGTTTGCGCAATATAAACCGGATGCCGTAATGCATCTTGCTGCAGAAAGTCATGTCGATCGCTCTATTACAGGACCATCAGACTTTATCCAAACCAACATTGTTGGTACTTATACGCTGCTAGAAGCGACAAGAGACTATTGGAATACATTGCCTGTTGATGCCAAGAAGGCATTTCGTTTTCATCATATCTCAACAGATGAAGTTTATGGTGACTTACCTCATCCAGATGAACAAGAAGGCCTAGCATTAAATGAATTACCATTATTTACCGAAGACACGACTTATGCACCAAGTAGTCCTTATTCAGCTTCTAAAGCATCAAGTGACCACCTAGTAAGATCCTGGTTACGCACATATGGATTACCAACAGTAGTCACTAACTGCTCTAATAATTATGGTCCGTATCACTTTCCTGAAAAGTTAATTCCTTTGGTGATCCTAAATGCATTAGAAGGGAAGCCGCTTCCAATCTATGGAAAAGGTGATCAAATTCGTGATTGGTTATATGTCGAAGATCATGCTCGTGCTTTATACAAAGTTGCCACTAACGGCAAAGTAGGTGAAACCTACAACATTGGTGGCCATAATGAAAAACAAAATATTGAAGTGGTAAAAACCATTTGCAGTATTTTGGACACCTTAGTCGCTAAAGATACTCCGTATGAAGAACTGATCACGTATGTAGTTGATAGACCTGGTCATGATCGTCGTTATGCTATTGATGCATCTAAAATGAGTCGTGAATTGAACTGGGAGCCCAAAGAAACATTCGAAACTGGATTACGTAAAACCATCGAGTGGTATTTAGATAATCAAGAGTGGTGTAAAAACGTGCAAAATGGTTCTTATCAAAGAGAGCGTTTAGGTACAATAGTGGATGACAATAAAACGGATGATAAGTAATGAAAGGCATTATTCTCGCTGGCGGCTCTGGGACTCGTTTATACCCACTCACACGAGGTGTATCAAAACAGCTATTGCCCGTATATGACAAACCAATGATTTACTATCCATTGTCAACATTAATGCTTTCAGGTATTAGAGATATATTGGTCATTACCACGCCAGAAGACAACGGAAGCTTTAAGCGTTTATTAGGTGATGGTTCAGATTTTGGTATTAATCTAACGTATGCTGTACAACCTTCACCTGATGGTTTAGCACAGGCTTTTTTGATCGGTGAAGAATTTATCGGTAAAGACAGTGTTTGTTTGGTGTTGGGTGATAATATTTTTTATGGCCAATCATTTAGTAAAACACTCAAAAATGCGGTTAATAGAGAAGATGGTGCGACAATATTTGGCTATCAAGTTAAAGATCCGGAACGTTTTGGTGTCGTTGAATTTGATCAAGATATGAAAGCCATATCAATAGAAGAAAAACCGACTAAGCCAAAATCAAATTATGCGGTGACAGGTTTATATTTCTACGACAACAGCGTTATCGAAATGGCAAAGCAAGTTAAGCCATCACACCGTGGTGAGTTAGAAATAACGACCTTGAATGAAATGTATTTATCCAAGGGCAACTTAAATGTTGAGTTACTCGGTCGCGGTTTTGCATGGCTCGATACGGGTACCCATGAAAGCTTACACGAGGCCTCATCTTTTGTGCAGACTATTGAGAACGTGCAAGGACTTAAGGTTGCTTGTTTAGAAGAAATCGCTTGGCGTAATGGTTGGTTAAGTGCGCAGCAACTAGCTGGATTGGCTAAACCGATGATGAAGAACAACTATGGCCAATATTTAGCTCGTTTAGTGAACGGTTTATAAGATGAAGATTTTAATAGCAGGCAAGAATGGCCAAGTGGGTAGTTGTTTAGTTGACCAACTAAGCACCATGTCTGATGTAACCTTGTTAGCATTAGATCGTGACCAGCTCGATATCACTGACACTACTCAAGTTAATAAAGTAATCGCAGAGTTTAATCCGAATATCATAATCAATGCTGCTGCATATACCGCCGTTGATAAGGCCGAACAAGAAAGTGAATTGGCTTATACCATTAATAGTGATGGGCCACATAACTTATCGGTTGCAGCGAATGAAATTAATGCCACCATCATACATATCTCAACAGATTATGTTTTTGCTGGGGATAGTCATGAATCTTATGTTGAGTCTGACCAGACTGATCCTCAAGGTGAGTATGGTCGCAGCAAGCTGGCCGGTGAACAAGCTGTTGAACGAGGCTGTTCGCGACATATTATACTAAGAACTGCCTGGGTTTTTGGTGAGCATGGCAATAATTTTGTAAAGACCATGCTACGCCTTGGTAAAACCAGAGACACCATAGGGGTTGTTGCTGATCAATTCGGTGGCCCGACCTATGCGGGTGATATTGCCAAAGCCATTGCGGCTATCTCGCAACAGATCATTAACGGTAATCAAGCCTATGGAATATACCATTATTCAGGTTTTCCTCATGTAAACTGGTATACTTTTGCAGAAAAGATATTCGACATTGCTTTAGAGCAAGGTGTATTGAAACAGTCAATTCAAGTTAACCCTATAATGACTCAAGACTACCCAACACCTGCTAAGCGACCTGCAAACTCACGCTTAAATTGTCATAAAATTGATAGCGTGTTTGGCATTTATCAAAGTGATTGGCAAGCCGCATTAACAAGAATTCAAGAGTATTCATAAATGAAAGTAATCGATACTAAAATTCCAGATGTGAAAATCATAGAGTCTGCCGTATTCGGCGACGAACGCGGTTTTTTTATGGAAACTTGGAACCAACAAAAGTTTGAAGAGCTGGTTACAGGCAAAGAAACATGGTTTGTTCAAGACAACCATTCTAAGTCAAAACAAGGCATCTTACGGGGTTTGCATTATCAAAAGGAAAACACCCAAGGTAAACTGGTACGTGTCGTTTCCGGTGAGGTATTTGACGTTGCTGTAGATATCCGTAAAGACTCCCCAACCTTTGGCCAGTGGGTTGGCGAGTTACTATCGACTGAGAATAAACGTCAACTTTGGGTTCCAGAAGGGTTTGCACATGGATTCTATGTCACGAGTGATGAAGCGGAGTTTGTCTATAAATGCACCGATTATTATAATCCAAAGTCAGAGTGTTCTATTATCTGGAATGACCCTGATATTGGGATCGATTGGCCTTTAGTGAATGCACCAACTCTTTCAGAAAAAGACAAGTCAGCTACTAGAATGAAAGAGCAGGTATTGCTTTAATGAAGAAGATAGCAATAGTTGGAACTGTAGGTTTACCTGCTTGTTATGGTGGCTTTGAAACATTAGTTGAAAACTTGGTTGAAGAGGATTGTAACAAAGATATTACCGTTTATTGTTCTTCAAAGAGTTACGATAAAAAAATTAAAATGTATAAAGGAGCTAGATTAGTATATATCCCACTCAAAGCCAACGGCCCTCAAAGTATCATTTATGATATTATTTCATTGCTGCATGCTCTATTTAAGCAACCTGATGTTGTTTTGATCCTCGGTGTTTCGGGGTGTGTTTTTCTGCCTCTTTATAGATTGTTATCAAAGTCAAAAGTAGTTACTAATATTGATGGACTCGAGTGGCGAAGAGATAAATGGGCCAAATGGCCTAAGCGATTCCTTAAATTTTCTGAATCGTTGGCAGTAAAACATTCTGACGTTGTTATTTCAGATAATCAGGCTATTGCTGATTATGTTCAAAACGAATATGGCGTTAAGAGCACCGTTATTGCTTATGGTGGCGATCATGCTGTAAGTACAGATATGATTAGCATTGATGACGGTTTTGCTTTGGCGTTATGCCGTATAGAGCCTGAAAATAATGTTGAGATGATACTTCAAGCTTTTAGTCAAACAGATAAACCCCTTAAATTCATTGGTAACTGGGATAGCAGCGAATTTGGTCGTTCTATGAAAAGCAAATTTTCTGTCTTCAATAATATTGATATTATTGACCCTATTTATGACATCGATAAACTCTCTATATTACGTTCATCTTGCTCTTTTTATGTGCATGGGCATTCTGCGGGAGGAACGAATCCTTCCTTAGTTGAAATGATGCATTTTGGTAAAACTATTTTTTGTTTTGATTGTAATTATAATCGTGCATCTACTGAAGATAAGGCTAAGTTTTTTGCTAATGTGAATATGTTAGCCGATGTCATTAAATTGGCAGAAACTATTGATAATGGTCACCTGATGCTTGAAATTGCTCAGCGTAGATATACGTGGGATATTGTTCGTAAACAATATTTCGATGTAATGCAGTCAAGCTGAGCCACCATTATTACTTATTATTTTGAAGCATTATAATTTTAAAGTCACAATTATTCGACCAAGCTTCTAAGTAATGTCATTGACTATTTAATTATAACTTTAGAGAGTTTTGCTTAATCTAACGCAACTGAATCTATTGTAGATATAGCGGTTAATAAACTTGCCATGCTATTTACGCTATTATCTTTGATGCTAAGTTTTGATGAGTATTATTTAATTTCGGCTATGTAATTAACTACAAAATCGTATGTATATAGTTCGATCAATGACCATGCAGTACTTTAAGACATTTATTTTAATGGATGTCTTTTTTAGGATTTATTAAATATATGAAAATTGCTTTTGCAGGTACAGGCTATGTAGGCCTTTCAAACTCTATGTTATTAGCGCAACATAATGAAGTGATTGCTGTTGATATTATTGCAGAAAAAATTTCCATGCTTAACTAAGGTATATCTCCTATCGTAGATGTTGAAATCGAAGAGTTTTTAACAAAAAAATCATTGAACTTCGTTTCAACATTAGATAAATATTTGGCTTATAAAGATGCTGAATATGTAATTATCGCAACCCCAACTGATTATGATCCAATAACTAATTACTTCAACACATCTTCTGTAGAGGCCGTTATTAGGGATGTAATTGCGATCAATCCAGAAGCCATCATGGTGATCAAATCTACAGTTCCAGTTGGTTATACCTCAAGAATCAAACAAGAACTGAGTTGTGATAACATAATGTTCTCTCCTGAGTTTTTACGCGAAGGCAGAGCTTTATACGATAATTTACACCCATCACGTATTATCGTAGGTGAACAAAGTGAGCGAGCGAAAGTGTTTGCTAACTTACTAGTTGAAGGTGCCATTAAACAAGATATTGATGTCTTGTTTACTGATTCTACAGAAGCCGAAGCGATTAAATTATTTTCTAATACGTATTTAGCCCTTCGAGTTGCATATTTTAACGAACTTGACACATATGCTGAGTCACATGGTTTGAATTCTAGACAAATTATTGAAGGTGTCGGTCTAGATCCTCGAATTGGTAATCATTATAACAACCCTTCGTTTGGATATGGTGGCTACTGCTTACCAAAAGATACCAAGCAGCTTCGCGCGAACTACGCAAATGTGCCTAATAATATTATTAGCGCGATTGTTGACTCTAATACCACTCGTAAAGATTTTATTGCTGAGTCAATTCTTAAGCGTGAACCTAAGGTTGTCGGCATTTATCGTTTAATTATGAAGTCGGGTTCTGACAACTTTAGAGCATCAAGTATACAAGGGATCATGAAGCGCTTGAAAGCCAAAGGCATTGAGGTTGTGGTGTATCAGGGCGAGATCGTGAACGATTTTTAGACAATTAGCGTTATTTGTTAAGATAATTCTTTGATTATATTGGTGGCTGTGATCTTATACTCCCTTTGTGGAGGCCATTATGTATATCGAAGCGTTTACTACTCATTTCAGTGCCATTATCGATCAACGTCAATCAGCTAAAGTTACCTATCCGTTGTGTGATGTCTTGTTTGTTACCCTTTGTGGGGTGATAGCAGGTGCTGAAGGGTGGTCTGAAATATTTGATTACGCTGAAGGTCACCACGATTGGTTCAAGCAACAGGGTTTTCTTATCGATGGCGTTCCGGTCGATGACACGATTGCCCGTATTATCTCTAAAATTGAACCTGAGCAGTTCCGCCAATGCTTTATTAATTGGATGCAGGCGGTACATCAGGTAACTGAAGGAGAAGTGGTCGCCATCGACGGAAAAACATTACGTAGCTCTTACAAACGCGGTGATAGACAGTCCACAATTCACATGGTAAATGCGTTTGCGTGTGCCAATAAAGTGGTGATGGGGCAACTTAAAACCGAACAAAAATCGAATGAAATTACCGCCATCCCAGCACTGATTAAGCTATTGGAGGTAAAAGGTGCGCTGGTATCCATTGATGCGATGGGCTGTCAAACTAAAATAGCGCAGCAAATCGTGGAGAAAGAAGCCGACTACCTATTAGCCGTAAAAGGTAATCAAGGCCAGCTACATCAGGCGCTTCGTGATGCATTTATTGATGAGCATGCAGCACCGCTGGATGGTTTAGCGATAGAAAAAAATCATGGCCGTGTAGAAGCCCGCGTGCATTATGTCAAAGATGCCAGCGAATTGGCGGCCTGCTTCCCCCAATGGCCTAATCTGCGCAGCATTGGCTTGAGCATAGGGTTTCGTCAAGAAAAAGGTAAAGTACCACAACTGGGTTATCGATATTATATTAGCTCCGCCGAGCTTAGCGAAAAGGAGTTAGCTGAAGCTGTACGTGCCCATTGGTCTATCGAAAATAGTCTGCACTGGGTGCTGGATGTCAGCTTGGGAGAAGACCAATGCCAAATTCATCATCAAAACGGTGCCGAAAATTGGGCAATGTTAAGGCAACTCTCTTTAAATATGTTCAGGGCAGAGCCTTCAAAAGGTAGCATCAGTGCAAAACGCAAACGGGCATGGATGAAACCAACCTTCTTAGAGGCTGTTTTAAAAGCGGGATTTAGCGAAATGTGTAAAAATTAAACACTCATGCGGTTGCCCTGTGTGGTGTATGAGCCTGTACTTGAAGAGACTGAATTTTTCCACTCAAAAGTAATTAAGTCACTTGAAGAGTTTAAAGCCACTTCAGATGTAATTGTATCAAACCGTATGGTTGATGAGATCCGTGATGTCGCTGATAAAGTGTATACTCGAGATTTATTCGGTGCTGATTAATGTTACATCATCAATAGTCGGTACTATTAGGATGAAGCAATATCATCTTGTTATTCAATTAGATACATAATGGGTGAGTCAGTTCTGAGACACTTTTTTGTCTTGTCCTCACCCTTATTCTTTCCTCAAATTACATCTTTTATTTTCAATCAAACATGATTGATATTTTTATTGTCAGCACAATCATCTGTTTTTTATGTGCTCAATTCCCCATTATCAAGAGTGATATATGTCCACTAGCACTTCAATCATTTTCGTTTTCTGCCTTTCTTTTATCAGTCTGTTCGTTTTCAGGAAACTGGCTAAACGCGTTGGATTGGTGGATAAGCCCAATGAACGTAAACACCATGTGGGTCAGATCCCACTCGTTGGCGGTATTTCAATTTACTGCACATTAATGATCGCCTTGTTTGTGCTTTTTCCTATCACTCACACTTTGCTACTGTATGTTGCATGTTCAACCGTGCTCATTGTCTTGGGGGCGTTAGATGATCGGTACGATTTAAGTTTTAAATCACGCTTGGTGGTGCAGGCGGGTATTTCACTTGCGATGATCTTGATAGGTTATAAAAGTTTGCATTACCTTGGTGCTATGTTCAGTGATTCAGCCTTAGTCATTCCAACTTACATGAGTTATATCGTCACCATTTTTGCGGTAATAGGGGCAATCAATGCTTTTAATATGGTTGATGGCATTGATGGATTATTAGGTGGTCTTGCTTCAGTGACATTCTCTGCCCTTGGTTTAATGTTTTATCTTGCCGGAAAGGACTATTTAGCGCTTTACTGCATGTTGTTCGTTGGTGCGATGCTCCCCTATATCATGCTGAACTTAGGCTTTCCGTTTGGTCGTCGATTCAAGGTGTTCATGGGGGATGCTGGCAGTATGTTCATCGGTTTTACGGCTATTTGGTTACTGATTGAAGCTAGCCAAGGTGGCAATGTGCTGGTTATTCGCCCTGTAACTGCGCTGTGGTTTATTGCATTACCGCTGATGGACATGGTTTGCATCATGACCAGAAGGTTGAAGAAAGGTCAATCGCCTTTTAAACCAGACCGAGAGCATCTACACCATATTTGTCAGCGTATTGGTTTGTCATCAAGTCTGTCATTACTGGTTATTTGTCTTTTAGCATCGATTATGGCTGGCGTGGGCATTTTGTCAGAGTTGTATAATGTGCCTGAGTCGATTATGTTTTTTTCATTTTTAGTGACTTTTGCTATTTATTTCTCTGTTATTGCAAACATTTGGCGGATAACGGCTTTTCTGCATAAAACCTTTACGTTTACTCAGCCATCACACGAATGAGTTATTTAGCTATTAATTTATGTCAGCATAATTATAATACCTAGCAGTTAACTATCGCCAAAAGTGGTAGAATACCTCGCGTTAAATGAATTTTTACAATGTTAAGTTTTATAATATATAGTTTTATAAGTGCTTAAGGATGAGATGATGGATTATTTAGTTCCTTTTATAACGGCTTTTATATTTAGTTTTGCTGCTATTTTAGTATTCAAACCTATCGCTGCTAAGGTTGGCTTATTAGATGTACCTAATGAGCGTAAATGCCACGATGGTGCCATCCCTCTAATAGGTGGGATTGCGATTTTCTTCAGTGTTTTACTCGCATCTGGACTGTTTATTAAAAGCAGTCAAACCCTCAATTTGTATCTTATTTCGTCATCATTGATCCTTTTCATTGGTGTTCTGGACGATCGTTATGATTTGTCAGTGCGGCTTCGGCTAGTTGCACAAGTCATTGTTGCATCAATACTCATTTTTGGTGCAGGATTTTACCTGACCACTTTGGGCGATATTTTTTATTTTTTTGAGTTTAAACTGGGCTATGTTGGAGTTTTAGTCACTGTTATTGCCGTGATAGGCTCGATTAATGCTTTCAATATGGTTGATGGAATCGATGGCCTTGCGGGGATGCTGAGCCTAGTGACGTTTACCTCTCTTTCAGTATTATTTTATCGTGCTGGCAATGATTGGTTTTTACTTCCTTTACTCTTTGATGCCGCTATTCTCGCTTATTTATTTTTTAACCTTCGTTGGCCTTTTGATTCAGTACAAAAAATATTCATGGGCGATGCTGGCAGTATGTTGATAGGGTTAACTGTAGTGTGGTTATTAGTCTTAGGGACTCAATCTTATAACGTACACCAAGGAGCTGTGCTGAATGAGGTTGTTTTCTCGCCAGTAACCGCTTTATACCTGATAGCGATCCCACTAATGGATATGGTCGCTATTATGTACAGAAGGATTAGAAAAGGATTCTCTCCCTTTAAAGCTGATCGCGATCATCTACATCATATCTTTGAGCGTGCAGGTTATAATCGTAAACAGACGCTTGTTAGAATTACGCTGTTATCTTTATTATTAGCATTATGTGGTTTGGCTGGTGAGTTTTATCAGGTTCCAGAGTCGATAATGTTTAGTCTGTTTATTATATTATTTATTTCTTACAATTGGGCTCTTGCTCATGTCTGGCAAATTATTACATGGTTAAAGCGTAATGATTGATTATAATCTTGTAATTATTTTATCAAGTATACTGAATTTAAAGGGTTTTAGATGAAAGTAGTTATTCCCGTAGCAGGCCTAGGCACTCGCATGTTGCCTGCCACCAAAGCCATTCCGAAAGAGATGTTGCCTTTAGTTGATAAACCGTTAATTCAGTACATTGTTAATGAGTGTGTTGCCGCCGGTGTGAAAGAAATTGTCTTAGTGACTCACGCCAGTAAAAATGCGATTGAAAACCACTTTGATAAATCATACGAGCTTGAATCTACTTTAGAAAAACGCGTAAAACGTCAGCTACTGGAAGAAGTGCAAGCGATTTGTCCTAAAGACGTGACGATCATGCATGTGCGTCAAGGCGAAGCTAAAGGGTTAGGTCATGCGGTACTGTGTGCTTACCCTTGTATTGGTAATAACCCTTTTGCGGTCGTGTTGCCTGATGTTGTGCTAGATGAATCCACTGCTAATCAAAAAACTGAAAACCTAGCCGCAATGATAGCGCGTTACAAAGCGACATTTGCTAGCCAGATTATGGTGGCTCCTGTACCTGAATGTGACGTTAACAAATACGGCATAGCCGATTGTAATGGTGTTGAGATAACACCGGGTGATTCAGCTAAAATCAAAAGGATGGTTGAAAAACCTGATGTTGGTGACGCTCCGTCTAATCTCGCGGTTGTTGGCCGGTATGTATTATCTGAAAAGATCTGGCGATTGCTTGCTAAAACACCAGCGGGTGCAGGTGATGAAATTCAGTTAACCGACGCTATTGATATGCTGATTGAACAAGATACCGTTGAAGCCTTTAACATGACCGGCAAGTCACATGATTGCGGTGATAAATTAGGTTATATGAACGCTTTTGTTGAATATGGCTTACGCGATGCTAAGTTAGGCGCAGATTTCAAAAAAAGCGTTGAAAAGATTCTGCTTGAACAGTGATGTTATACTGCTAATTTAAAAAACCAACTTATATTTAGTTGGTTTTTTGCTTTTTGGAATTAGCCTAAAGCAGCAGCGCTGCTAGGACTGTACGCGGCTAGATGCTATAAAATCTTAGCAGCGAAGCTCTGTCCCCAGAAGGATGCCGTCCGCACTATCCGCTTAGCGGCCTAGGCACTAGTATTTTTATATGATTTTTTAGATTGGAGTTTTTATGTCTCGTAAGTATTTTGGCACCGATGGTGTGCGTGGAAAAGTAGGGACGTTTCCTATTACGCCTGATTTTGCTATGAAGTTAGGTTGGGCTGCTGGCAAAGTATTAGCCTCAACCGGTACTCAAGAAGTCTTGATTGGTAAAGATACTCGTAGCAGCGGTTATATGTTGGAGTCTGCAATCGAGGCGGGTTTATCTGCTGCGGGTGTGAACGTAGCATTAATTGGCCCTATGCCAACGCCAGCTGTTGCCTATTTAGCCTCTACATTCCGTGCCGATGCTGGTGTAGTGATTAGTGCGTCACATAATCCTTTTTATGATAATGGGATTAAGTTTTTCTCGAATTCGGGCACTAAGCTTAATGACGAGCAAGAGCTTGAAATTGAAGCGTTACTTGACCAGGCGTTAAATCACAATGCGATGGAATGTGTTTCATCTGAATTGTTAGGTAAAGTCCGTCGTATTACTGATGCTGCTGGTCGTTACATTGAGTTCTGCAAAGGCGTATTTGCTAAAGATTTAACCTTAGCAGGCCTTAAAATTGTCGTCGATAGTGCTAACGGTGCGGCGTATCATATTGCGCCCAATGTATATCGTGAGTTAGGTGCTGAGGTGATTAGCATTAATGATAAACCTAATGGTACCAATATTAATGATCATTGCGGTGCGACCCATCTAGACAGTTTACAAACAGCAGTTATGGTACATGAAGCTGATTTAGGCATTGCGATGGACGGTGACGCTGACCGGGTGATGTTTGTTGATCACAATGGCCATGTTGTTGATGGTGACCAAATTTTATATATTCTGGCCAAAACAGCCAAGCAACAAGGCACATTAAGTGGCGGTGTGGTTGGCACATTAATGTCAAACCTTGGTCTTGAGATGGCGTTAAAAGAAATGGATATTCCATTTAAACGTGCCAAAGTGGGTGATCGTTATGTGGTTGAACAATTAAAACAGACTGGATGGCGCATAGGCGGCGAAGGTTCTGGCCATATTTTACACCTTGACCATGCCTCTACTGGTGATGCTGTTGTGGCGTCATTATTAGTATTACAAGCGGTATTACAATCTGGCGAGTCATTAGCTGAGATAGTATCGGGTATGAAAAAGTTACCTCAAGTACTGCTCAATGTTCGATTAACCGCTAACAATGCTGATGAGATATTAGCATCAGAAGCCGTCAAGCAAGCGGTGATTGAAGCTGAAACCGTACTTTCCGACAACGGTCGCGTGTTATTACGAAAATCGGGTACAGAGCCGCTTATTCGTGTGATGGTTGAATCTACTGACATCGAAATGTCGCAAGCTCAAGCAGAGCATATAGCAAAAGTGGTTCGTGCATAACGTTTAGGTAATGACCAGTATACTAGCTTGTTCGCCACTTTCTAAAAGGTGGCGAACCTAATTTATTTAATCGCCATGTCGAGGATTATTAAAGCAGTAAATTTCATACTTACTCGCTACAGTTGTGCGTTTATAATAGTTTGATATTTTTGGCGCTTCGAGCTAGGGTCGCTATCTGACAACATTTGGCGCTTGCTATTTGTACTGCAAAATCATACAAATGTAATTACATTTGTAAATACGGAGTCAGATTATGGGAACCATTAATATTCGTGTCGATGATGAGCTAAAAACACGCTCTTATGCGGCCTTGGAAAAACTTGGTGTGACGCCATCAGAGTTGCTACGCCAAACATTAGAATATGTAGCGCAAAGAGGGGTACTGCCATTTAAGCCTGTACTGTTAACCGATGAGGATCAAGCCCTTATAGCGTTAGCAAAGGCTCGCTTGGCCGATCCACAACCTGGCGTGAAGGTTACTTTGGACGACCTATGAATTAGAGTATGATCCCCGAGCTTTGAAGGAATGGCACAAGTTGGGAGATATCGTTCGCCAGCAGTTTAAAAAGAAGTTGGCTGAGGTGCAGGTTCACCCTCGTGTCGAAGCTAATCGGTTACGGGAATTACCAGACTGTTACAAAATCAAGTTGCGTAGCGCGGGTTATCGATTGATTTACCAAGTGCAAGATGAACGGATCACCGTTTTTGTTGTAGCCGTTGGAAAAAGAGAAGGCGCTGAAGTTTACAAAGATGCTGATAAACGTTTGTGATTTAAGGATAGGGCTATATATCCATTTTCATTTGTCACATTTATGGTAAATATTTGAATTTGTAACTAATCCGAAGGTGCATTAAAACATTTTTATCCAAAAGTGAGCCTGAGCCTGGAAATAACAAACTTTATTATCAAAAAATGACGTTCGTCCTCAAATAAATTATCGAACTATAGCGTTGTTACCGCTCATGATAACCTTAATTATTTAGCAAACTATTATATAAACGCACAACAGTGCAGATAAAACGTCCTAAAAATAGATCACCATTACTCTAAATGCTTTCATAAGACTGAAAGCAATAGTTGCTGTTATTGATGATTAAAATCTATGTAGAACCTACTTTTAGATAATTTCAGATATTTGGAAGCGCCAGTATAAACATGAACATTTTAGTCACCGGTGGTGCAGGCTTTATTGGCTCTGCAGTAGTGCGCCATATCATCAATAATACTCAAGATAGTGTTATCAATGTTGATAAGCTGACCTATGCGGGTAATCTTGAATCGTTAGCGAGTATAGCGTCAAGTGATCGATATGTGTTCGAGCTGTGCGTTTATATTAAAGTTTGATAATTCTTAATAGTGTTTGATCATTTATAATATAGTTTGATATTTTTTGGCAATTTTGGTGAGGAAGCCGGTTAAGGACTAACACATTTCTGCCCGTGCGACGTGAAGTCGTATGAAGCGCTGTTCACCGCGTTGAGTGAACCATCTGTATCACCAGATGACCCTAAGACTCTGAATAAAGCAGC
>Ga0208032_1000775_pt1 | contig 15368 bp, 10 predicted proteins | sample MalvirAntarct_66_FD_184254 | JGI IMG/M metagenome (GOLD analysis project Ga0208032, IMG submission 184254) | Marine viral communities from the Global Malaspina Expedition - Malaspina viral metaG Antarct_66 (SPAdes) (version 2) | ecosystem: Environmental > Aquatic > Marine > Oceanic | place: West... | reverse complement strand
ATGTAAATGAAACATACTGTTGATTCATATTGTTATTGAACATAACTGCAAATGTGCGCATATATATCACCTCATATAAGTATGCGCACAATGTATATTATGTTAAATAGAGTGTTTGTGTAAGGTAATCAAATACTGTTTGTGTGTGGTTTCTCATACCAAATGAGTTTTGTCTCACTTCGTGACTTTGACGTTATAGTTTTTATAATCAGATGGTTATATTGATATTAACGATTTGTTTGCCCTGTTACGGTGCAAACATCTATTCAGAGCGCTTTTTGTTGTCAGTTTATACCACCTGACTTTTTCAAATCCTGTGGTATGTTTTTTTGTCGTTAGACCTACTTTATAAAGCCTTGTGTCTAGTAACTCCAATCTTCATATGCCAATGGTAAACTGTTCAGTAAGCTGCGTCTTTCTCTCCAATTAGGAAGATGCTTATCCATAATCCCTTTGAAGCGTTCATTGTGATGACGCTCAATTAAATGCACCAATTCATGGACCAGAATAAACTCTATGCACTCCACTGGTTTTTTAGCTAACTCCAAATTAATCCATAGGCTTTTTGCTTCAATATTGCAGCTGCCCCATTTGGTTTTCATTTTCTTAATGCCGACTGATGTCGATTCAACATTCAGTCTCTGTTGCCAATAAGGCAGCAACTTGGAAATAGTCTTTTGCACTTGCTGACGGTATAAACCATTCAATAACTTCAACCGGTTTTCTGCAGTTGTATTATCAGCCACTTGTAACTCAATGATACTATTACCTTTAATAGATACTTTGTGTTTACCCGAGGTTTTTGCGATATCAAGGCGATGTTGTTTGCCCCATAGATAATGGCTTTCGCCACTGACCATTTCACGAATAGATTGTCGACGCTGCGCCTCAAAATCAGCTTGCTGCTTCTTAATCCATGCCAATTTATTAATCACCGCAAGACGAACAGCTTGTTCACTGGCACCCATAGGCACAGACATTCTTACTCGTCCGTTGGGTGGCAATACGCTTAAATGCAAATTTTTAATCGGCTTACGATTGACTTGCACTTCAATGCCGCCAATCTGAATGACCTCACTAGACGACATTAATAATATTCCTTTTGTGCCTTAATAAGTGCCATCACCGTTTCTATATCTACATCATAACCAGCTGTTTCTTGCCTCACCGCATTAGCGATTTCTCGTTCCTTAAATCTATCGCCTAACCATTCTGCTTTTTTGGTCTCGCGCACAGCGGTATCGATTTTGGCAGTAAGCGTTTCATCATTGCCAAAATTATCATAAAGCGCCTGTTTCGCAGCGGAATCAACCGTGCTTGGATACGTTGAACTTCTGTTATTACTTGGGTTAACCACTTTTTTGGCTAATTCACGAATTTGCTCTAAGTACTCTTGATAATTAAGGGCTTTTTCACGTCGCTGTTTAATAATTTCATCAAGCAATGCTGACATTTGTTCAAAATATTTAGGGTTAACCGGGTTTTCATCAACAATGGTTTTACGAACGTTATTCTCAATAGCTTCCGCCATTGCTTCACCATCATTGCGTAAATTTTCAGGTAAAGCGCCTAGCCCAGCACCATTATTATTCACAACCAGATCAATGAGGCCCAGCTCTTCAAAATCCATTAACAGTTCGCTGTCATCCGCACGGATGTACATGTCTAACAGCTGACGCATTGCAGGCTCAAACCGCTTCATTTCAAGTAAATCACCACTGGCCAGTTTTACTTCATCACGCACTTTCTCATAGTAAATAACTTCTTGTTTAATCTTCTCGGCATTCACTGCCGAATACCCTGCTTGTTCCATTTCATTAGCAAGGTTTGCATAAGCCCTTAATAACTTGGCCACCGCTTGATAAAGTGTTAATCGTAACGCCTCTTTTTCGCTTCGCTCGTCTACATCCGTTGGTTCAACGCCAGATTCACCACAAAAATAATGGATAAAATCTCTAGTATTACGCGGTGCTTTTACGGGTTCACATAATGCACGCACGGTTTCTAATGCAGTATCTAAGTCTTCACGAGCTTGTACTAAACGGTCTTTCAACAGCCCCGCTACATCGGCTTCGTCGTATCCATCAAATGCTTCTGCGGTATAGTCTTTAATCGCTTTATCGAGTGAACGGAATAAGTCTTTATAATCGATAATATAGCCATATTCTTTATCTTCACCGTCTAGTCGGTTAACTCGACAAATGGCCTGAAACAAATTGTGATCAGCCATATTTTTATCGATGTAGAGATAAGTCGCTGATGGCGCATCGAAACCCGTTAGTAATTTATCGACAACAATCAACAAGCGCATTTGGCCAGGCTCTTTAATAAAGCGCTGCTTTACAGATATTTCAAACTCTTCGACTCGTTTGGCGGCTTCATCTTCACTTTGCTCAAAGTAATCGGCTAGCATCTTGCGATAAGTTTCATATTTAAATATCTTTTCAGTTCGCCCCTCACCAGATTCTTCACCTTTTATGGTGCTCGCACTTGGCAAGTAGCTGGTCACAATGGCACATTTACCCGCTAAGTCCGTCTTGCTAAAAAGGTCGTACACCACACAAGCCTGATGAACACTGGCGCAAACCAACATGGCATTACCTCTACCAGAAAGTAAGGCGGGTTTGATCTCCATATCCATTAAGATATCGCTAACAATTTGTTCTAGGCGCGACTTGCTCGACAGCACCTTTTGCATGGTGCCCCACTTTTGCTTGAGCTGCATGCGTGCCAGGTTTGAAATGCCTTTTGTTTTAGCTTCAAACCATTGGTCTACTTTTTTAGGCGAGGTTAAATGCTGGTCAATGTCTCTCGCTTCGTAGCGTAAATCCAAAACCACACCGTCACTTACCGCTTCATTAAATTTGTAGGTATGAATATAAGGGCCAAACACTTCTAAAGATTTCTTCTTATCTTTTTTCATCAGTGGTGTACCGGTAAAACCGATAAACATGGCCTGTGGAAGAATCGCTTTCATCGCGGTATGCAACTTGCCGGACTGAGTTCGATGACATTCATCAACAAACACAAACAAATTGCCTTTGGCACTAAAATCACCCGTTACACATTCTGTTATTGCATCGATAAAGTCTGTTGCTGCAGCATCATCATTTTCATCGTCAATAAGCTCCCCATTTCGGCCAAACTTATGTACCAAGGAGCATAATAGCCAAGGGTTGGGTTTATTAAGTGTGAGTACCAAATCTTGACCACTTTTAGTTCGGTAGATCTCTTCATCAACACCAGAAAAGACTTTTTCGATTTGTTCATCCAACTCAGTGCGATCAGTAACAATCAATACCCTAGAATCTTTGACGTTTTCACGTATCCACTTGGCTAGCCACACCATGGTTAAGCTTTTGCCAGAACCCTGAGTGTGCCAAATAATCCCGCCTTGTTTATTGTTCGTCAGCGAAACAACATGCTTTTTAGCCGCTTGAATGCCAAAGAATTGATTGTGGCGACAGGTCTTTTTAACGCCAGCATCAAACACGATAAAGTCATGGATCAACTCAAGAAAACGGTGCTTGTCACACAATTGTGCTAAGTGAGTATCAAGAATGGTTTTGGATTCTATATGCTCGCGAGGAAGCGCATCCGCGCCTTGTGATTCTTTCCATTCTAAATAATATTTCTCAGTGGTCTCTATGGTGCCGTAACGCAGACCTTGGGTATCATTACCCGCCATCACCAACTGCATAGTGGTAAAAAAATTGCGAATAAACGCCTTTTTTTGATTATCAAGATTTTGGCGAATACCTTCACTCACAGACACAGACGAGCGCTTTAATTCAATCACCCCAAGGGCAATACCATTAACGTAAATGACAAGATCAGGGCGTTTCTTTAGCTCACCTTTTACCGTCACTTCTTCGGCAATAGCAAAATCATTAGCCTCAGGATTCTGCCAATCAATTAACCATATGGTTTGATTTTGCTCACCGGCGCCCTCTTTCTCTTTAACCCCATAACGCAGTAAGCGATACACCTCTTTGTTGGCATCAAACAGTTTTTTACCTTCACCCAGCGCCGTGGCAATATCTAACTTACGTAATGCGCGCTTAATAAGGGGTTCAGATATGCCTCTGTCTTGAAGCCAATTGGCTAGAATATGGCTTTCGACATTACGGTTATCTTGTTTGTCCTTCCAATCGCCTAAATAGCGATAACCCAATTGCTGTTGAAAAAAATCAACCACACGGTTTTGGGTGGCACGTTCCTTTTGGCCGACATTACTCATAATACTTCCTTTTAAAACCTTTCAATCAAGCAAGTGTTAAATTATAAAATTTTTATTTTACAAGGTGTTAGCTATACCGCGCTGGTTCGCATCTACCTAATTGACTACCCAGTCAAGCAAAAATCACCTAGAAAAATGGTGGACACCATGTTTTTTCTACAAATTGAGTTAAAGAACCTTGACGTTTCTTTATTGCATCAAGCGCCCAGTCATTTATTTTTTCAGGAATAAAGCGTTTTAATTCGCCTTGACTCAAGTAAGTAGAGCTTTCTGAAAATTTGCGCCACTTGTCGTCAAATTCATCATCTTTTTTTGAAGAGTTTGACGAAATGGTATCAATAACCAGATTACCCAATTTATGTAAAGCAACTTCTTTAAATTCTTCGAGTTTATCGGTTTCATTCCAGCAAACAATTTGTTTGGATAACAGGCCATTTTGTGCCGCTATATGTTCAAGACTTAATTTCTCTGCATGGTTATTAGGTGCAACCACTTCGCGCCAAGACAGTTTTGGCCACTTGTTTTGGCCTTCATTACCTTCACGTAAATAATTCTCATAGCGCCATAAAATATACAGAGCAGCTTGCTTGTGGTTGTGGTAAAAATGAGCATTTTGTAAGTTAATTGCCATACGTTTAGAAATATTCCACCAACTACTCATCAGTACTAATTCATTAAATAGCCAATGAAAGTCGTATTTTATTGTATCGACCAAATTAAATTTTTTGGCTACCCATAGTAAGTGTGACTGACCGGCGTTTGCTCTTAGACTGGCTAGCCCATAAGCTCGTAAACAAAACACCTCCAATAAGTGGCATATCTTTTTAAAATCTTTTTTTTCAGAGGATGTATCCACTTGATACGTTTTGATCAGAATAGGCCAAAATAGTGCAAGGCGATTGAGAACTAACAAGTTCGAAAACGCTTGGTAAGAGTCAATCTTTTTATAAATCGTCAGTATGTTGTTGTAGCATTGCTTTAAATCAAAAACCAACTGGCTGATCCATTTAATTAGTGCTTGTGGGCCTTCAGGTTCAATTTGTAACAGCTTTTTTTTAATTAATTTTTTCGGTTTTAAATACTCACTGTCGACCCAATTGAAATAACCTGCACAAAAATATGCCAAAATATTATCTTCACTAGGCGATCTTGGGTAACTATCTAACTCCTCAATGGCACGAAAAATAGACTCAAAATTACTATGCATGGTTTCAAGTTTGGTTTCTGTGTCGTTGCTGCAATTAAGGTGCACGGTATGCATTAAAAAACTTTTTACTACTTCTAAATGACTCAGTTTTTTACCTCTGTCATTCTGAAATTCAAAAATTTGTGTTGCGGTTGCCAAATCATCAATAACATACGCTAATACCTGAGCATGACGCAACAGACTGATCATAGGTTGCCACTCTTGCGTTTTTATATTGGTTTTAAAATAGTCGCGTGCAAACATCAACTTTTTCGCAGAAAGTGTATTAGCTGCCTCTTCAAAATCATCTATTTTCAACACTGATGCTCTAAAACACGCATTATCAACACTTATCGTTTGAAATTTTTGGCCCAAGCTACTGTGACATATATAGTTTTGTTGAATTTCGTCGGCATCTTCGAGTTCAACACCTTGTAGCAACGCGGTGGCAATAAAAGTGAGAAGAGTGGTTAAGCGTTGTTGGCCATCGACTACATCCACTAACAAGCATGACCCTTGCGTACCTTTCCCGTGCAGGAGTAACGTACCAATAAAATACGGTTTTTTTACCTCGACTGTTTGAGTGTTAATTTGATGCCGTAAATCATCAACAAATGCTTCTAATTGTTCTTCTTCCCATGCATACGAACGCTGATAATTTGGGATAGTAAATTTATGGTTGACGAACAAGTCATCAACCGTGGTTAATATATCGCCACTCATTATTCAACTTCCTGTACTGACGTAAATGGTAAACGGGTTTTACCCGTGAGCAGTTCTTGCATCATGCCTTGTTTGATTTGGCGAGTTTTGCTTAAGCGCTGTTCAAGGGTTTGGATTTCGTTATCCATATCCGTAAGGATAGTGGCTATGACTGTTTGCTCTTCTTTTGAAGTAGGTAGTGGAATTAAAACTTTATTTAAATGAAATGGCCCGAAATTAGGCTGAGCACCACCAGTTATCATTAAGTCTATTTGGTCTTTAAAAAACTTAGATCTCAGATAAACAGTCATGTATAAACGGTCGATGCCTTGTTTAGCTTTAAATCTTATAACACTTGTATTCATCAAAAGAGGTAAGTCAGTCTGCCGTACTATTGATGACTTACAATATGAATTACCCGAACTAGCGATAACTAAATCGCCAACGTCACATGAAAAATGTTTATAAGTTTTTTCATATTCTTCCCATGTAATGTGCCGATCTGTTTTATCTAGATTTAAAAAACCAGATTCTTGAAGGTTAGTGACATTAATTACTTTCAAACCTTTGTTAGTAAACTGCCAATTTCTTAGTCCGGGTCCTTCTTGATACCACACAACCTCAGGTAAATTTCGAACCTCCCAATCTTCAGGGATTTCGCCTAACTCGATGGTTTTGGTGCCTTTACATCGGCTATCCATGCCTCCGCTCTCTTGAGAAGCTAGAGCGCCGTCGTCGCTGGCTCCGACGTTAACATTCGCTGCCGACGAATGTTTGTGCTTACCTTCGACAGCATCTTCTGGACTTTTAATATCAGAATAAAAGGCAAACTGGGGTAAGCGGGTTTTGCCTGTGAGCAGTTGCTGCATGGTGGCGGTTTTAATCGCTTGTTTTTTGGCAATGAGGTTTTCTAATTCCGTTAATAGCGCATCGACATCCGACAATGCATTAGCAATGGCGGTTTGCTCTTCCAATAACTTTGGCATAGCCAACTTAAAAGAACGTAGAGTGCCAATCGAAATTTCTTGTAATGCTGAACCATTCATCGAGTTTAAAAGTCGATTTTTTGATCCTTCTGAACATAATGCTTGTTTGAAAAATTGAGGTGAGTGTTCTTCTTCGAGTGCAATAAGTGCAACACCTCTAGTCAAATTAGCTCCAACTAATTTTGTTTCTATAAGTCCAACTTCGCCGACCTTACCCCGAAGAGGAATAACTAGATCATTTACTTTTAATTGAGTTCGCTTATATGAGTTACTAATTTGGGCTGTAGTATGAATCAAATTACTAGTGTTAATAGTGCCATTTACTATGTCTAAAACTCTTAAACATGGAACTCCATCATAGATTTCAGGCCCTGTTTGAACAATGCCATACGATATAGGGCGTTTATTTTTAGTTACTTTCTCTAAAGTATTTACGTGCCAATCGTTGGGAATAACCCCAACATCAGTCTGTTTATACCCTTCTGGTATCACTTGATTTATAGCTTGGCTCATAGCGTCCACTCCAAACCCATGGCTTTGAGGTGGTTAGCCACTTTATCGCTAAGTGTATCGACTGATTTTGCCAGTGTGGGCAATGGCGTGTTGTAACGCTCCTCTAGCTCTTTAACACGGTTTGCCATTTGCTGGGTAACTCGCTCAATTTCCGCGATGATATTGGCTTGTAGTGTGGCTAGCCATTTATCGTCGACAATCAGGGTTTTGATATCTTCAAGCAAGAGTTTTGGATATTGATTAAATACCATCAAATCTAGCAATTCTTGGGCTTCTTTCACTGCCTTTTTAGCATTGGCGTCAGAGGTAAACAATTTAGTGGCATGTCTAAGGGCTTTTAATTCTTCGGAGTCGGTTGCCACTTTAAGGCGCGAAGCAACACTGGCTTTGGTGATTTTGTCTTTGTCGTTCATAGCATCAGCTAATAGCCCATCTTCAATGCCATTTTCCTCAAGGTAAGCTTCAAGCGTTTGAGTGGCTTCATCTTGTTTGGCTTGAAGTGCATCGACTTTGGCTTGCTCAGCGACAAAGTAGCGTGCCACGATTAAGCGCGGTGGAATAAGCTCAGCTTTATACTTCTTCTTATTGATGATTAAGTCTGGGGTTTCTTTACTGTTAGCTGACTTATCGCCTTTGGTTACCACTAATTCCCGCAAGGTGTTCCCTGCTTGCCAACCGTCTTGAATAAGCACGTACACATCGTCTTGCAGTGTATCGCTCCAGTAATCCATTAAAATTTGATAGATGTCGTACTTACTGAGTAATTCACTGTTGGCGTAGGCGGTTAACAAGTTTTCTGAGATGTCGTGAATAAGCTCTTTAGGGCTATCGCCTAGGCTGATTTCAGTTAGCGCGGCTTGCTTTATCCAGGCTTTAAAGGGCAATAAACTTCGCGCGGCAAAGTCTTTAAACTCTTGATGGGCAAGAATGCTGGCTTTAACTTTACTTGCCTCAATCATGCAGTGACTGTAGCCGCTGCGTTTAGGTTCAGGGGCAGGCTTGAATAGCGTTGCGCGAATGCTAGGGAATACTTGCCAAAAATGTTCAAGGGCATCGATATCACGATTTGGAATGCCGCCTTGTAAATGGGCACTTAAATCGTGCAAGTCTTCAGGTTCAGATGAATCGATATAGCGCGGTATATTGAGGTTGTAATCATTTTTAGCAATTTCATCTATCGGCACTAAACGGCTAAAGCGTTCGAGTTCTAGGCCTTTATTAAACACATCGACAACTTTATGAATGTCTTGGCTGCGCAGGCGATTTTTATTGCCATCTTTAATAAAGCCTTTACTGGCGTCAATCATAAAGATTGAGCGACCTGCTATGGCGATCTCTGTTTCACCAGTTGTTGCAGACTCATTTGACAGCACCGCCTTTTGAGCATGCTCTTTATCGATAATGATAATACAGGCAGGAATACCTGTGCCGTAAAACAGGTTAGCAGGCAGACCAATAATGCCCTTAATGTAACCTTGTTTAATTAAGTTTTGGCGGATATTGGCTTCGGCATTACCACGGAATAACACCCCGTGAGGCAAAATAACCGCGCCTTTACCGGTACTTTTTAAACTGGTGATAATGTGCAGTAAAAAGGTGTAATCGCCGTTTTTTTCAGGGGGTATCCCCCAGGTAAAACGACCATAGAGATCGCTTTGTGGGTTTAAGCCGCTGGTCCAGTTTTTATTTGAAAATGGCGGGTTAGCCACTGCAAAGTCGAAGGTTTTGAGTTTATCGGCAGCGTCTTTCCATTCGGGTGATGATAAGGTATTGCCTTTAACAATTTTAGCCGTTTCATTGTTGTGCAAAATCATGTTCATGCGAGCCAGTGCACTGGTGGCGTTATCCATTTCTTGACCAAAAATAGATAAACCACGGGGCGCTTCATGGCTCGCTTTTAATAGCAAGGAGCCAGAACCACAGGTAGGATCGTAAACAGTCGCGTCTTGTGAGGTGTCTTTAGTAATGCCGACCACTTTAGCCAGAATTTGCGAGACTTCAGAGGGAGTATAAAACTGCCCTTTTGATTTACCCGACTCGGTGGCAAAGTGACGCATTAAGTATTCATAGGCATCGCCAAGTAAATCGTCCCCTTCGGCGCGATTGCCAGACAAATCTAAGCCTTGGAAAATCCCTACCAGTTTAGTGAGACGGTCAACCATCTCTTTGCCTTTGCCAAGCTTGTCTTCATCGTTAAAGTCGGCAACGTCAATAATACCTTTAAGATCGTTTTCTTCGGCAAGTGCGGCAATGATTTTGTTAATCTTGTCGCCAATTTCTTTATCGTTTTTAGCCGCTATCATGTCATCAAACGTGGCGCCTTTAGGCACCACTATCATGCCATAGGCGTCGCCTTTGAACTTGTCGGAAACGTATTTCATGAACAACATGGTCAGCACGTAATCTTTATACTGGCTGGCATCCATACCGCCACGCAATTCGTCACAGCTTGCCCATAATGATGAATACAGTTCGTTCTTTTTAATGGCCATGAGGCTTTCCTATCAATGAATTTGTTTAACGGCTAACAGATAATGTGTTGCGTTGAATTTGCTTATGCCAATGGGTAAATAGCCCACGATGCCTGTCGGTCCACTGGGTACAAATAACGTAATATTGCCCTTTGTGACGAGCGACTTTTTTAGTGGAATAGCGGTTATGGCCTTTGCCATCTTGCGCGGCGGTTTTGATATCGGCTTGTTGATTTGATTTGGCTTGTTTGAGTACAGCAAAGGATAAAGCGAAGACTTCTTTGCAGTAGTCTCGATTTTGTAAATTGAGTAATTCTGACTCTGGTAAACCATCTTCGACCAAAGTTAACAAGGTGTCTGTAATTTGGTTGTTGCTGATACTGGTTTTGGCAGACGAGCCTTGTTCATCAAGAATGATGGGGAAAGGTAACCCATTAGATGAAATTGATTTTGTGAGAAATATGCGGATGGCTTGCTCAGTTGTCAGACCTAGTTTACTAAACAATTGTGATGCTTCATTGAGCAATTCCTGCTCGATATTTAGCTCCATGCAAACCTCAATCTTTAACGATACAAAAATACAAAATTGTCGATTTGTAAGATATCACTCAAGCGCTGAGTAAACCAGATAAAATCGCCGTATTTCAGTGGGAAATGTGAAATACGGTGATTATAACAACTAGTGATTATTACATATTATTTGAAACTTTAAAGCCGTACTCGCTATTGTTAAACGGGTTTGTATTCGAGTACTCTTTTACGATTCGGCTTGGCTTTGACTCTTCCAAACTCAGCAGTAAGGTGGGTGAATTCTTCAAGGTAGTCACAGACTAATTGAGTAGGTGATTCAATTAGTCCTTCTGAATCATCTTTAGTAAATACTTGTGCACGTAGGAAACATTTACAATTCCCAACAGAGAATTCAATTACATTGTCGTCTATTCGACCATCTTTTGAAGTGTTTTGTTTTTCTAACTGTTTAATTGTCAGTACAAACTCAAGAACATAGGCATCGTCTGCTTCGTAATTTTCAAGTTGTTGCTTGAAGCATTCAATATCGCCATCTGAAAACTCACATCCTCTTTTTCTCACTTCATCTAATGACATTTCAGCAAGTAAATATGGATGACTGTGCATGTTTCCTAAACGATAATACCCCAGTTGTTCTGCTAATTGTTCTTTTAGGTCTTCTGCCGCTTCGTTTGATTCAACTGAACCACTCTTCATTGTTGCGGATGTATCAACAGAGACAAATTGTACAATACTGCGGCATTCATCGTCTTTTTCATTGAGTTCAATATCACCATAAACGGATGCATAGAACTCAATACCACTACGCTTGTTATTGCCATGTTTTATTACGAATGCTTCAAATCCGTTCAGTAGCATTTGTGTTAACGACGATTGAGTCACTTCTACAACATGTTTCATCTATATTCCTTGTTGGTTACAGCAAATACTGTACATAGTCCTGATTGTTAGCAAACAAATGAATACTATAAAATTAAAGTTTATTCAAGAGTTTAGAGTCTTACAATTATTCTGTTAGTGTAATGTTGTTTGAGATAATAAAATTTGTATCGGTGTAACTTTGCGATCAACTTCACTAATCAACAATTTTATATGCAGCTAACGTTTTAAGTAAATTGTCACGCATTCTAGTCCTTAGCTCTTGTGGCTCTAGTACCTCAATGTTTGCCCCTTGTCCCCTTAGCCACCAGTTTAATTGCCAACCATTAATGACTGTTGCACTGAGTTGATATGCACCATCCTCTGATTGGATAATCTTCATATCATCTGACATAGGGCTTTCATTTAAGTAAAAGGCAAGTTCTTCGCTCACGATTGCTTTGAGTGCGAGTTTGTCACCATTGCCAAATTGCATTGCACCATCTTGTAAATATTGTTGAAGATTAAAATTTTGCGGACGGATCCCTTGTTCGTGAATGCGGGTTACCTTTTGAAAACGGTGCATGGCAAATCGTTTGATTTGTGCGGTATTTGCGCCCTTGGTGATATCTTGAGCAATAACATAAAGCACGTGGCCTCGTTGCACTAAGGCCAGTGGCATAAGCGAATACTCCACTGCTGTTGTGTTTTTTGTTTTGAGATAACTAACCACAATGGTTTGATCTTTTAATAATGCTCCTTGTATTTTAGTTAACAAACCGTCATCGATTGATGGTGGTTTAAAACCACTATCTGGCATTACACTGGCAACTTTTTCAAACCATTGTGCATTATCATTCTCTGAATTCGAGTCTTTTAAGGTGTTTAATAGCCGACGTGAATGCTCAAAATTATGTTGTAAATGGCGTTGCATCGAAGGAGGCAACAATTGCTGTAGCGACTTTTCTACCAGCATTAACGACAATGCATCGGTTAAACTTAAGCTGTCGATATGTGTTCGATTGATACCAAGACCAGACCAACGCCATAGATAGGGTTTTGTGTCGGTTTCAGAATAAATAGGAAAGTACTGCGACAGCACTTCGAGATCTCTTTGTAATGTGCGTTGAGTGACCTCAAATCCTTCACTTTTAAGCTTGTTGAGCAGATCAGCACTTTTTATTCCCTCATTCGCAGGAATAAATTTAAGCAATGTTTGTTGCCTTAGAAGCGTATTAGCATTTTTATTCTTAGACATAGTAGACCTTTAACCTTTGATTAATAACGGTTAATAATTAAGCAAATTTCCTACCTGAAAATATTTCTCAAAGTAATCCATATATTCTGATTTATCTCGGTACCAATATTTTGCTCTTTCTTGAGTATCTTCATCATAATATTCTTCAAATACGTCGATTAGTGCGTCACATTCATTGGCGCTAACGGGGGCTCGGCTCATTAAATACATTAATTCCTCAGGTGCGAACCTTGGCATGTTCATCAACAGAAATAACCAACCTTGCTGCATGGCACAGTGTTTTTGCAAGGTTCTGCGAAACCAGTATTCATAGCCCCATTCTCCAACTGAATAATGTTCTGGCGCAAGGGCTAAGGCTTGCAGTAAGCTACTTTGGGGATGAAAATGCATGACTATTTTTGCCGCCAGCATTATAGACACAAAATCTTGATTGAAGGCTTTATTAGGCTCCCTTGCCTTTGTTTTACTCTTCCCTGCTGGCAAGAGTAATGTTGATTTAAACCATTTATGTTTAGTACAACTGCGGGGATCTCCGCCATAGCGACGATTTAACCTTTGAATCGTCAGATAATGCGCATCAAGTAATAATTCAGCCTGTTCAAGTAAGACACTCGGTTGCAAAGCGGGATCGCTGCTTTTTGACATTAAATCCATCAATGATTCATTTCTATTGAGAAACAGTGTCCATAAGCTATAAAAAGGCGAATCTTCTTTCATGGCGTATTTTCCTGAGCGCGAACCGCAAAGGGCTTTTACATTTCTAGCGGGGTTTGGAAGCTTACTTTCCCAGCAATCTAATGCGAGACGAACCAATAATGTCATATCATATTCTTCGGCCCACGGGTTGTTGTCGTCATCTCTCAGAAAATTATCAATCCAATCAAACTCCTGAGATTCTTGGATCCATATGCGCGCTGTCAGACTTGGACGCTCTGAATAACCAATGCCAAATTTATTCTCATCATCAAGGAGAGACAATAACGATTCAGTTTCTTTTTTAAATAATTTAAAGATGATCATTTATCAGCCTCTTAGATTTTCGGTTAATGATTAACGTAAAAAAGTCATCGTAAACTTGGAGAGAACAATTGGCGCCAGGGTAATAACCTTGTGCAGCAAATGAATCAGTAAAGGCCTTTTTCATAATGATGCAGTCAGAAGCTGATGATTGAGCCAATAAAAACAATAAATGTTCCGGCATTATGTGCTCAACATTAGCGAGTAGAAATTCAACGCCTTCGTTTTTATAACAATGCGCTAGCAACATACGGATAAAAAATAGTTCTCCCGTACACGAACTCAATACATAGGGAGGCCAACAAAGTGCAACCTGCTTGAGTACAGCACTATTAGGTGTTAACTGTATAAGTAATTCAGCGGCTAGGTTCAAATGATCGAAGTAACTCGAAAAAAATAATTCACCATTATTCTTTATCGCTTCAGCCACTTGTTGATGATTTTCCCAATCTAGTAGTTCAATATTTTGTTGTTGCACAGAAAACGTCACTAATAACGACTGGAGTAATGATTCGGCTTCTTCAATTAAGAAACTATTTACATCAGCAACCGCACTAAAAATACGTTTAAAACCGTCTTCATTGCGATAAAAGGTATCCAACACTTGCGATAAGGTAGGATAGTCTTGATAAGCCTCATAAGTATTACGTGAAACGATTAACAGCTTAATGGCTAAAGCAATAGGGTTCAGAGCTTGTGAAGCTTCATTTTCCAATACACGAGCAATTAGTAAATGATCGTACCAACCTTCTGCGGTTTGCTGTGCATGGCAATATAATCCGTTCCAATCATCGGTTAAGGTTAACCATTGTTCTGGAAATAATAGCGCCATATCTTCAGGCTTTAATTGCTCATAATCTGGTACTTTCCCTAACTCTAGAAAAGTAAGTAAATTGACAGACTCTGTTACCAAACCATCCATAAGAACCTCGATTAACTTCTTGTTGGTTATTATTATACTGAATACTGCGACAGATTGTGTCGTATCATTGTTAAGGATGACAATTAAACAGGAAAAATTAAAATATTGATTATTCTAAGCTTTTATATCTACGTCTTGCTACAAACATCAATCACATACTTGTAAAATAGATTTTGAAATAAATGCAATACCGGTTGTTAATAAGAACTTCGATAGCATTTTTTATTCTTGGGTCTATGGTCAGCCCTACAATAAGATTGGCGTCTGCACTGATACGTTACTGGATGATATTGCCTATTAGATGATGGGGATCTAGTACGAGTTTTTGGGGGAAAGTGATGGCGGGAAATACATTCAGTACTTCCCGCTCTGGTCTTAAGATGGCATGAGTGCATGCCATCTCTGTTTAGCGGTACAACAAGACTTTAGTGTCCTGTAGCTGTTGGCGGAGTTTGAGACCATTCCTGCATAGCCTGGTCTCCTGGACGATCTATTTTAACTTTATCGCCCTCAATTGAAGTTACCCAGCTCAGTGGAATGTAATGGTGTTGACCGCTGTCATCTTTTTTCAGCTTGAGGGTATCGGTGCCCTCCATATGATCTACAGTAGCAAATTGACCATCTTCGGAGCAGACAACAGGCATATCAGGTTGAATTTGGTTGGTTTGAATCATAGTTTCTCCT
>Ga0208032_1000774_pt1 | contig 15371 bp, 14 predicted proteins | sample MalvirAntarct_66_FD_184254 | JGI IMG/M metagenome (GOLD analysis project Ga0208032, IMG submission 184254) | Marine viral communities from the Global Malaspina Expedition - Malaspina viral metaG Antarct_66 (SPAdes) (version 2) | ecosystem: Environmental > Aquatic > Marine > Oceanic | place: West... | reverse complement strand
TTAGTAGAAAAAGAGAGAGGGTTATCAATGTTGTCGAAGTCGAAAGCTTCACCGTGTATACTAACCTTATTTCTCTCTTTTGTTCTTTCTGATTATCTAATAAATTTAATGAATTGTAAACTTAAGTCGTGTATAATTAATTGCTAGCTTCTGTCCTACTTATTAAACCTCAAACCTCACTCCACAAAAAAATTTAAAAAAAGCATCATTAATTATAAAATTACGTAGAACTACGTATTGATTATTTGGTATTTTAAACCTAACTTCGTTTAACTATCGATTTAGATAATTGAAACAATCCATATCATCGCATTGTGCGTTATTAAGCAACACTCAAAATCAAATTAGATTAATTGAAAAAAGAACTATTCAAACTTATCATACCTGTTTCTATAATTTCATTTATAGTTTTCACCAAATGGTGGTATGTTTCAGTGGTTGATACTCCAAATTCAATTATGATTGGTTTTCCTTTGGCTTATTCTTGTAATGCTTGGCATACTTCTATGTCTCAGCAATTTTTCCTACTGGAATTTATATTTGATTTCTTAGTATATCTTATGTTTTGGACAATTCTATTTTTTGGTTTTGACAAATTAATATTAGAAATTAATACTACAAAAATCGTAAATAGAATCTTAATACTGATTAGTAGCCTATTGATGACAGCTTCATTAATATTGGTCTTTATGCCTGAAAATTTATTCTTTTTAAAAAGAGACTTTGATATTAAAGTGATAGAAACAAAGCCTAAGTTTTTATGGCAAACAATTCCTCACCCAGAATCAAAAATTGAATTTAAATCAGATGAATAAAAAATATGCTTATAAACTAAGACCAGGACACAACTCTTCTGAGTTATTAATTGAATTTACTAAAACAGGAAATGTAAATGACTTTATGGAAGAATTGATTAACCTTCTAAAAAAGAATGATTTCGTTTATAAAGACACTTCAGACATATGGATGAATGACGAAATATGGATTAATCTAAACTCTGATAAAGGAAAGATTACAATAACAAAAGACATCTGGGACTTTGTTTTTATTCTTGGAGAGCAAAATCAGAGAGACATAATAAGTATTGACAAAATCCTCATTGAATCAGGAAATTATGAAAAGGAAAATGTCGATTTTTCAGAATATAATTTTGACAAAAAATAACAACGCACAACAATGGCTATAATTAATACGGGGTTTGGTTTTTAATCCAAAGTTTAGTGTATTTTTATAAAGTCCGCCAAATCTTTTGATTTGGCTTTAAAAAATGAAAAATTAAAACAAAATAAAAAGTTTTGGCTAAGTGCTTAATCGGAAATTAATCGCTTATTTATTCCCGTACTAATCATAGCCGAAGCCGTTAAACGAAACTTCAAACTCTCACTCCACCACAAAATCAAAATAAGTATCAGGAAAAGGTTCCCAACGTAAGGTAAAATGCCACCATTCTTTTGGGTAGTTTCTAAAATTATGCTTTAGCATAACCGTTTGTAATAATTGCCTATTGGCTTTTTGTGCTTCAGTAATATTGTCATAATCTACCCAAGATTGCTCACCAAAAAAATCGTAAGGGCTTCCCATATCTAAAGGCACTCCTGTTTTGCCATCAGTAAGCGTTAAATCTAACGTACTCCCACGACTATGCCCTGAACGTGTGGCAATATATTCTTCTTTAAACAAATCTTTTTTAGCCACATCTGGATAAAATTGTTGCTTATTTATGGTGTCATTCAAATCGGTTGCCCAACTCATAAAATGGTTTACTGCACGTTGTGGTCGGTAACCATCATACACTTTTAAGCATATATTTTGCACCTCGAGTTCTTCTTTTACAAGCTTTAAAGCTTGTGCAGCTTGCTTTGTTAGTATTAGCTTGTTTGAGGCATAACCATCAATGGTATCTCCAACAAAATTATTACTCGTATAATAACGTAACTCTACATCTAAATCTGGTATTACAGATTTCACATACACAAAACCTTCAGGTAAAGCTGGTTTATCTTGCTTTGTAAAGGCAAAAGCAATGCTTATAAAAGCAACAATAATTATGTTGTGTTTTAATCTCATAAAGGCTAATTTAGAAAAAAATTAGGCTATGAATTTGTTTTCTTCAGAAAAAAGAGTGCTTCAGCTCCCAAATGCAGAGCTTATTTATATTCCAGATTTTTATTCGGTTGAAAAAGCTAATGCATATTTTAAACTCCTTAAAGCTCAAACCAATTGGCAACACGATAGTATTACACTTTTTGGAAAAACACTTTTACAACCACGTTTAACAGCTTTGTATGGTAATAATAATGAGCCTTACACCTACTCTAACATTACTATGAAACCAACATTGTTTACAAAACCTTTATTAGACATAAAGGCAGATGTTGAACAACTGGCTAACCATACGTTTACTAGTGTATTACTTAATTTATATCGATTTGGTAGCGATAGCAATGGTTGGCATGCCGATAATGAAAAAGAATTAGGAATGCATCCTGTAATTGTTTCAGTAAGTTTTGGTGCCGAACGCTATTTTCATTTTAAACACCGAACGTTAAAAGATCAAAAACACAAACTATTACTAGAACATGGAAGCTTATTAATCATGAAAGGCGAAATGCAAGCACATTGGTTACATCAAATACCGAAAACAAAACGCGAAATTGGAGAGCGGATTAATTTAACCTTTAGGTATATAAACGGAAAAACCAAGGTCCCTCAACCTTGGTTCTCCTAATTTGCTTTTTATATATGTGGTAGATTTAGGGTCTCTAAGTCAACACATATGCAAATATTAATTAATTAATCCATTGAACTAAAAACTAAATTTTAGTACACTTCAAATGTAAAATTAAAATTGATATTATCTGTCAAAATACATTATTAATCGATGAAATACATTAAATTTTAACATTTGTAGATGAAATTAACGATATTAACGATGAAATGCGTTTTAAAATTGTCTAAAAAAAATAATAAAACACATCATAAACGGAACAACTTTTGCGTTGTTACAACAAATTTCAATTAGAACAATTACTTTAGCGTCACATAACAGTGCATAAAAAAATGAAACATTCATTATTAATTCTTAATAGAACAACGGAATACTAATATGAATGTTCCATCTGACGTTTAAAAACAATTAGTATTAGCAGATGAAACAAATAGCAACACTCTTCTTTCTAGTAATCAGTTATTTAGGTTACAGTCAAGAAATAACATTTACGCAAACCGATTTACCAATTACAAAATTTATTGATGGTACATTACTTACGCCAAACTCAGGATCTAATACATTAGCTATTATTATTGCTGGCTCTGGGCCAACAGATAGAGATGGTAATCAGAATTTTTTAAAAACCAGTAATCTTAAAAAACTAGCTGTCAATCTTACAAATAATGGTATAGCAACGTTTAGGTACGATAAGCGTATAGTAAAGCAAATACGTAAAGGAAATGTCGACCCAAATATTATGTTCGATAATTTTGTTAGTGATGCAATAGATGTGGTTAACTATTTTAAAAAGCAAAACACTTACAAGAAAATTTATATTATTGGTCATAGTCAAGGAAGCTTGATTGGTATGATGGCTGCAAAAGAGAATGTTGATGGCTTTGTATCTCTTGCTGGAGCAGGACAAACTATTGATAATGTAATTACAGAGCAAATACAAAAAACAGCTCCTATGTTTACTGATGATACAAAACGCGTATTTTCTGTACTTAAAGAAGGTAAAACTACTACAGATTATCCTGCTGCACTAGCTTCTGTTTTCGATATTAGTGTTCAGCGTTTTATTGCCAATTGGATGAGTTATAATCCGCAAGAAGAAATTAAAAAATTAGACATGCCAATACTTATTGTTAATGGTACTAAAGATTTGCAAGTAAGTGTTGAAGAAGCAAAACTGCTTAATGATTCAGCAAAAAATTCTGAATTAAAACTTATTGATAAAATGAATCATGTGCTTTTTATTATTGAAGGTGATGATCAAGAAAATGCAAAATCGTATAACGATCATGCAGGAAAAGTATCAGAAGAACTCATAAATACTATTGTTGCATTTATTAAAAAATAAATTCACCAAACATTATAAATCTAAAAAAGCACCTTAAAAAGGTGCTTTTTTACTAACTAACCAACCAAATGTAATATTAACTTCTCTTAAGGTTAACTACTCCTTTTGTCTAATGAAGAGAGTAAAGTTTTACGAAAAGTATATTTCAAACTTCGTGCCAAAAACGAAAATACCTTTTTAATGTTTAGTTAATTTTGGTATTTTGCACAGATAAAATAACTAAAATGGAAAACGCACCTATTTTTACTAACGACGGAATTGTATTCGGACTCTTAATGCTAGCTTTAGGCTTTGTATTCTACACCGAATCGAAAGAAACAGGATTCTGGTCTAAATTTTACAAATATATACCTGGACTCTTAATGTGTTATATGATTCCTGCGGTTTTTAATTCTCTAGGATTAATATCTGCAGATGTATCACAAACCTATTATGTTGCCAGTCGTTATCTGCTTCCTGCTTCGTTGGTACTTTTAACCATTAGTATCGATTTAAAAGCAGTTTTTAATTTAGGATGGAAAGCATTAGTCATGTTTTTTACAGGTACTGTTGGTATTATTATAGGTGGACCAATTGCTATTTTAATTATCTCTACTTTTTCACCAGAAACCGTTGGAGGTGCTGGTTTTGATGCTGTTTGGAGAGGTCTTGCTACACTTGCTGGTAGTTGGATTGGTGGTGGTGCCAACCAAGCTGCGATGTTAGAAATATATGAATTTAATCAGGAGTTATATGGTGGAATGGTATTAGTAGATATTGTTGTTGCCAATATTTGGATGGCTGTTTTACTTTTCGGAATTGGAAAAAAAGCTAAGATTGACAAATGGCTAAAAGCTGATAATACTGCTATTGACGAACTAAAACATAGAGTACAAACATTTACAGATAAAATAACACGTAATCCATCATTAACAGACATAATAGTTATACTCATGTTTGCTTTTGTTTCTGTTGGAATTGCACACTATGGTGCAGATGTTATTTCTAAATATTTAGTCGATAATTTTGAATCGGTAAGAAATCCTAAAAGTGCATTATCATCATTTGGAAGTAGTTTCTTTTGGTTGATTTCTATTGCAACCTTAATGGGAATTTTATTATCATTTACAAAAGCAAAAAATTATGAAGGTGCTGGAGCCAGTAAAATTGGAAGTGTTTTTATTTACATTTTAGTAGCTACCATTGGTATGAAAATGGATTTAGGTAAAATATTTGAAAATCCTGGGCTTATCCTTATTGGTATAGTTTGGATGGTTATTCATGCTGGATTATTAATTTTAGTCGCAAAACTAATAAAAGCACCATACTTTTTCTTGGCTGTAGGTAGTCAGGCAAATGTTGGCGGAGCAGCCTCTGCTCCTGTTGTTGCAGCAGCATTTCATCCATCACTAGCTACTGTTGGAGCATTACTAGCAGTGTTTGGTTATGTAGTGGGAACCTATGGTGCAATTTTATGTGCAGAGCTTATGAAAATAGCTTCTGCAGGTTAGTTTTTATTGAATAATTATAAGATATTTGCGAACCAAAAAATTAACTAATCAGCTTCAAAAAAATTAAAAACCAATGAAAAAATTAAGTCTTTTAGTCCTTTTACTTTTGATAATCTCTTGTGGTAAAGACAGTGATTCAAATTTTACTTTAAAAGGAAACGTTAAAGGGTTAAAAAAAGGAACAGTGTATCTTCAAAAGGTAAAAGACTCTGTTTTTGAAACTATAGATTCGTTGGTTGTAAATGGAAATCCAGAGTTTGAGCTACATACAAATTTAGAATCTCCTGAGGTTCTGTTTTTAAAACTTCATATGAATGATAATGAAGAGCATATTATTACATTCTTTGCTGATAAGGGTGTTACTGAATTTAATTCAACCTTAAAAAACTTCGAGATGGATGCAAAGATTAAAGGTTCAAAACAACAAGAAAAATTAGAAGAATACCTTTTAATGATGTCACGCTACAACAATAAAAACTTAGACATTATTAAAGACAATCTTGATGCTCAAAAAGATAATGATACTGTTAAGCTTAACAAAAGTGTAAAGCAATATCAAGGCATTATAAAAAGCAAATACTTGTACACAATCAATTTTGCAATAAATAATAAGGATAGTGAAGTTGCACCTTATTTAGCGCTTTCTGAAATTTATGATGCAAATATTAAATATTTAGATACTATTAATAACCAATTAACTCCAAAAGTAAAAGCATCTAAATACGGAAAACAATTACAAGACTATATCAATAAAAGAAAAGCGCAATAGTTCCTTTTTTTACTCCTTATATTCTGTTTTTAGACTAATTAGTTTTAAAAAACGTTAAATCTCATAGCTTTCAAAGGCTATTTGATAATTTGTAACGTATATAAAACTGAATGAAGCTAAACAAAAAAAAACTATATAAATGGCTTAAGCGAATAGGTTTTAGTATCCTAACGCTTATAGTACTTTTTACCTGCTTTTATGCAAGCATCTACTTTGGACTTTGGGGGAAAATTCCTTCTAACGAAAAAATAGTAGGTCTTAAGCAAAGTCAAGCAACACAAATTCTAGATGCAAATAACGATCTTATTGGAAAGCTTTACATCTATGATAGGCAATCGATAACTTTTTCAGATTTTCCGCAACACTTATTAGATGCTTTAATTGCAACTGAAGATGTTCGCTTTTACGAGCATAATGGAGTAGACAACAAGAGTTTATTAAGAGTGTTTTTTAAAACCATTTTACTGTCTGACGAATCTTCAGGTGGAGGAAGCACTATTACTTTACAGCTAGCAAAAAATCTCTTTGGAAGAGAACATTCTGGAGCTATAGGAACCGTTGTAAATAAAATAAAAGAAAGCATTGTTGCTAAACGAATTGAAAGCCTTTACAGTAAAAAAGAGATTTTAACCTTATACTTAAACACTGTTCCCTTTCCTGATAACACTTACGGAATTGAAAGTGCTTCAGAAAAATTTTTTAATGTACATACTAAAGATTTGAATGTATGGCAAGCAGCAACTCTTGTTGGCACATTAAAAGCAAATCATAGTTATAACCCGAGGTTATTTCCTGAAAAATCTAAAGCACGACGTAACTTAGTTATCAATCAAATGGTAAACTACAAGTATCTGTCTGATACTGATGCAGCAATAAATAAAAGCAAAGACATTGTTTTAGATTATCAGTATTATGCTCCAAACCAAGGATTAGCTCCATATTTTAGAGCAGAAATAAAAAAGCAATTAGATGCTATTCTGAAACAGAAAAAATTCACAAAACCTGATGGTGAGCAATATAATATTTATCACGATGGGCTTAAAATTTACACCACTTTAGATAATACTATGCAACGCTATGCAGAAGAAGCTATGCGAGAACATATGAAAGAGTTGCAACATCAATTTGAAGTAGCATACGGAAAAAGAGCACCTTGGTTAAAAAACAAACCTGCTTATCTGGAAGCCAAAAAGCGATTAAAAAAATATAGAGACTTAAAAGCAAAAGGGTTATCAGAAAAGGCTATTGAAGAAGAGTTAAAAAAGACACATAAAACAGAGCTTTTTTCTTGGGATGAAACCGTAATAAAAACCATATCTACATTAGACAGTCTTGAATATTATTCAAAATTTTTAAATGCAGGATTTTTGTCTTTAGATCCAAAAACTGGAGCTATAAAATCTTATGTTGGAGGCATAGATTACAGATTTTTTCAATATGACCATATATCGCAAAGTAAACGTCAAGTAGGTTCAACTTTTAAACCTTTTGTATATACTGCAGCAATTGAAAACGGGATGTCGCCTTGCACGTATTTTCCTTTAAAAGCAGTTACCTATACTGATGAAAAAAACTGGACACCAACTAACTCATCTGATATTGAAGATGAAGAAAATCTTAATTATTCTTTAGAAAAATCGTTGAGCAATTCAGTAAATACTATCGCTGTAAAAGTATTGGATGAAGTTGGTATAGACGAAGTGATTAAACAAGCTCATAATATGGGTATTAAAAGCGATATTGAAGCTGTGCCTTCCATTGCCTTAGGTTCTGCGAATTTAAGCATGATAGAGCTTGCTAGAGCCTATACAACATATGTTAATGATAGTAAACCAGTAACTCCAGTTTTTATTACAAGAATTGAAGACAAAAACGGTAATGTAATTGCTTCGTATGAAGATATAAACCCAAAAGCTGTAACCGAAAAAGCTTATAGTGACGATACGAGACAAGTTCTGTTAGAATTCATGAAAGCTACTGTTAATGATGGAACAGCAAATAGGTTGCGAACCAAATACAATCTCCAGAATGCAATAGCTGGAAAAACAGGAACTACTCAAGATAATAAAGATGGTTGGTTTGTTGGTATAACTCCAAAATTGGTAACCATAACTTGGGTTGGCAACGATAATCAGCAAATAGGATTCAGCAATACAGGTATTGGACAAGGTGCAAACTCAGCACTTCCAATTTTTGCCAAATATCTTCAAAAACTAAACAGAGATTCAAAATACAATGCTATTACAAAAGCTCAATTTGAATATCCTACTGAAGAGGTTTTAATGTCTTTAGACTGCGAATTAACAAAAACTGATGGATTCTTTAAGCGCCTTTTTGGCAGCAAAAAAGATACCATACAATTTAAAGAAGAACCTAAAAAAGGAATATTCTCGTGGCTTAAAAAGAAAAAGAAAGACAAAGATGAAGATGGAAACCTTGAAGAAAACGACAATTACTAAAATAAAAAAGTCTCTCATTTTGAGAGACTTTTTAAGAGCCGATGGAGGGACTCGAACCCACGACCTGCTGATTACAAATCAGCTGCTCTAGCCAGCTGAGCTACATCGGCTTTTGAAGACTGCAAATATAATAGTGAAAATTATATTTGCAAATCTTTTGAAAAAAAATTATTAGAGTTTGTTAATCTTTTCGATTAACGCTCTTCCTTTAACTTCTAACTCATTGTTAACCGCTTTAAGGTGAGCTTTTCTATTCTCAACAGTTTTATCGTTTACTTTAGCAATAAGTTCATCAAAAACTTCGATAGCCTCGTCAATTAACGCTTCGCTCTTTTTTGTGTCTTTATCAGTGTTTGTGTATTCCCAAACATAGATTGCTTCAATAATATCACCTATAACATAATTAATGTCTTTCTTTAGGTTTCTAACATTTGCCATAATATCTTTTTATTTAATTGCGTGCAAAATTAAACATAAACTTCTAATAGTGTAGCATTTTTAGAAGTTATTTCATAAGTTTTGATTGCTGCTGGAAGTAAAATTGTTTCTCCTTTAACAATCGTTTCGGTATGTGATTGTGTTGAAATCTCTGCTTCACCATCAACACACATATAAATTATAAATGAATCGTTTGTGTTTTCCTTTTTTAGCTTTGAATCAACTTTTAAATAACTTGTTGTAAAATATGGACAACTTACCATTTGATTAGACTGGTTCATTTCTTTATCATAAACAACTCTAAAGTCGTCTTCCATATCAAAACCAATAGCATCAAGAGCTAAATCGTTGTGCAATTCGCGTTCGTTACCTTTATCATCAACTCTATCCCAATCATAAACTCTATATGTAATATCACTGGTTTGTTGTATTTCTGCTAATAATACACCTGCTCCAATGGCATGTACACGACCTACTTCAATAAAATATGTATCGCCTTCTTTTACTTTATCAAAGTTTAGAATTTTGGTGAGTGTCTTATCTTCGAGATGTTTTAAGTATAATTCTGGTGTTACCTTTTGATTAAAACCTACTATTAAATTAGAATCTTTATCAGCTTGCATTACATACCACATTTCGGTTTTTCCAAACGAATTATGTCGTTTTGCTGCTAATTCATCATTAGGATGTAACTGTATCGATAAATCTTCTTTAGCGTCTATAAACTTAATTAACAACGGAAACTTGTTGCCAAAGTGCTTATAATTTTTTTCGCCAATTAAACCTGCTTTATAGGTGCTTAGTAAATGTTTTAACGATTGACCTTCTAAATTACCATTACTTACAATTGAAGTATCGCCTTCAACATCACTTATTTCCCAACTCTCTCCAACATTTGGCAGATTAGAATCTTTGTTTAATATAGCTTTTAACTTTTTCCCTCCCCAAATTTTGTCTTTTAAAATGGGTTGAAATTTAATTGGATATAATATACTCTTCATTATCTACCTGAATAGGTTACAAAATTACGTGGTGTTTCGTAAAGCACAACTTCTAAGTCTAATATTGGGTCTAGTTTTGCTTTAATCTTATTGTAGGTTATAACAACTATATTTTCTGCTGTTGGGTTTAAGTCTTTAAATTCTGGAACTTCAACATTCAGGTTTTTATGATCAAAGGCATCTTCAATTTCTTCCTTAATAATATCTTTAAGAATTTTCATATCCATAACATAACCCGTTTCTTTATTTATGCGACCAGTTACACTAACAATAAGCTCGTAATTATGTCCATGAAAATTAGGGTTACTACATTTGCCAAAAACAGCACTATTTTTCTCGTCAGACCAATCTTTTCTATACAAACGATGTGCAGCATTAAAATGTGCTTTTCTACTTACTGTAACTATCATTTTGTTATGTTTATATGTTGGTAAAATTTATCAAAAATAATCTTAAACCATTCTGTGTATATTTCTGGATGTACTGAAATATCTTTTTTTACGTCTTCTAAAGGCATCCATTTCCAATCTTCAACTTCATCTGGATTGATATTAGGAGCATCGTTATAATGACCAACCAATATATGATCAAACTCATGCTCTGTTAAACCATTATCAAATGGTGCTTTATAAATAAACGAAATAGTATCTTTTAAACTTGTAACAAAGCCCATTTCTTCTTGTAAACGACGTTTTCCTGCTTTTATATTAGTTTCTCCAACACGTTGGTGACTACAACAAGTATTGGTCCATAATAATGGTGAATGATACTTATGTGATGCTCTTTGCTGTAACATCAGTTCATTATTATCATTAAATATAAATACAGAAAAAGCTCTGTGCAACACAGCTTTCTCGTGAGCTTCTAATTTAGGCATTGTGCCTATTTGCTCATCATTCTCATTTACAAGGATAACGTGTTCTTCAATCATAGCATACAAAAATACCAACAAAAAATTAAAATACACTATAAATAAAAAAGCTGCCTTAAAAAAGGCAGCTTTTAACTATAATTTAATAATGTTTACATGCTTATAATGATAAATTCACTACGTCTGTTTAACTGATGTTCTTTTTCTGTACAATCTACACCATCACTACATTTGTTTACTAATTGGCTTTCACCATAACCTTGACCAGTTAAACGGTCTTTACTTATGTTTCCTTTTTTAACGATATAGTCTATTGTAGATTTGTTTCTACGTTTAGACAATGCATCGTTATATTGAGTTGTGGCTCTACTATCTGTATGAGAGCGAACATTAATTTTCATTGATGGGTATTTATTTAATACTGCAATTACTTTTTGAAGTTCTACCTCTGCATCAGAACGAATGTTAGATTTATCAAAATCGAAATAAATAATAGGAATATCTAGAGTTTTGGCTAAATCGTCTCCAGGTTTAATTTCTTGTTCGTCCTGCTCTAAGTTTATTTCTAACTTAAGTTCTTGCTTTTTGTTAGGTGTTGTAAAACGTTTTTCATCTGAAGAATATGTTTCTTTTTCAACTCTAATTAAATATTCTTTATCACACTCAACATCAAATGAAAATGCTGCATCATCACCAACTACTACTTTATCAATTTGCTTCCCTTCACCATCAAATAAAGTTACTGTAGCTCCTGGGATAATTTCTTGTGTATCTTTATCTATTACAATGCCTTCAACAACCTGTACACATTCTGGGAACTTAAATGTATAAATATCATCATCTCCTTTACCACCATCTCTGTTTGAAGTAAAGAAACCTTCTTCTGTTGTTAAATTTTCATAGTATGCAAAATCGTCTTTAGAGCTATTAATTGGCTTACCAACATTTTCTAAAGTTAAAGGTTGACCTTTCTCTAAACGATTTTCGAAATCTCTAATCACAAATACGTCTAATCCACCTAAACCAGCAAATCCGTTAGAAGAAAAGTACAAATCTCCTACTTCATTAATAAAAGGAAATGTTTCGTGTCCTTCTGTATTTACTGACGCTCCTAAATTAACAGGTTCACCTAAAGTTCCATCATCATTAATATCTACAACAAATATATCTGAACTACCAAGTGTTCCAGGCATATCTGAAGCAAAATATAGCTTAGTTCCTTTTATATTTACTGAAGGATGTGCTACACTATAGTTGTCACTATTAAATGGAATTGACTCAATGTTTTCCCATTTATCATAATCACCTTTAGTAGCTTTATAAATTTTTAATCGATTAACGCCATCTTCACCTTTTTTGTATTTTCCTTCAAAATAGTTGTTTCTAGTAAAATACATTGCCTTGTCATCTGGTGTAAATGAAACTGTAGATTCATGATATTTAGTATTAATATCTCCACCAAACTCTTTTACATTATTATAACTACCATCTTCTTGTTTAACAGCTGAAAATAAATCTAAAAACGGTTGTTCATTCCACTGGTATTTTTTTCCGCCACCACGAGTTGAAGCAAAAATTATTTGATTTTTATACTGAATTGTCCCAAAATCAGATTTATCAGAGTTTATGTCTAAATTTTTCACTTCAAAATCTCTACTTGCAGCTTCAATTTTTGACAAGTAATCAACTCTTGATGCAAATGCTCTTCCTCTTAAATCAGATTTATTTGCTTCATGGAATTTCTTCATCCATTTATCAGACTCAGTATAATTTTCAACCGACTTTAATGCTTGTGCATATCTAAAGTAGTATTCTGCATCTACAGGCTCGTTCATTGCCATTAATTCACCATACCACTTAGCGGCATCTTCCATCTTATTATTAAAATAGAAAGAATTCCCTAGTTTTTGGAGTAAATCAACAGATCTGTAACCATTATTAGCAACATCTAATAAGATTTCACTTGTTCTTAAATACGCATAATTATCATACTCTTTTGTTGCTTGTCTGAACTTTCCTTTTTGAGAATATCCAAAAGAAAATGTTAAGCTTAGTACAATAATGAATATAAATTTAATTGTTTTCATAGTCTATTTTTTAGAAGAATCGTGGTGATAATATTCTACCTAGTTTTTGTAATTCAAATCTCAACATAATTTCATGTGATCCGCTATTGTAATTATTCAAATTAGTTGTTGTTGCATCATATGCATAACCAATATATAATCCATCAGATACTTGAAATCCTGCTAATCCACTAACAGAATCATCCCAACGCCAAGCTAAACCTAAAGTAAACTTATCATTGAATAAAAAGTTAGCTGAAACATCTGCAATAATTGGAGCTCCTGAAACACCTTTAACCAAAGCTGCTGGTTTGAATTTAGTATTTTCACTTAAGTTGAACACATAACCTGCGATTAAATAATAATGAAGACGCTCTGCTGCAACAGACTCTTGAAAATCATCATAATGATCGGTAGTTAAAAAATTAGGAACAGAAAGTCCAACATACCATTTACGATTATGCAAATATAATCCTGCTCCAATTGTTGGCGACAATAAACTTATATTCTCATTAAATACAACGTCAGGATTTTGGAATCTTCCTTTACTCCAATCTGTGTCTAATAAGTGTACTCCTCCTTTAACACCAAAAGATAATTTTGTATTAGCATCATCTAAACGTATAGTATAAGAAAAGTTAGCATCTATATAACTTTCTGTTGCTGGCCCTAAAGCATCATTAACAATAGATAGTCCCAATCCTATTTTCTCATTTCTTAAAGGTGCGTGAATTCCTAAAGTTTGAGTTTTTGGTGCTCCATCTATTCCAACCCATTGTGTTCTATATAAACCTGTAACACTTAAAACTTCTCTCTGTCCTGCATAAGCTGGATTAACACTCATTGTGTTATACATATATTGAGTGTATTGAGGGTCTTGCTGTGCAAAACTAATATCAACAGCAAAAACTGTGAACACTACTAATAACACTTTTAATATCGATGATTTTTGTATCATTTTATATTGTTTTAATCTTGTCTTTAATATTATCTGTTTATGTATAACCAACCAACTTTTGGTTTAGATCCATCACCTAAATCAATTACATAATAGTATGTTCCTACTGGTAATTTATCAGATTCATTAACAACTACTCTACCATTTGAAGTTCCATCCCAATCATTTCTGTAACCACGTTTTTCATAAACAATGTTACCCCAACGATTGTATATTTCTACTTTATTGTTTGGATAAGTTTCAATACAATCGATATTGAAAAACTCATTAACACCATCACCATTTGGCGAGAATTCATTATAAATAGTTAAACAAATTGGCACTACAAAAGCTTCAGATTCATTATTATCTATATTAACATCCGTCCCACCATCAAAAGCAGATATAGTTGCTATATTTAAATAGTCTCCAAATCCTAATACTTCAACAGTAATTTGTAATATCTCAACTTGTGCTGGATCTAGTTGGCTTATAGTCCATGTTCCATTAACTTCTGAGTATGTACCTCCAGTTGTAATAGATGAAACATATGTATAACCGCTTGGTATAACTTCATCAACAACTATATTATTTGCTGTAACATAGCCTTCGTTAGATAATGTAATTGTAAACGTCACTTGTTCACCAACTAAAGGAGATGTATTATCAACTTCTTTAAACACAGATAGTTCAAATGTTGAATCTGTTAATGTCTCTGTTGGATCATCTGTTGTATTACCATCTAAATCATCATCGTCATCACTAGTATCATTTACATTTGTTCCTAATGGACTATCTCCATTTGCCACTACGCTATTACTTACACCGCCTGCATCTACATCACTCTGCGTGATCACATACGTCGCTGTATAGGTAGCTATCTCACCTACTTGTAAGGTGCCTTCAGCACTACCTAAACTTGATGTTGGACCTACAAATGTTGGACCTGTTGCTAATGTTAATGGGTTTCCATTTAGGTCTTCAAACGTATCTACAATAACAACATTTATTAATGTTACATTTCCGGTGTTCTCTACTGTAATCGTATAAGTTATAACATCATCAACACCAACAACACCATCTCCATCATCCATAACAGCTGCTGTTTTTATAACTTCTAATATTGGGTTTTCCGCAATATTCGTTACTGTTGGATCATCTGGATCACCATCCGTATCTGGATCGATATCAGTCGGATCATTAGGATCATCACTGTCATCAGTTACATTCGTGCCTGCTGGACTATCGCCATCGGCTAAGACTGTAT
>Ga0208032_1000764_pt1 | contig 15607 bp, 19 predicted proteins | sample MalvirAntarct_66_FD_184254 | JGI IMG/M metagenome (GOLD analysis project Ga0208032, IMG submission 184254) | Marine viral communities from the Global Malaspina Expedition - Malaspina viral metaG Antarct_66 (SPAdes) (version 2) | ecosystem: Environmental > Aquatic > Marine > Oceanic | place: West... | reverse complement strand
GCTTTACTAGTAGAACCAATAATTTTACCCATTAAACTACCATCTTTAAGACTTCCTTTGAAATCACCTTCTCCTAAAACAGCTTGACTGGCTGCTATCAAAGAATCATATGCAGCATTTTTGTTCATGCCTTTGATATCCATAATGTCTCTGTACTTTTGAATTCTATCTTGTCTAAGCTCATCCGCAGATTTAGCAGGAACTTCATCTACTTTATTTTTTTGATCTAATAATCCTTGTAATTCTTTAATTCTTTTTTGTTCATTTGTTAAGATAGATTCATCTATCTCACTTTCTTTTTTACCACCAAATAATCCATCTGGAAATTTCTCTTTCAGATATTTATCTTGATCAAAATATTTATCAGATACTAAAAGATCACCCACTTGTAATATACCTTTACCGGCTAGTTTTAATCCACCACCCACAACGTTTTCAGCAAGACCACTAGTCACACCAGCCGCTGCTCCTGCACCTGTTAGTTTAGGATTAGCTTTACCAAACTGTAGAGCTCTTTGTAGCATAGGAGTCTCTTTTATCATATTACCACCATCGACGTACTTGTATTTTGGAATTTTTGTAATTTTTGATCCTAGTTTACTAATAACTTTACCTTTTTTTAAAGGGCTGTAAAAATTTCCTAGAGCACCAGCTAATCTAGAAAGATAATTAGGTTTTACGGCACTTACAGGGTCTGCAAAACCAGTTCGATTACCCATAGGCATTCCCATTTGATTACCGCCTGCAATAGTTCCACCATTTTGTTTTGGTTCCCGGATCCCGTTCATAACACCTTCTTTGATAGGTCCACCGTATCTAAACATAGGTCTATTTAAAGTTTTCATTTCTTCCCTTGTTTTTTCATTGCTTTACCATGTCCGTGTGTAGCTTTACCAACACCTCTAACTCTACCACCATGTTTAAAACCTAGAAGAGCACTAAGAACACCTCTTGCACCTTCAAATCCTGTAAGACCATCAATTGCTAATGGAGAGTACAATGCATTTTTCATATTAAATATAGATCCTTTTTTCTTTTCTTTTGCCATAATAATTCCTATCTAAAAATTTTACCGTACAATCCACCTAGACCCATAGCTGTACCTAATGCTGTTTGGAAAGGATTTGATTGTTGTTCCTGTGCATATTGTTGTCCCGATACACCACCAGCTAAACCAGTTAGTGTATTACCATATTGTGAAAGTCTTCCATAAGGTTCGTAAGCTGCAGTTTGTTGATTCTGTTGAGTAGCATTTAATTGAGCTTGAGCTTGTCCTTGTTTCAATGCACCTAGAGACCCTAATGCATTAATATCTTGACCCATACCAGTTCTATCAAAATCAGATAAACCAAACTGTTGATTCATTTGATTACCGTATGCACCAGTTAATCCTTGTTGCGCATTTGCTATTTGATTTTGATTACCGAAATTTTGTTGTGCTTGTTGTTGTGCTTGACCAAACCCTTGTTGTAACATTTGTGCTTGTAGCGCTGATCTATCTGCTAGTGAGTCTGCATTGTATTGACCCATCATAGCTCCTTCTCTACCACCACCAAAGTTACCTGAATTTACTGCGGCATCTCTAATATTTTGTTGTCCGCCTAATCTCGATCTATCAAACTCTGATAACGTTGCATCAATAACTTGTGATTGATACGGAGACATGAAAGGTTGATAAGCTTGTGGTCCAGTTAAAGCACTTAGTCCACCAACAGTTTGTGCCGATTGTCCCAGAGCCCCGGCCCCCTGTTGTTGTGCAGCTTTTGCTGCAGTTAAAAACGGTGAGTAAGAACCTACACCTTGCGTAGCAAGATCGGCTGCTCTTGTTTGCATTGCATCTTGTCCAGCAATTTGCTGTGCAAATGTAGATGTATCAATAGGTGCAGAGTAAGTAGCCTTAGCCTGTGTTGCGTAATCTTTTATTGCGGGTTCTAAAAATTCTCCTATTGCCATTATGCCATCCTTGATTGTAATGCTTGTTGTTGTTCATACATTGCTTGCGCGCCGTCTGGTTCTTCTATAATTTCTTCTGACATCATTTCTTCTCCACCACCTAAACCTTGTGAGTCTTCTGAAACTTGTCCACCTTGTTCTAGATTATCCATTAAGTTTTGCATAACTTCAGATCCTCTATCTATATCTCCACCGCCTGCATTTCTTACAGCATCTGCAGTAAATACAAATTCGTTTTTACTTAATCTTGCAGGTACATCATCGGCTCTTTCTTCGCCACCCATTTCTACAAACCCACCTGTTTCTCTGTAATCTTTTTCATTGCCATTCATGTCAATCATTTCTGATGCTTCTTCAGTTTCCATGATTCCACCTTCAGCTTTACCAACTCTTACACCACCACTAGGATAACCAAATTGATTTGTGCCTGCTGGTGTTCCGTATCCTGGTACACTCATACCAGCCATTCCGCCATTAGCTGCCATCATAGTAGGTTGTTCCATACCTTGAGATTGTTGCTGTTGTTGCATTACTGCTTGAACAAATTGTTCAAAAGATAAATCTCCACCTTTGTTTTTGTATTTTACAAATTCTGCTTGAAGCATTTGTTTTGCTTGCTCATCACCTGCGCCACCACCCATTGCTAAAAATGCCATAGGTTGTCTTCTGCTTTGACCTGCTCCTGATCTAATAAATTCTTCTTCATCTTCTTCTTCTATATTACCACCCATTGCATAACCGGCTCGACCGCCGTCAGCTGCATAAAAATTTTGTTTAACATATGCTTTGTCTGGCATAAAATCTAAACCAATACCTTTAGTTCCTGTTTGACTATAATAATCTCTTGCTCTTTGTGTTTGATAAGCGGGATCCATTTGTTCTTCTTCAACTTCTGGTTCTTCTTTACCACCTAGGAAAGGCATTGCCAAAGCTGTAGCACCTAAGCCACCTGCTAATATTCTACCCATACTAAAATCGTTATCGGCTTCACCATCTTTTCTAAACATGTTACCAAAAGTACCCATGACACCTTTTTTACTTTGTAGACCACTTAATGTTTTTCCACCAAGACCTTTAAAAGCTCCACCTAATGCCCTGAAGTTAGACATACCACCGGTACCACCTAACATACCGCCACCTAAATAACCAAGACCACCTATTAGTGCCATCTTACCTATAGGACTCTTAGCAATTTTCTTAACACCACGAACAGCTTTCTTGATAAAACCACCTAAACCATAGGCTTGTCTAGGGTCATGAACCATCATACCCTGATTGTACATTTGTCTAGGTTGTTGCATGTTTGAAATTGCCATAAATTTATCCTTAGTTTATCTGTTTTACTTTGTTTCTGCAGACAAATCAAGAGCTGGCATTATGACTCTAACATCTCTTTTAATATCTTCGTCAGGTATATTAGCTGCTTTTAAAGCTTCTTCACTTTCGTAAACAATTCCTGTTTTATTGTTTGAAATAGTAGTTATTATTTCTTTTGGTATCAATGTTATCATTAGTCTATTTTCTCCTTTTTGATGTTTAAGTAGCTGATAGCTATGTCAAATGAACCCGTGTTACTTGACTGCACTGTAAAAGCACTACCACCTTCTACTATTAATGGTTGAGTTAATAACTGTGTAGTAACATCAGCTGTTAATGCTGCTGATTTAATAGTTGTAATACCATTGTTTGTAACCGTTACTGTGGGTGTAGATGCAGATGTGACAAACAATGATTTAATAATTATAGTTTCATTGACAGCTGGAAAACCTGCTCCTAATGGAACCAAAGCATTCCCTGTTGTATTGTTATCTATACCTTTAAATTTATATTGGTTTACTACTGCCATTATTCTAAAAAGAAACTTTTAGCTTCTATCTCCTGTTTTACTTCTTCCTGAAAAGAAGAATTTAATTTTGTTACAATACCATCAAGGTCTCTTACCAATGATTGCATGTTAGTTTGTTCATATTCTTTTGATGCTCTCGTTAATGATTGTACAATTTTTGCCATTATAAAATACTTGCTAGTCCTCCGTTTTTAAAATTTACTCTACCACCAAAGAAGTATCCGGCTCTACCACCATCGGCTCCATGCATTTGATAACCTCTTTCAGAACTAGCTTGGTTACTTTTACCTGTTGGGTTGGAAGATGTGTCTGGACCACTTACAGAAAAATCTTTACCATCTCTATTCATTTGATCTTGATATTGTCGGTCAACTCTAGCTTGAATAGCTGCAACTTGTTCTCCAGTTCCGCCTGGTTTATTAAACTCTTCTTTTTGTTTTTCTTTTTGTTTCTGAGTTGTTTGATACATTTTAGATGATTCTAACATTTGTTTATATTTAAATTGTTGTTTTGGATTTGCTTTTGTCTTAGCTAGTTCATCCTCAATCTCTTCCTCGGTCATAGTATCAAAACCAAAACCTTTAGCTAAATCCATTTGTCCTTCCATGTAACCTTTACCTGTAAAGTTTTTACCTGTTAAAGTTTTAAAACCTTGTTCACCACCAAACAACATGTTTCCTTTTGCTAAAGCATTATACTGTTCTTTTCGAGCATCACTTAATCCAGCTATACCATAACTCCCGCCACCTGGTCCATTTGAATTTGGAAATTTATCTTGTAACAATTGAGTTCCTTTTTTTACTACATTGGTAACGCTAGGAAACATGCTCATTATTTTACCAAGACTGCTTCTTCTTCTTATTCCATCTTTACCGATCCTGCCTTCTAAACTAGTTGAAGTATCTCTACCCTTGTAACCTAAATCTACAGTATCATCATAAGGACTATTGTAGTTTGCTTGGTAGTTCTGTCTGTAATCTGATATGCTATTATTAGCAAACTTAGCAACTTGTTCTGCAGTAAACTGAGGATAGTCTTTTGACATAGTGTCGTCTCCTCTTATTCCCATAGCATTCCTAGCTCTTGTGTATGTGTTTTGTACTTGTCCTCCCGGAATACCTATTCCAAGTTGAGAAACACTTATGTTATTGTTTCCAAGAGGAACGGTGTTATTAGAAAAACCTAATTCAGAAGGCATTTGTGGTCCATCAAGTTTTTGAGGGTTAAATGTTCTTACATTAACTTCATTTACAGGAGAACCATAACCAAAAGCATTTCCTGTTGAACTAAAATCATCACCACCACTATTTGTAAAAGCATTAGTATTTGTTATACCCCCACTTGCAGGTGCTGCCGGTGGCACTGGTGCTATAGGTAGATTATATGGGTTTTGTAAATATTCTTGTTTGGGTATATATAAAAAACCTCTATCTCGTATCTCTTGGTCAGTAGCCATTATCTCATTCCTCCTGGTGCTATATCTAATCTAAAAGTACCCAGCTTCCAATTTTTTCCAGTTCCAGTATTAGATACTTTTAAAGCAATTGATCTAGCTCTAAGTCTAGTACTTTTAAAATTTGTAGTTTCGGTTGATGTAAAATTTGTAGTTGTTGCAGCGGTATTAGGGTAGTTTCTTGTTGTAAAACTAATTTCAGTATCACCTGTTTGTTCTATAAAATCTGGTATAAATCTACTTATTCTCATCATATATTCACCATCACCTCTTAAGTCAGGAGTCCCTACCGCTTGACCTGTATTACTTCTTTTTTGAGTAATGTCAAAATCACCAGAAAGAATGTTAGCATTAACAGCAGTAATAACATTGCCGGCATTAACTTGATCGGTCCCTGTTTCGTGTTGATAGTATATACTACTTCCGTCCACATTTCCAGTAACATCAAAAGAGGCATCATCATTAGGATTATAAAGTGTTGCATGAGGTTTTTCGTACACAGAAGAATCTACCCAAGCAGATCTATTTAAAGATCCTGTTGTCCAAATAGGTCTTTCGTTTGATGAATCCACGTAATTGTAAGTAACCACTCTATCGACTGAAGCAGCTGTAGCTGAACAGTAGAACCAATTTATCTCTCCATATAAATTATTTATTCCACAAGTAACTAAATCTCTTGTCACTATATTTATCCCAAGTCCAGGATCTACTGAATAAACAAAATCTTCAACTAGACAAGGCATGGATCTTAATTGACCATCATAAGTAAAAAACCCATTATCAGACATCCAATATGCGGCACCATTAACTTCGATACAAGCATTTTTACCAATCAACCCACAGTTAGTCCCTGCTTGTTGAAATGCAAAAGTAAAAGGTTGTCCAACAAATTGCATTAAAAATAATGCAGTATCAGTCCATATATAAAGAGCATCCCTACCTTTAATAGCAGACATGATTCTAGATCCTGCAGCAAGTCTTTGAGTGCCTGCTGTATTTTCTGCTTTTACAGTATACTCATTAATATTTTCTTGATCCGAGAATCTAATAAACATATCATCTTGTGTAGTTTTATCTCCAATAGTTGTTTCTGTCCCAAAAAATACTAAGTGTCTGTCTGGTGTTGATACTACCATGTGACGTGATGCAGTTGGTGCACCTGAAATAATAGTTGCCCGAGTAGTAAAAGAATTTAATGCTGAGGCATCCCATTCAAAACATTCTCCGTTATAAATAAGAGCAATTAATTTTGTACCAAAATTATCAAGAACCCATAAACCAGGGTTAAGAGTAAACTGTGTAGTTGATGAAGCTTGACCCCATCCGTTAAAATTTGTAATATTTGTAATGATAGCATTTTGAGAATGTGTAGTTGCAGTGGTCCCATTTGCCGATCTAGCTCCACCACTTAAAGTATTTGTTCCTGTGTTATTGGCTGTGTAAGATATATCCTCTGCCCCTATTCTTATTGTCCCCGATGCCGGAAACGCGTTTGAACTAGCAAGAACAATGTTGGTCGTTGTTGTATCCGTTAATGCAGTCGCAAGAGTGTTAGTTGTGGCTCCATTTATTCCACCACCAAATAAACCTGAACTCCAACCAAAACCGGATTCTTGTGTAGCAGGTCCTACATTAAAATAACATAAGACAGAAGCAGTACCAGCATTAGTCACAGGCGTGCCGACTTCGTTAGTAGCCATTGTAATTGTAAAAGTTTTACTACCCGGTACAGAAGTTACCATGAATTTTTTATCTTCAAATGTAGCATTTGTAAAAGTAGATCCAGATAATCCGGAAACAGTGTCAAACAATACTATATCATTATCTATCAGACCATGGTCAGATGAAACAGTTATTGTGACCGTGGATGAACCTGCTGTACTTGTGAAATTTGCGCCAGTAATTGTAGTTCTTATTGGGTGAATATCATAGTATTGACCATCTGAAAAAACATAAAGAATTCTATTGGTACCAATTGCAGAGTACTTTATACCTACATTATCGTCCCAATTGTGTATAGCTCTTGCGGCACCAGTTAATTTTTCTATACCTAATTGTTGCCAACCACCTATTTTTTCTGGTGAACCATATCTAAAACGTACGTTATCTCCATCAAACCATTGCCCCTCGGCACCGGTTTCGGTAACTTGTTTATTAAATCCTGGAGCAAAACCTAGTTTTTGTAGCATAGTTCCTCATTGTATATGCTTTTTATTATTTTGGTAGTACTATATTCCATTCTAGTTCGGATATCAAATCTTCAAATAATATATCTGTAATATTGTGTTTTTCTATGTACTTATTTATCTCTATGGTATCCAATATAACCCAATGGGTGGTTGTTTCAAACACCATTTTTTCAGCCTTAGAATTTAATTTACCTGACTTTTCTAATTTGTTTTCACTTGCCTTAGACATACCCCTAACATCAAATTTAAATATTTGATTAGATTTATCTTTTAACATTCCTTGCACATGCCAAGATCTTGGAGTCTTTGGATATGTAATATCCTCCAAACATTCATTAACAAATCTTTTTAGAATTGACATAATATTATAAAGGAGACAGGAGGTATGTGGTGGTGTCCTGTCTCCATCATAATATACTACCCTTTAAACCAAGAAGGAAGTCCCAAATGAATACGTTTATCAAATAGGTTATCTTTAGCGCCAGGTGTTTTACTATTATTATAGTGTAAAAATACTTGAACACATTCTTTACCTTTAAATTCTTCTCTCCAATGCTCTAGCTCGCAGCCAGAGTAAACTAACATATCCCCTTGCTTTAGATCTATCTTAGTTCCTTTCATGCCTTTTTTACCAGATGGCTCTAAATAAATTGGCCAATTATCTCCACCTAAATTCATAGTAGTAGATATCTCACAACTAAATCTATCTTTGTGTCTTTTAAGTTCATCACCTTTTTTATATATTCTTGCGTAAGTATATGCAGGATATAACTTTAGTCCTGTAACCTTTTCCATTTTAGGTTGGCATTTTAACATTAAAGTTTCCATAGCAATATTTGCATACTGACTATATGTTTCTGGTATCTGTTGATTTTGATTTTCATAATGACCTATAATAGTTTCGTAAGGTGATATGTATCTTTGTGTTCTACAAGTATCATAAACTTGCTTTTGCATATTAAAATAATTTGCAATAAATGTAGCTAACTCTTTTGATATTGCTTTACGAATAACTGTATATTTTTTCTTTTTAAACATATTATTTAAATGGATATCCTAGGTTCCACATTACCAATGAATATCTTTTTCCTTTCGTTACAGGTTTAACTCTATGCCACACAAATGATGGAAATACAACAATAGAACCTTTAGATAATATTTCAGTGCATTTATGTATATTAGATTTTTTATCTGGATCATTGTTTCTAAAATCAAATTCTAGTTCTCCTCCTTTATATTCGGAGCCATCTGTCAATTGACAGGTCATAGATAATTTTCTAATCTTACCATTATCAGGATCTCCTTCTTTTTTTTGGTAGGGTCTATCCCAACTATCACAATGCCAATCATAATATTGATTTAATTTATATTTTGTAAATTGTATAGACTCTGTTCTATTCCATTCAAAATTCCAGCCAGCCATACTATTTGCTGCATAAATATAGGGGTGTAATTCTCTATAAATCCAAGTGTCGTTTAACCAAACTAAATCAGAATTTCTTTTTTTCTTCATATCTTTAAGTTGGTCTTTAGTTAATTTATTCTCATCATATCCACCTGTTATGCCCATAGTTTCTGAATGTGATAATCCATATTTAATTATGTCATCACAAAGTTTAGGTGGTATGACAGATTTAAAATACCAATAATGATTATATAAATTCATGAGTAATTAAAGTTAATAACAACTCTTCTTTTTTCATCTGTGCAAGAAGATCCTGTGTGTTGTAGTGAGGAATCAAATTCTACGTAAGTGTTTTCTTTGCTTTTTACTATCTTATTATTTTTAAATTTAGTGTATCCATTACAGGTGTTTATATAAAATATACCTGTTGTCCCTTTTGGTTGATCCACATGCATACCATGTTCTGTATTTTTTATATCTTTAGTCAGTAAATTTGCTTTAATTTTATCAAGGTTTTTAAATTTTATTTTGTTTAAAATAGGTTGTACTAAATTAGAATAATATTCTCCACAATTCTTTTTCCCATCTTTAAAAAAGATATATGTAAACTGAAAATTTTTATCTGCATTATCCACTACACCATCATTAAAATACCAAGGCATATTAACCCCCATCATGTGATTTTGTAGTTTTGTAAATTCTTTCTTTGGTAAAAAATTTTTATAAACTTTCATAAGTTATTGTTTGCACAAAATTTAATGAATCACTTGAGTTGTTAGCTATGTAGTATCTATTGGTTGATGGAAACATGATGAACATATTGTTAATTAATTCTATATCCCAACTTTCTGCTTTTTGTCTATTGTCTTCATAAAAAATTTTTACTAAACAATCTTTTACGTTCACCCCATATAACAATACAAAATCTGCAGAGTTATTAAGATTCATTAAATCTACTTCTAATAAAGGTGGGGTACTAGTTGAAGCTTTATAAAAATTTCCCCAAGATAATTTTTGTTTTAATTTGAGTTTATATTTAAGATTCATATTTTCTGGTATGTAAGTATTTAACTTATCCCAACTTCTTGAAAATTTAAAACCCGTATTATCGACAGATGATTCTAAAATATTTGCTCTTAATTCATTTCTATCAATTTCAAAACCTTTAGGCATTGAAACATCACCGACATATAATGCTTGTTCGCTTAATACTTTCTTTTCCATACCACCACTATTTTTACTTATTCTTTTATATCTGTCAAGTCCCAAGTCTGTCCATCTTCATTCCAAACATAAACCCATATATGAGTGTTAGCTTCATTTTGTGAAGTTTGTTCAGATGTTAAAACTGGTGCATCACCAATTGGTGATTTCCATGAAGCAGAGTCAATATGTTTTATCCAAGATGAGTGCGGTTTTAGAAGCCAAAAAATTTGATTAACATCATCCCATTCAGAACCTACTCCTGCATAATTTCCTCTAAAAGGTGTTCCACCTAATCTATGTTCATTAGCTTGTGTATTATAAGAAGTTTGAATCCACATGTTTGCAGGCCAATTACTATGTATTTCTAAATATGCTTGCCCTGTAGCTTCGTCTGTAGCATTTTCATTGTCTACTACATTAACTGTTAGGACTTCTTTATTTTCGTTTATTTTTGCAAAATGTGCCATAATTTTTACCTATTGAAATTTATATTTTATAACTACAACTCCTGATCCTCCGGCTCCTCTACCACCACCATAGTTATCTCCGCCGCCTCCATTACCTGTATTTGCTGCACCAATTGCTCCAGCACCTTGACCAGCACCTTGTCCACCACCACCTCGAGAATAAACTCCAGAGTTAGGAATTGCAGGTGCAGGTCCTACTGTAGGAGCTACATCTTTTCCTGCTCCACCTGGACCAGATCCACCACTTGATCCTGCAGCATTTCCTCCACCACCACCGGATCCATTATTACCTGAACCTCCGCCATTACCAAAGTTTGATGCTCCTGGACTAGACTGTCCGGGTTGAGTTGCATTTGTACTACCACCTTGACCACCGCCGCCACCACCGCCGCATCCGCCGGCTTCAGCACCACCGCCGCCACCACCGCCGCCACCATGGCCTCCGCCTAAGCCTGTAAAACCTAGACCTGTTGAATTAGCCCCTGGACTTCCAGGTGAACTATTATTATTTGGACCATTTCCACCACCACCAATTGAAATTGGATAACTTTGTGCTGCTACGGTAAAACCATCACTATCAAGAACGATACCACCACCGCCTCCACCACCGCCATAAAAAGATCCAGCGCCACCAGCGCCTCCTACAATTGTAGCCGTAACAGAAGTAGATCCCGCAGGATTACCGGCATTACTAACACTAAAAGTAGCATTTCCTGTAAACACATGAATTTTGAAATCACCAGAAGTTGTTACTGCTCCACCACTTGCAGTTACATATGATGCATTCGTAGCACCTCTAAAATCACCTACTGTAATTGCCCCTGAACTAGGAATAGGTCCGTTTGGAGCGGGTACTCCTGCTGGTACTAAAGGACCACCTGAATAATATTCTGATAAAGCTATTGGATTTGATCCACCGAATTCTGTTTGAATTCCTGATAATTTAGTATTTGTAGAAGGAACCGACATTTACTATCCCACCTTTTTTGTTAAGCTTTCAACCTTATCCTGTAATTGTTTAACTGCTTCGATTAACAAACAAGTCAGTCTATCATACTTAACTGCTTTAATTCCATCTGGTCTTTGACCAACTGCTTCTGGTAAAACTTTTTCTACTTCTTGAGCTATAACACCCACATCTCTTTTTCTTACAAAATATCCATCTTCTCCACCTCTTTGGTCTATGTAAGATTTTTTCCAATCAAATAAAACTCCATTTAATTTTTTTAAAGATTCTAATGGATTAGGTATATTAACAATGTTTTCTTTAAGTGCAACGTCAGAAGAATAAAAAGCAGTTACATCGTTAGTAGCTCTTATTTCTCCAGTTGTTCCTGAAGCAGCAGTTCCTACTCCAAAAGAATCTACTCTAGTATCTTCAAATTCTACGTTACTTGCTGTACCTAGTCCTAAAGAAGTTCTAGCAGTAGCACCGCTTTCTGCAACCCAAGTTGAACCATTACCAACAATTATATTACTATCAGTTTTTGCTAAACCACCAATTGCCGTTAAATCTGCGTCGTAAGCTTGGACATTACTTCCAATAGCTACACCAAGAGAAGTTCTAGCAGTAGCACCGCTTTCTGCAACCCAAGTTGATCCATTACCAACAATTATATTACTGTCAGTTTTTGCTAAACCACCTATTGCAGTTAGATCTGCATCATAAGCTTGAACATTAGTCCCAACAACTAGACCAGAAAAATTATCATTGATTTGAAAAAGACCAGTGTTTGTTGCAACACCATCAAGGTAAATAATTTTTATACCTTTGTCTGTAGCTGAAAAAGTAACTGTTGCACCTGAACCAGATGCTGCTTTTAATTGTACTGTGTAAGCACCTGAAGTACCATTTTTAATAATGTAAAAATTTTCTGTAAGTAATGGGAAAGTTACAATTCTGTTTCCAGTTATTGATCCCGTAAATTCTATAACTCTTTGTTGAGCAGTACCTGTTAAAGCACCGTCATCTATATCTAAAGCCGTAGTTCCTGCACCACCTGCAATAGATAAACTTAAAACACCACCCGTAAGTTGTTCTATAAGATTTAAGTTAGCGTTTGTTTTTGTTCCCCAAGTACCAGCATTTTCGCCAGTTGCCATTAATTCTATACCGAGATCTGTAAATGTTGATGCCATATTTTTGTTCTCCTATGCTACATGTGTTATGTCTGTATACGATGTATTACCTACTATGTCAACATCTTGGTATCCTAGTACAACAAGGTTTCCTACACTAGCTGTTGCTGATACACCTGTTAAACCCATTACATCAACAGGTGAAATTGAACCTACAGATGAAGTTGTTGATACTCCTGTTAATGAAACCCCTATTCCTGCAAGTACAGATCCCACAGATGCCGTTGCCGATTGACCATTTAATACGAAAGCTGTATTAATATTAACTGAACCTACAGATGCTGTTGTCGATAGTCCAGTTAACAATTGTGTTATATTAACATTGGGTGCACCTACAGACGCTGTTGTTGACAACCCAGATAATGTAACTGATGTGGCCCCTGTTATAGATACGCTACCCACTGCAGAAGTTGATCCTACCCCAGCGATACTTAAAATACCTCCAGCAAAAATAGTTACAGCCCCTAAAGAAGAAGTTGCCAATTGACCCGTTAGTCCTACCTCTTCATTTGATATAGGTGCAATAGCTCCTTCAGAAGAAGTCATTGCAAGTCCTGTTAAACCCACTATCTCTTGATCTATTGAACCTATAGAACCTAATGCAGAAGTCGCTAATTGTCCTGTAGGTGTTAGTGAAAGACTAGTTGTCAAAGATAATGACCCAACTGCGGAAGTTGTTGAAAGTCCGGTTAGACCCATTGTTTGTGAATCTAAGGTTATTGCACCAACAGAAGAAGTTGTTGATAAACCGGTTAATGATACGTCAAGACTCGACTCACCCCAGTTTTCAGAACCCCATTCATCAGAACCCCAACCGGCTGTTTCTATAATGGAAGTTGTAAGTGACCCCTGTGATGATGTAGTTGAAAGTCCAGTAAGAGTTAAATCAACTCCATCCTGACTTCCCCAACTATTTTGTCCCCATGTAGCAATTCCCCAAGTATCTCCACCTACAGTATTAGCGGCTCCACCCATTCCTGAGTGTACAGTACAATAATAATAAAGTTGTGGTGCAGAAGCTGCTACAGCTATTTGAGTGTATGCTCCAGGTTGACCAGGTGTTCCACTAGTAGTTACACCAGTAGTATATGTGGACCCTCCACCATGAGTACCATCACTTGTTGTAGAAAATCTATAAGGATGACCTGAGTTAGAACTATCGGACTGATCAAATCTATAAGTAAAACCTTCTCCAAGAGTTAGGGTAGGTTGTTGAACTCCATCAATAACATATTTATTTCCGGAACCAGTACTAATTTTTGTTACTGTAAATATTCTTGTTACTGATGAATCAACTGTGTTTGCTTGTCCACCCATTCCTGAATGGTATTGACAATAATAATAAAGTTGAGGAGCCCCAATAGCTACAGCTATTTCAGTATACGATCCAGCTTGTCCAGGTGTTCCATTAATAGTTACACCGGTGGTATATTCAGATCCGCCGCCATGTGTACCATTACTTGTTGTAGAAAATTTAAAGGGGTGTCCACCATTAGTATTATCTGATTGATCAAACCTATATGTGTTTCCTTCAATAAGATTAACAGTTTGTTGTAAAACTCCGTCTATGTAATATCTATTACCAGCACCTGGGTTGGCGACTGTTACTACGAAGGTTTTAGCTACCGACATAAGGAGTTACTCCTTATGCTATACGAAGGATTGCTGCGCTTGCGCTTGCTGCTGGAAACTCAATTGTAAAAGTTCCGTTTGTTACAGTTTTATCTCCACCAAATGCGATAGAACAAACTGCTGGATCACCAGTTGCTGTTTCATTATAAATTAAACAACCGTTAGCTGTAAATGAAGCTGATGTAAAAGATACATTAGAAAAATCACATACTGCTGTCGTACCATCTAAAGCTGGTGTTACATTTGTAAGTGCAATTCCTTTAGTAGTATAACCATTTCCGTTAGCTACTTCAGTGTTACCTCCACCACCTGGATTAGTTGCGTAAGCCGTAGTGGCTGCACCTAAGTTTGCACTACTTACATACAATGCTAATTTAAATTGATTTCCACCATTTGTAAAATTGTGAATTGCTTTTAAAACTTCTGTTTTGAAACTGCTACATACTGCTGATGCTATTGTCATAATTTTTTATCTCCTAATTTATTTACGGTGAAGGTGATTTGACTTGTATCCTAACAGTACCGTCAGTGTAGTCGTCTCTTCTTCTTCTCCCCAACTGCATTCCTGCAAACTGTTGTATTGAAGTTTTATACTTATTCTCATACAATGTCAACATCTCCATTGGACCTTTTAAGAACCCAAATGCTTCTACTAAACAAGCATACAATAGTCCTTGTGGGAAGTAATTACTTATATACGTAGTAGCAGTTCCATCATTTCCTGAGCCTAATCCCAGAGGAGTTTTGTTAAAATATATTCTAAATTTATAAGCTGCGTCTGGTGTAGGAGCAATATATAGGCCTCCAGAAGTAGTGTCTGTTTTAAGTGTTGCACCACCAAACATTGCATAGTATTTGGGAAAACCTGTTACATCTTGCGCAGTCAAATCACCCGCTGTTCCAGTCAATCTATTTGTAAACTCTGATAAATATGTTTGATCTTTTTTTTCTAACCAACTACCTGTACCCGTAGAATCAGTTGTTGAGTTAAATACTTCAACACCTCTGATAAATAAAGCACCAGCTGGAGAATTAATTGTATTGTTATCTGTAGATAATGTACCTTCTTGTACAAATCTATCTGAGTCCATAGGTAATTCATTATTAATTCTATACTCAGCAGCCATTATAAAACCATCTAAGATAGCTGTTGTGAATACAGTATCATCAACCTCAGTATAATCTTTAATAGCTTGTTTAAGTGTATCGTATGTATAAATTGAAATTCCTGACATAATTAAGCTCTATCATTAATGGGTCCGATTGTACATAATAAACCGCCCCCTTTTTCTGTGGATGTTGCATTACTTACTAACG
>Ga0208032_1000762_pt1 | contig 15679 bp, 16 predicted proteins | sample MalvirAntarct_66_FD_184254 | JGI IMG/M metagenome (GOLD analysis project Ga0208032, IMG submission 184254) | Marine viral communities from the Global Malaspina Expedition - Malaspina viral metaG Antarct_66 (SPAdes) (version 2) | ecosystem: Environmental > Aquatic > Marine > Oceanic | place: West... | reverse complement strand
TGCAGGCAATGCTAGTTGGATCTATGAATTAGATCTTCCGCTGCAACAAGACAAAAAAGTTTTATTTGAAACAAAATACAAAGAATACTTTATGAATAATTATCTAAAACAATTTACAAAAAACCAAATGCCAACGGTAAAAGAAGATGCAGCAGTTTTTGATTTAGCAGAAGCTAAAAAAGCAAAAGCCCAGAAATTTTTAGATGATAACGACTTAAATTAAATTAAATGAACGAATTACAAGCATATACAGCGTCTATTCTAGATTCAGATCCTAACAAAGCAGAGCTTATTAAGCAATGGAAAATAGACAATAAATGGGGAGAGAAAAAGCCTGAGCCTGTTGGAGCTGGAACTGTTCTTAAGGCTGAAGATATTGTTTATGGGGGAGAACCAGTAAAAGAAATTCTTGAAACAGTAAAGATGGAGGGCGATGCAACGGGTGCGGGTGTGGAGCCAGCGGAAATGTCAGCACCGGTAGATTCTACGGAATCAACATTGGAAAATGGTTCATCGGAGTTAAAGCCAATTAAATTAAAAGGCTCTACTGAAAATTATAATATTAACGGCAAAAAAGTAACTGCCGATGACTTTGATTTTTACACAGAATTTAATAAAAATTTAGATCCTCAAGGAGCTTTGCTACCTACTGTAAAGGATAGAAGCATGATAAGCGTAAATCAAAATGGAAAAAAAACGTCTTATTCAGCTAAACAAATAAGAACTTTAATAGAAAATGATTCTCCTGGTTTTGAAGACATATCTAGCGTTCAAGAATATGTAGATAGATTTGGCGATAATGCAGAAATTGTTGATCAATACAAAGACACTACTCAAGAACAGCTTAGCAAATATCAGCAAGAAATTGATGTAAGTAAAATAAAGCAGGATGAAATAAACACTTTAATAAGCAATCCAGATTTATTTAAGCCGTATACGGTTGAAACAGAAGTTTTTTCTGGAGGCGGTAGAAAAAGAGTTTCTGCTTCTATAGAAAGCGAAACAATAAAACCTTACGAAAATCAACTTAAGCAAGCAAAAGCAACTTTAGTTAAAAATAGAAAAGCTCAAAACAGCTCAGAGCCTATAACTCAGCAAGAAATTGAAGATCAAGCAAAAGCCATTATAGAATATCAAAAGCAAGATGCTATAAGGAATGATAATGCGGCCAAGCTTTTAAAGGACGGTAAAATTACAAAAGCTCAGCAACGTGAATTCTTAGGTATTATAGGTGAAAAAGCAAAAGATTCAAGCTGGAATTTACAGCCGCAAGCTGATATTGTTGATGAAAAAACCGCTAAGCTAAAAAACGGAAGTACTATACAAAATATAAATTCATTTTCTAAATCACTAGAAGAAGATAGATTAAAATTAAGTAATCTAAAATCAGCAATGATGAAAACCTCAGGGGGTAATATGAAAATGAGCGCTCTAGATAGCCCTGAAAGAATAGATGAATTTAATAAAGCTGTAACAGAATACAATTCTATAATTTCTAATTACGATAAAAAATCAAAGTTTTTAGAAAAACTTGGAAAAGATTATCAAGTTCAATACGATTTTTTAGAAGCGGAGCAGGGCAATCTTATAGGCATGGCCTTAGATTCTGATACTAGTAAGTATGCTTTAAATTCATTAAAGAGAATTTACAACAAAGAAAAAAAACTTGCCTTAAACTTAGCCTTAGGTACTTTTAATATAGCTGCACAATCAGGTGTTTTGCTTGAAGATTTTGCTAAAGTTGCATTTGGAAACAGTGCTATTTTAGGCACAAAAGATACTGATTTTAAAAATAAAAAATTATTTGGCTTAGCTGAATTGGGAGTAAAGTCACAGCAAGCTCAAGAGTATGTAAGAAATAAGTATTATGAACCAATAACTTTCGACGATGCATTTAGCAGCTTAAGTAATTTTGGAAATTATGCTCTTGAAAAAGCAGTTGAACAAGCGCCTATATATGCTGCTATTGCGTCCGGTGGGCTTGGAATGTTTGCGGTGTCAACAAGTAGTGGTGGAGATTACTCATCATCAAGAAGAATAGAATCCAAACAAATAGGTGGCAGAGCTTATAATCCTGATGACGTGCTTTTTAGATCATTAGGATATGCAGGATCCGAATATGTTTTTGGGGCACTACCAACTAGTAGATTATTTAAAAGCTTAAACAAAGGGGCAGGTAATGGCACAAAAAGAGAAATACTAGATGGCATGAAGCAGTGGTGGAGAAACACTAAAACCTATGCTCCTAGCAATTTTGGAATTGCGTTTATTGACAAGATAGGAGAAGGCATGACTCAAGTTAGTCAGAATCTATTTGATGACAGCAGTCAAAATATATTTAGAGATGTACCAGAAGCGGTATTTGTTGGCGGCATGTTTTCATATTCAGCGGCTGCAGCACCTGTTATAAAAGGAGCTGTTTTGGCTAATTTTTCAGATTTTAAAACATATGATACTTATAGAGGTAATCTAAAAATGATAAGTTCATTAGAAAGTTCTTTAAACAATCAATGGACAAACGCTGATTTAAAAGAAAATACTAGAAAGCAAATACAACAATTAAAAGATCAGAATCTAGAAATAATAGAGATTGAAAATAGAAAAGTAAACAATAACTTAAGTAGAGAGGGTTTTAGCTATTTTCAAGATGGAATGGAAAGACAGGAACAACTTAGAGTTGAAGCTGAAGCTGTTTTGGCTAACGAATATTTAAGTAAAGAGCAAAAAAACAAAAAAATAAAAGAGTTAAGTAATGAGTTTCAAGCTTTAAAAAACGGTATAAACGAATATAAACAAGCTTTTTCTAAAACTTTTAAATTACAAACAACTAAAGAACAAAACAGATTAAAAGAAGAAGCTAAAAGAAGACTACAGGTTCAAGGTAAATCTGCTCCAAGTACAAAAAACGTTTTAGATGAAGCTGAAAAAATACATACAGAAGAAAAAATAAATAATAATTTATTAAAAGAATCTACTTTTTTACAAAGCTTAGTTAAAGCGGGAATAGATATTAAGTACGAAGTAGCGCAAACTAATGGTGAGGCTATAAATATTTTTACAAATCTTATAAATGCAAGGGTGGATAATGCAAATAATAGCATTGACAGAGAGCAAGGTAATAAATATATAGAGCAATTTAAAGAAGGAATAAACTCCGGAGAGACAAATGGTGTAAATATTCCATCTACAACTAACGGCAAAAAAGTTTACGATTCCGTAGTGTCTGTTCAAAACTCTATAGCAAATGAAAGAAGTGAGACTGGATTTCATGAAATAGCTCATACTATAGCAGCCGAAGCTCTGTCTGCTGATTCAGCTGCTTTTAAAGATGTGGCTAAATCTATTTTAGAATATTTAAAACAGAACAATAAAGAGGCTTACACAAGGGTTAATGCTAGATCTAAAGACGAAGGATTTGATGAAGTTATAACTTATTTTTTAGAAGAAGTAACAAGCGGAAATGTTAATTTAGAAAAACAAAGAGATACTGGATTTTTAGGTGCTCTTGGGCAAGCGTTTGGCATTGCAACCGGCAAAGCAGGTAAAGCTGATTTTGATTATAACTTTAAAGGCGAAACAGATGTTATAGCTTTTATGACTCAGCTAGGTACTAAAATAAAAGATGGTACTTTAACAGTAGGAGACGTTAAAGATATACAAAAATCAGATACATTAAAAACAGAATCCGAGTCTAAAGTTGATCTCGATCAAGCTGATCAAGATTTATTTAAAGAATCTAGAGTTAAATTAAATGAGTTAGCTGTTAAATCTAAAAAAGAAGATTTATCAACAGCTGAAGCGCAAAAATCTAAAACTGAAATTTCAAAACAAAATTTAGAAACAGCAAAAGAAAATTTAAAAGTTGAAGAGGAAATTATTAACATTGGCGCTTTTAAAGTATCTGAGTTAGAAGGCGAAAATAGAACAAGAATTGTTAAAAAACTAACTGATTTAAACCTTGGTCTTGTTGTAAAACTAGCTGCAAAAGCGGCTAATAACCCAGAGATAGCTCCGTTAGAAAAAGGAAAAAGAAAAACATTTGAAGATTTTAAACAAGGCTATTCTGAACAGCTAACTAAAATTATAAATAACTACGAACCAATAGTAGTAACAGGTAAACCAGAAGATATTGGCAAAAGAATTAGCTTTGGAGCTTACATGGCGCCTAGATTAAAGCTTAGATATGGCAATGTTTTAACTGATCTTAAAAAAGGAGAAATTGAAACTACCTCTATAGACACTAAAGAAGCCAAAGAAATTGCTGACACGTCAACCAGTTCCTCAAAAACAATAGACGATAAGTTAGCTAAAAAACCTAGCCAAACAATCAAGTATAAAAGTGAAGCTTTAGAAAATTTAAATATAACTAAAAAAGAAGGCGAAACAGATAAAGATGCTATTGAAAATAAAGTATCTAAAGTTATTACTAAAGCTTACAAAGGTAAAGATATAACCAGATTTAAGCAAACAGCTAATATACCGGAAGCTGTGGCTAAGCTATATGCAGACATGTTTGGTATTACTACAAAATCCGGTATTAAAGCCCTGCGTGTAAAAGCTCAAAATTTTCCAGAAGGTGATGCCGGCGGTGTTACAAGAGCTAGACAGTTTTTAATTGATAATGCAGCTGCTGATTTTGCAAGAATTCCTAGAACAAAAGATGACTTTGTAAAAGCTGGAAGAGCGGGTGGTACAGGAGTGTATCAAACAAAACTTGGAAAAGCTCTTTACAATAAAAATGGAAAGTTAACAGGAACTTTAAAAGACTATATAGATATAGTTTCAGGTAAAGATGTAACCGTTAATGGCATAGAGTTTAATGCTTTAGTAAAAGGTAAAAAATTACCTATATATAGAGATGCTCAACATATTAAGGCAGCTTTAGATTTTCATATTAGAAATAGAGTTCTTGAAACTTTAGAGCCAGCTCAAGGTAAAAGAATACAAATGGGTGCAAAGTTTAGTAAGACCAAAGCTGTTAATGAAATAAATATTTTTTTAGAAAACCAAACTTTTGAAAAAGTAGCAGATGAATTAGCTGCGGAAAATAAGCAATGGGCGTTTATAGCTAAAACAATAGGCGTTAAAAAATTAAACTCTAAAAACCCTGAAGACGTAGCTGAAATGCAAACATGGGTTAGAGACGTGTTGGCACCAAATTCTCCAAAATCATTATTTACTAATGGAACTTTTGCTAACGCCGGAATAAGCGCCGCTGAAAGAAATTTCTTTTTTACTACAGGAATGAAAACAAAGGACGGAAGTATTGGGCAGCTAGGGAAATTGCTTAAAGACGTTGTTTTTGCTTCTGAAAGCACAAGTATAGCAGAAGCTGTAAGAAAACAAACTTACGTAACAGGAGGTAGATACGGTAAAATAAGCGAAAGTTTTATAAAAGAGTTTAACAGCACAGAGTTTAAGAAAAAACAACAACAAAAGTTAGACGGATTAAAAGATATTTTTAAAATATTTGAAACTTTAATAAAAAAAGATAAAAAAAATGCAGCTTTTGTTATAGCTTTACTAAGCAGTACAAGCCAAGGCATGGGCCATTTTGTAAGAACGTCAGCTCCCGTTAAATTTTATGCTAAAGATGTTTCAAGCGGAATAGTAGAAGAACATACTATGCCAGCCAGCTTAGTTGCAAAGTATTTATTTAATTCTGCTTACGCAGGCACTTTAAATAAAGACTTTAAAGGTATTGAAAACAATTATTTTCAAGGAGCATTACCTTTTGCTGATGATAAAAAACTTAAAGGAACAAAGCCTGACGGAAAGCCTTTTAATTATACAGCCATGACTCCAGAGGGGTGGAAAATAACTGATAATATTTGGGCTAGATATTTTAATATAAATGTAGGCTTAACGGGCGGGGGAATAGACCCTAGCAATATAGTATTATCTAATGGTAAAACCGTTTACGAAACCTATAATATAACGTCTACAGGTGTTAAAGTTGACGCTGAGGCTAAGCTTTCTAGATCTAAAGCTAACGACTTAGACGTTGATTTAGTTCCTAAAGCTATAGCTTATGACACAACTGTAACTACTCAAACATTAATAAACGCTTTAGCTAAAACTGATAAAGCTTTAAACGTAGCAAGAAGCCTAAACGCTTCAGTTAAAAAAATTAGAGTATTTGATTTTGATGACACTTTAGCAACGTCAAAAAGCATGGTTATAGTTAATATGCCAAACGGGTCTAGCAAAAAAATTAACGCAACAGAATTTGCTAAACAAGCCGCAGACTTAGAATTGCAAGGTGCTAAATTTGATTTTACTGAATTTAGTAAAGTTGTTGATGGCAAAAAAGGGCCTTTATTTAGTGTAGCACAAAAAATTGCAAGTGTTAGAGGAACAGAAGATGTATTTGTATTAACAGCTAGACCTCAAGAAGCTGCAGGGCCTATAAAAGCTTTTATGAAAGCAAATGGCATAGACATACCTTTGGCTAATATAACTGGCTTAGGAGATGGCACAGCGCAAGCTAAGGCTGGTTGGATAATGGGCAAAGCTGCAGATGGTTATAATGATTTTTACTTTGCAGATGATGCTGTTAAAAACGTTAAGGCTGTTAAGGATGTACTTAGCCAAATAGATGTTAAATCTAAAGTTCAATTAGCTAAATTCAGCAAAATGCAAACTTTTGATATCATTGTAAATGATATGATTGAAGACTCTTCTGGAATAGCTACATATAAAGAATATTCTGCAGCTAGAGCTAAAACGATTGGCGCCAATAAAGGAAGATTTAATTTCTTTATTCCGCCGTCTGCTGAAGATTTTACAGGGTTATTGTATAAAATGCTAGGTAAAGGTAAAAAAGGTGATGCTCAAATGGCATTTCTTAAAACAAACTTACTTGACCCTTATGATAGAGCTGAGTCAGCTGTAACGCAAGCTAAGATAGCTGCAGCAAATGATTTCAAAGCTTTAAAAACGCAATTAAAAACTTTACCTACAAGCTTAAGCGTACCAACAGGGGTTGGTGGCTTTACTTATTCTCACGCGGTTCGTGTAGCTATTTGGTCAGCTCAAGGCATGGACATACCGGGCTTATCTAAAAGAGATATTAAAGATTTGAATGATTTTATTCAAAATGATACTGAATTAAAAACCTTCGCTAACGAGTTAATAGTTATACAAAAAGGTAAACCTTATCCAAAACCAGGTAAAGACTGGCTAGGTGGTAATATTACTAGTGATATCATAAATGATATTAATAAAGTTAATAGAGCTGAGTATCAACAGGAGTGGAGAGAAAACATTGATATTATATTTTCCGAAGATAATTTAAATAAAATGGAGGCTGCGTATGGAACTAGATGGCGTAAAGCTTTAGAGGATTCTATACGTAGAATGAAGTCTGGAAGCAACAGACCGCCAGGCGGGAACAGTGTAACAGACGGCATATTAGATTGGCTAAACAATTCTGTGGGTGCTGTAATGTTTTTAAACACGCGTTCTGCGCTTTTGCAAACTATATCTGCGGTAAACTTTATAAACTGGGGTGATAATAATATAGTTAAAGCAGGTGCAGCGTTTGCAAATCAAAAACAATTTTGGGGTGACTTCATGACATTAATGAACTCTGACTATTTAGTTGAACGTAGAAACGGCCTTAAGATTAATGTAAGTGAATCTGAAATTGCAGATGCTGTAAGAGATTCAAATAACAAAGTTAAATCAGCTATAGCATTTTTACTAAGTAAAGGTTTTGTTATGACTAGATTTGCAGATAGTTTTGCTATTGCAACAGGTGGTTCTACATTTTATAGAAACAGAGTAAAAGCTTTAGTTGGCAAAGGAATGGAACAAAAAGCTGCAGAAGCACAAGCTTTTGAAGATTTTAGACAAATAGCAGAAGAAAGTCAGCAATCAAGTAATCCGAATAGAATTAGCCAACAGCAAGCATCTGGAGCGGGTCGTGTTATATTAGCTTGGGCAAATACACCAATGCAGTATGCTCGTATACAAAAAAGAGCAGCACAAGATCTTGCAAATGGCCGTGGTGATTGGAAAACAAATGTTTCTAAAATTGTTTATTACGGAGCCGTACAAAATTTAATATTTAATGCATTGCAACAAGCCGTTTTTGCATTAGGATTTGGCGAAGATGAAGATGAAGAAGAACAGAATGCTAAGAAAAGCGAAAAGATCTCAAGAATAGCTAATGGTATGATTGATTCACAGCTTAAAGGCTTAGGTATTGGCGGCGCTGCGGTAGTTGCTGTAAAGAGCGCTTTAATGGAATTAGGTAAGCAGCATGCAAAAGATCGATCAAAATATGAAGAAGCCGTATTTGATTTATTAGGATTTTCACCGCCTTTAGGTTCTAAAATACAGAAAATAAATGGAGGTCTTAGAAGCTTTAGCTGGAACATGAAAGATATTCAAAACAAAGGATTTAGTTTAGATAATCCAGCGTATTTAGCAGGTGCTCAAATAACAACCGGCCTTACTAACGTTCCACTAGATAGAGTTATTAAAAAGCTAAATAGCATGCGAGGAATTGTAAACGAACAATCTTCTCTTTGGCAAAAAGTTGCTTTAGGTCTTGGTTGGTCTACTTGGGATGTTGGTCTTGGTTATTATGGAGGGTTTGATGCAGCAAAAGTATTAACGCCTGAAGAAGAAAAAGTTAAAGAAATTGATGACATGAAAAAGCTTACTAAAACTAAAGAGCAAATTGATATGCTATTAGATTTAGGTTTGTCTAAAAAAGAAATAAAAGCGTTGGGCAAAGAACAGGTTAGAGTTGAAAAAATAATTGAGCTGCAAAATGCAGAAGCCAAGCCTAAGGAAGAAGCTAAAGTTAAAGAAGAAATAAAAGAAGAAACAAAACCAACACCAAAACCAAAACCTAAAACCGAAAGCGTTGAAAGAAGGCTTAGAAGACAATTTGATTCTATTAAAGATGAAAACAAACCTGACCAAGTAAAAACATTACTTAAATATGGTTTAACTAAAAAACAAATAAGAGCTTTACAATACGAAAAAAATAGAGTAAATAAAATATTAGAACTAATGCCTAAAAACAAATAATGAGTATATCGGATATTAAAATGTATGCAATGAGTTTTGGAGTTGTTGGAATAACAACCTTTGGTCATATAGAAACTTGGTTAAAAATTACTTTGCTTCTTGTAACCATTGGATACACAGTAACAAAATGGGTTAAACTTAAAAAAAAATAATATGAATCAAAAATCACCGCTTCACATTAAAGAAGCCGCTTACGAAAAACAAAATCGTAAAATGCGTAAAGAAAACCCTGGAATGGGTAAAAGACTTACATCTGGAACAAGCCCACGAAGAGTGTCATTTGCATGCAGGTTTGCTGGTATGGCAGGAGCCATGAAAGACGCCAAAGGAGAGCCAACAAAAAAAGCTATGGCTTTAAAAAAATGGGGCTTTGGCAGCGTTGGCGCAGCTAGCAGCTTTTGTAGTAAACATAAATCTAAAAAATAAAAATATGAGATCAAATTCACCATTTAGACAAGATAAGTGCGCAACAGGTTGGGCCACAATGAAAAGCAGCAAAAAAGAATACGAAAACCCTAAAGCTTGGGCAGCTGAAAAAAAACAATTTAAATGTAATGAGTCTACTGATTATAAAATAGTTGGTATTGATGACTCTAAAGAGCATTACAGCGAAGCTGAGCAAACTAAAGAAGCTAAAAAAAGAGGAATTTCTAAAGGTAAAACATTACCTCCTGCAGCAAAAAAATAAATAATGAAATACTTTAAATTAGAAGAATTTGATTCGTCAGACGAACCAGGTAGTGGCGCTAAAATGCATGAAGAAATTTTGCATATGTTAGATGCTGTTAGAAAAAAATATGGCAAGCCTATTAAAATAAACTCTGGCTATAGAACAGAAGCTAAAAATAAAAAAATAGGTGGGGTGCCAAATTCTTCCCATTTAAAAGGGCTAGCCGTTGATATATCTTGCAAAAATTCAAAAGATAGATTTGCTCTAGTAAATTTATTATTAAAAGCAGGATTTAGAAGAATGGGTATAGCAGGATCATTCATACATGTGGATATAGATAAAACAAAATCTCAAGATTTAATTTGGGGATATTAAATATAAAGTAATGGCAAAATTAGAAAAAGGAAGACTATCTGAAATAGTTAAAGAACTACAAGGCGCATCTAAAATGCATTTAAAGCAATCTAAAGAAATTGATAGCCATATTGATGATATGGAATCGCCTTTAGAATTAAAAGATGCATGCTACAAAAAAGTAGTCGCTAGATATGGCCCAAAAAATTCAGCATATAGAAGTGGTGCTATGGCTAAGTGTAGAAAAGCAGGTGTGGCCAATTGGGGAAATAAAAGTAAAAAATAATGTATCAATCACCATTCAGTAAAGTTAGAAAAACCAAAGAAGGTTTAGCGCTTAAACGTTGGTTTAAAGAAAAATGGGAAACACCCAGCGGAAAAAAAGATTATAGTGAAACAAATGAAAATACTTTTAGACCTACTAAAAAAGTTTCAAAAGATACGCCATCAACGTGGAATGAATTAACTTCTTCTGAAAAAGCGTCTGCTAGGAAAGAAAAAAATACTAAAGGAAGAGTTACTAAATATAAAAAGAAAAAGGAACAAGATAAATAGGCGTACCATACCTAATAGTTCCTGTAACCAGAAAGGGCCCTCAATTACGAGAGCCCTTTTTTGATTTTAACCATCACACGCCAAACAATCTTCATTCATTGCTGTGGCTGCAATATCGCCTCGTAAGACGCTTTCTGTTCTTGTATAATATAAAGTCTTAACTCCTTTTTTCCAAGCCTCGAAATGCACCTTATTAAGCCATTTAGGCGTTGCTTCGGAAGGAAAGGCTAAGTTTAAACTAACTGATTGATCTACATACTGCTGTCTCAATCCAGCCTGATTAACTAACTCTAGCTGATTAATTTCCTTAAAAGTTTTAAATACCTCCTTTGCGGGGATGTTGTGACCCATAGTAACATCATTAAGCTGATCAATATCTTGGACAGAGCCACCATCAGCCAAGATTTTATTCCATATTTCTTCATTGTTTATTTTATGTTTTCTTAATAATTTAACAAGCGTAGGATTTTTACGTATAAAAGTTCCTTTAGCTGATTGCTCGGTGAATACATTAGCAGCCCAAGGCTCTATTCCCGCGGATACATTGCCCGAGAGTTTACTATTAGATACAGTGGGAGCAACGGCACGCAAATGAGTGTTGCGATAACCAGTACCAGAACACCACAAAGGCTCACCGTAAGTTTCAGCAAGAGCCATGGAAGCTCTTTCGCTTTCAATTTTAATTTGCGAAAATATTTTCCTAGTCTCAAACTGAGATAATAAACCTTCGAAAGGAATACCCTTTTCCTGGAGATATGTATGCCATCCGAGGACACCCAAACCGAGTGCACGCCCTTTTTGTGCAGATCGTACAGAATTTTCGAATCCGCGTAATCCCTTCGATTTTTGAATAAATTCTTCCATAACACCGTCAAGAAACCATATGGCGTCATAAATAATATTAGTGTCTTTCCATTCGTCATATTTTGCTAAGTTTAATGATGATAAGCAACACACAAAACTATGGCTTTCATCGGTGTGTAATGTAATTTCTGAGCATATATTTGTCATATGCACTTTTAACCCATTTTCTTTGTATGCTTTTGGATTCTTTTTGTTAACGTTTCCTTTAAACATAATATAAGGCTCTCCAGTTGCTTTTCGCTTTCTAAGTAGTTTACTCCATTTATTTCTAGCTCCCGCATCTCCTTGTTCAAGCTTACGCATAAACTTATCGCCAACAACTGCGCATTGATGTAAATTAAGCGATTGTCTGTTGACATCTCCTTTTGGTTCTCGAATTTCGAGCCATTCTTCAAAATCGTCGTGCTCAATGTTAATATTAACGGAAGCAGCACCTCTACGGACTGATCCTTGATTTGTTGCAAGTATTGTGCTGTCATATATCTTGCAAAAGGGCACGACTCCGTCTGATGTTCCATTTCCTGTTATTGTTGCGCCGGCGGGTCTAATTTGATTTATACCAATACCTACTCCACCGCCTTGCTTAGCGAGTAGCATCATTTCTAAATTTTTTTGTCCTATATCTTGAATAGAGTCTGCAACGTCGATACCGAAACAGCTAATAGGAAGACCGCGATCAGTACCAGTATTACTAAGTACAGGGCTCGCCAAACAAAGCCAACCATTCCATATGTATTCAAAGAATTTTTCAGCCATTTCAGGCTTATAAAGCCTACGAGCAACAGTTTTAGCGACTCTTTTGTATGCTTCACGAGGCGTTTCTCCGTCAAATAAATATCCCCCGGATATAGTTTTCTTGTATACGTCTGTATTACCCCACGAAGGGTAATCTTCTCCTTTAATCCATTCATTGTTCCACATATTTTTATACTATAAAGTGTTTTGTCCAAGCTATTAAACCATTAAGATTTAAAGCTACTAAATTCCATTGTTTTCTTGATGCTGTTTGCACCATTACGCATATAAAACCTAGGATATAAAGCCTAGGTTCTAATGTCCATTGTGCTGCTATTAAAAAGCCTGCTCCCATATACCCTGCTCTAGTCGCTAGTCGCTTCCAAGGGCTTAGCCTTTTCTGCCTTACTAGATTCTTCAGCAAGTTTTGACTTAAGTTTATCAATTGCATTTTCATAATCTGGCATTTGTTTAATTGTTTCTAATGTACCTACAGCTAAATCTTTTATATAAGCGTTTTCATCTAATAATTGTTGTACAACTTTAATTAAAGCTTGCTGTTTTTTTTCTAATAAATCTGTTTTACTTTGTTTTTGTCCTTTCATTGTAAATCTTTTTTAAGTTCTTTATCTGTTAATCCTATGTTACCATATGTCTTCGAAGTCTTCACCTTCACCAGCTTTTGAGTAATCTGTTGGCCGAGTCGCGAAAAAATCAGTATGAGTGACGCCCCCGGTAAGATGATAGAACCAATCAAGATTACCTGCTGCTTTAGTGTCATATGCAAAATACGATCCAAGGTCAACGTAGCCCAATTCCACAAGTTTTTCATTTGTTCTTTTTTTTATAAAGTGTTTTAAATCATTTGCTGCAATTCCTTCAATGTCACCCATCTCAAACATTTTATCAATATAGCTAACTTCCAGCTTAATCATTGTTTCAGCAGCTTTTATTATATCTTCTCGACATAAGTGCAGTAATTGATTATCTTCTTCGCACATATCACGGAATAGTTTACATCCCATTTTACTGTGAAGAGATTCATCTCTTACTGACCATTTCATTTGTTGCCCAATACCTTTAAGTAAATTACGAAGCTGAAAACTATACAGCACTGCAAAAGCACTATATAAGCTAACTCCTTCAGCGAAGGCTGAAAATACAGCCAAGCTTTTACCAATACCAACACGATTATTACCGTCGTAAGCAACCAAATTATCGAATCTGTCAGCCGTGGCCGGCTCATGAAGGAATGCTTCATAGTCTTCTAGTTTTAAAGTTTCATTTAAATAGCTGTACGCTACAGCGTGAATTGTTTCTTGTGATCCAAACATCATTGCCATCTGGCGGATTTCGTGTTTAGGAAACCACGATACGACTTTCTGGGTCCAATAGTCTGATACAGCGCACTCGGTCTGCGCGAATCCAAGAAGTATGTTCCCGACAAGGTGCTTTTCTTTTTTTGTAAGTTTTTCATTCCAATCTTTTATATCGCTTTGCATTGAGATTTCAGTGTGTAGCCAAAATGCTTGAGCTTGTTTTAGCCAACCTTCTGTATAGTACTCAGGGTACTCAAAAGGCTTGTATGCTATTCTTTCATCAAATAATCCCATTATATATCTATTATGTGTTGTATAGTTGTTAATTCGGTTCTCCAAGAGCTCATATAAGCTAGCATGTTCGCTTTAGTTGTTGACTTTGATATATTACTTATATCATCTAAAATAGACCTTACAAAGAGATCTATCGTATGAAATTGTGTTTCTACATCTTGCTTCATTATTTAAAAATAGTTAATGCTAAATCTACAAATGGTAAATATAACACATGAGTTGTTTGATCTTCTTCAGAGTATGATCTAACCCCTATAAGTATACCTGGATAAAATCCTATTTCAATCGACCAAGCTACTTTCTTTTTATTTTCATCCATAAACTTTTATATTATATTGTTTTTGTAAATCTACTAATTCATTGTATTTAATTCTACCGCGTACTTCCCAGCTCCATTTAATAAACTTATCAATTTGGCGTTCGGCGTACTTTTGTCTTGCTATCCTTTTTGCTTCCCAAGGATTAACTTTACTGTCTCGTCGCATTCTTTATGATTTTGTGGTTTGTATAATGTTATGCCTGGAAATTGTTCTACAATTAAACGCTTAAACAACTTCCACCGCATGGGAAATGATTCATTTGCTCTGCCTTTGGTTTCTATAATAAAATCGTCGCCAATAAAATCTGGTGTATACTTAATAGGCAATATGCGTTTGCAACCTCTATTTTTATAATCACCTTTACCATTAGCTTGTCTTTCATATACTTCATTTTCAAAATGAAAACCATTAAGTAAAACAAACGTTTCGCCTTCGTACTTTGATTTAATGCCGGCATTTTTTAAAGCCATATACATATAGCGCTCAAGACCTGATGCAAAGTTAATACCATCATAGGTAACTTTTTTTGATACAACAGGTCCTCTTTTACCGGACTTTCTTTTAAATGTTTTCCTCATCTTGCAGGTTTTCTGTGTAAACTTCTTTAGCTTTTTGTAAATACAATACAGCATCCATAAGCTCTTCTTGTAAATGATTAAGCCATTCAAACATTTCTGATGGATCTTTATCAAGTGTTACGCCATACTTAGCAAAGCCTATATCTGATCTTGATACAAATTTGTTTACAACACGTTCAACGACTGGGTCTCTAAATTCTATTTCTTGTTTGCTCATAGTGTTTCTTTTACAAATGTTCCATTAATCATTTCGCCTTTACGTTTAGCAATTTCATTATATGCAGATTCAATACAGCTTTCAATTTGCATGCCTTCTAATGCGGCCAAGTTAGTTAATACAACAACCATATCGCCAATAGCATCTTTTATTTCATAAGAATCTTTTTTAAGTAAGCCTTGTGCTAATTCACCAGCTTCTTCCATTAGCTTAACGTATTGAGTATGTGAATTACCTTCTTTATATATGCCTCTTTCATCAGCCCATGCTCTTATTAAATCAAAGCTATCTAAGTCTTCATTTGAATTATAAAAGGCTTCATAAAAAGCTTTATTGTATATATAACATCTTTTATCATCATACATAGATGTTTTAGCATTAGCATCTATCCAGCTAATATGCTCTGCTTTAATTTCAAATACTCCGTGAGATGTTTTCCAGCTTAAGCCTATATTGTCCATTAGACGGCCTTTAAGCTTGTTTAATGGACAAGGAAATGTACTTGTTTGCTCTGTAGCGTTAATTTTCATTTGATTAGATTTTTTATTTAAGTTTTTATATTTAGTCCTATCAACTTTATAGCCGTAAGACTTTTGAAGTTCTATTTCACGGTCTGATATATAATCTATATCGTTTGACTGTTCAAGAACTTCATATTCATTCTCCTTATAACCTTGTATAAGGGTAACCCGTGTATTAAGATCACGTGTAACGCCGATCTTTTTACC
>Ga0208032_1000755_pt1 | contig 15765 bp, 26 predicted proteins | sample MalvirAntarct_66_FD_184254 | JGI IMG/M metagenome (GOLD analysis project Ga0208032, IMG submission 184254) | Marine viral communities from the Global Malaspina Expedition - Malaspina viral metaG Antarct_66 (SPAdes) (version 2) | ecosystem: Environmental > Aquatic > Marine > Oceanic | place: West... | reverse complement strand
CTTGATAAAATAATCTATATTTTTTATATATTTTTTTTTAAATTTAAATTTCCACAAACTAGCTTTGTTGAAAGAATCTATAAAAGAATTAGTAGATGTAATAACTGTTTGAATATCACAACTTACAAAAAATTCATCTAAAACGCTTATCAAATAAACTTTATCACTATTGGATTCTGCTAGTGTAAATCCTATAAGTTCGATTAAACTATCAAATACAAAATTTGGAATACTTTCATTATTTTGTGCAAAGTGAATTGTAAATTTTTTTATTTTACTCATATTTTACTATTTTAAATTAAACTTATTTATTATTTGTTGTTTGTACTCTTTTTTCATTTTAAACGTATTTAAAACTGTTGTAGCTTGTTCTACGCTTGCTTTTAAAGTGGCGTTTAATTGTGACTCTGTAAGCCATTTTTTGTCATCTTTTGGCGTTTTGTTTTGGTTTTTAACTGCATTTTGTACCTCATTAGCTGACGCTATAGAAGTGTCAATACCAATACCTAAATATCCCAACGCCCTACCTAGTGCCGAGGTAAAGCCATTCTCTAAAAAAGAGGTTTTATTGATGTAAGATGAATCTCTAGACTCTTGAGCGTGTGCTGTTACCATTGTTGCTCCTTCACTATTTAAAATAGTAACTTTAAACACGCCTTCAATTTCATCAAGCTGGACAATATCCTCTAAAATTTGCCAATTTAAAAAATCATTATTATTTCTAAAATATATAAGCCTTTCGTTTACTGTAATGTACTGCTTTCCTTTAATATCTATTGTTTTCATAGGGTTAATTGATTAAATGTTAAGTATTAGTGAAATGCCGTCTAAATTAAATCCGTTAGTTTGTAATACAGCTATTTCATTTATTGTAAAAGTTTTTGGGTTTTGTAATCTTGTTTTTAAAGTTGGCATTGTGCAACATAATGTTTTACAAACATCATAGCGCTTTAATTTAAGGCGCTTCATTTCGTTGTTAAAATTTTGTTCAAACATATTTTTATATTTTATATACGCAAAAATAAAAAAAAACTTTCAAATAAAAAAAATTATTTTAAAAAAACCGCCGAATAACTAAAAAGTTAAACGACGGCTGACAAACAAAAGGAAAAGAAAAAAGTTAGTTAATTATACGAGTTATTGTAACATCGTCATCATTGTTTGGTAAATGTGATTTAACTGAATATTGCGCGTTTTTTACATCATATGTTAAACCATCTAATACATTAGATTGAGGATCAGTTTCTATGCCAATCCAGGAAAACCATATTTTATTATGAAAAGACATCGGCACTCTATTAATATTTCTAAAAGTTCCGGTATATCTTGAGACATATTCGCGATAATCATTTGCTACATTCTGACCTAAAACAGTCATAAGAGTTTTTGAATTTGGCTTAAAAGTTAATACTGGAAAATGGTCTCTTGTTCTATAATATCCAAATTTTTGATCCGCTAGCCTAGTTAATTTTTGAATTGATGTATTTACGCCATTTCCAGTCAATTTAGAAACAAAAGTTTGAGAGCTTTCGTCTGCTGATGACTTAGATTGATCTACTAAAAAGTTATCGAAATAGGTAGTTTCATAATCCGAATCGCTACAAATAACGTTTAAAATTAAAAACCTAATTGATGAACTTGTTGAGCTGTTGCTTGCCAACCCTTGGTCGCTTAATTGTACGCTTAAATCTACCCATTTATTAAGTGAAGAAACTGTTACCTCGTTAATTGGAGCAGATACCTGAAACTCTTTTGCGACATTGTTCCATCTTCTAGCCGATCCGTTTAAAGTAGTTTGTATTACATATTGAATTGTGGCCGTTGTTGTTGTGCTTTGTGATGTTGGCAACGATAAATAGTACTTCAATTTGCACGAAAATTGATTATAAGAAAACTCCTGAGGATTAAAAGTCGGAGTATCAAAATAAAACATTTCTGTTGCTCCGGATATAGGAGCAACATCGGCTAATTTTAATGACCTTTTTCCCTTAAAAGATACCTCATCCGTTGCTATTACAGCGTATGGAGTAGTTACACCTATTCCGATAGTTTTTTCTTCTATTGTAAATCCAAAATCTCCGTATTCAAAACCAGCATTATAAAAAGAGTTTTTTGTTTTTATATAATTTCCGGTTAGCTGCACCTCTGACGCTGGCTGTAAGTACTCCCTTACTAAGTTGTTTCCGACGGCTTTTAAGTCCGTTGTACTGTAAAGTACTTGCTTACGTTCCTTAGCTAAAGATGCGCCTAAATAGTTGTATTTTCTGAAATCTAAAAACTCCTTATTAGTGCTTTGAAATTGTGTTAAAATTTTCGCTCTTATTGCTGTTGGCGTTCCTCCTTGTTGCAATTCGTTAAAAATTAAATCTTTTACATAATAATCAAACATATTAGTACCTTCAACGATGTACCATTTATTCATAGATTGAAAAATCCGTAAATTAAATTGTTTTAAAATAAGTTCTAGTTGAAATTTTGCAGTATTTAAAGCAAAATCTGCGCTCATTTCGTCATAACCAAAATTTAATGTAGTTAGTTCTTCAAATTCAAAATCTGCAGCTGGCCCGTATTGCCTAAATTTAATATCTGAAGCGATGTAAATATCTAAATCTAAATCTAAATTTTGCAATATTTCAGATATGCGCTTAATGTTTGTAGTATTTACTGGCGCGTTATTGCTATTGTAGCCATTAGGCGCGTTAAAATTGTTTAAAGTACCTAAACCATCAAAAGCGTTAAAAGATACGCCAAAAGGCGTTGATGTTATTTTCTCCTTATACCTATCAACTACCAAAAACCCTGACCAATAAACCGCCCAAACATCAGAGCTTGTGTAATCGCTTATTACATTGCCTAAGCAATTAATGCTTTCAGTCTGTCCGCCATCTGCTGAAACTCTATCCGAGTACTCGTCAGCTTGAGTTTGTGCGTAAAAAATAATTACTTTGTATTCGCGCTCGTCAAACTTGTAAAAATCGTCGTATGTAACTGAATCAGTTACCATTAAATTTAATTGACATTTTGATCCGATAATTGGTTTATAAAAATCGTCTGAAGATTGCCACGATACCACTACCGGCGAGCTTGTGCCTATTATTGGCAAAACGCTACCAGTATAGTCTTTTTTATGTATTTCAATTTTCTTGCGATATCCTAAGACGTCGGAAAACTCTAATCTATATTTTACGCCGTATGCCATTAATAAAGTCTTTCTGCTGTTTCATTTGCTCTTTGTATTGCTATTAATAAATCTTGGCCATCGACGCGAACCTCGCCAGTTACATTTATGTTTCCATCTGTGCTTCTATCTCCTATTAATTTTTTTAATTTATTTAATGGAGATACTACTTCCGGATTTGACTTTGCGCCTGGATATTCACCCATAAGTGACATAGTAGGCCCGCTAATTATTCCACCATTTGCAAAAGCCGTAACACCACCGCCCCCACTTATAGCGCCTGAATTTACAGAACCTCCTCCGATGTTTCCTGATATTCTACCACCGCCGCCGCCTCCGCCGCCGCCGCCGCTAACAATTGAAGATGTATTTTTAATCATTGTTCCTACTGCAATTAAAGCAATACCAGCAGCAATTGCGGTAAAAGGATTTTTAAAAGACAATTTAATTGCCTTCATTGCAATACCTATTTGTATTGCGGCTTTACCTAATTGAATAGCAATACTTCCAATTGTACCAAGTAATAAACCACCTAAAGCATTAACTAAATTTCCTCCTGTTGAGATTGCATTTCCTAAAGCTGCTCCAATTCCTGAAGCTAAGTTTTGCAATCCGCTAGTGATAATTTGTCCTACTCTTTCATTAAAGGCCGCAGCTTGTTGTAATGCTGCTAATCTTGCATTTCCTAAAACCTCTTGTTGTTCGGCTATAACTGTTGGCAGTCTTTCGGTATCTGCGGCAATCATATCGCTAATTGGCGTCTGTATGCCAGCAGCACCAACTCCACTCATTCCTGAAACTGCTGCGGCTTTAGTTGGTATTCCTCCCTCTTCGTCTGTTGTTGCTGTGTCCTCAGATGTTCCGCCGGTTGTTATTTGTACTGGTATTACAATTGGCGCTATAGTTTTTTGTTTTAGTGCTTCGTTAAAATTATCTACAACGCTTGTACCTAAATTACTAGCGTCTGTTTTAATTGCGTCAAAAGCGTTTGATATGTTTGTACCAATTCCGCTAATGGCGTTTGTAAAACCTTGTTTTATTTTTTCAGGATCAAGCGTAAAAATTCCCATTATAATTTCGCCAATACCTTTAAAGACAGTAAAAATATTACTAGCAGCCAATTTAATAATAGTTAAAAGTGTAGAAAATACAAATTTACCAACTGCTAAAAGGTTTCTAAAGTGCATTATTAACGCATCTACTGCTAACTGAAATGGTATAGAGCTGTTATATAAATCAATAAAATAATTAGCTACATCTACTAGAGCTTGCTTTATTCCGGCCCAATTTTTATAAATTACAACAGCAATTGCAGTTAATCCGGCAACTATTAAACCAATAGGCCCCATCATAACAGTTAGCGCTGTTCCTATGGCTGGCGCTAAAGTTACCAAAGTTCCTAAAATAAAAAGAACTGGCCCAAGAGCCGCAGCAATTCCAGCAATAACAATAATTAATTTTTTTGTTGTTGGACTTAATTCTGAAAACTTTTGTAATAAGCCATTAGCAAAAGACACCAACTTTGTAAACATTGGTAAAATAACTTGTCCGAATTTAGCGGATAATTCTTTTAATGATTCTTGAAATATACGCATTTGGTTAGCTGCTCCGTCGCTTGTTCTTCCGAAATCTCCTTGCGCATTTGCTGTTTTGGCTATAATAAATTTATATCTTAGAGCCACCTTTTCAGCTTGAGACATTGTTTTTATATTTGAGGAGATGCCTTGTTCCATTGCAAACTGTTTTAAGTTTGCCTCAGTCATCACAATACCTAATTTTTTAAGAGATTCCGTCTCGCCAGTAAACACGCCGGCTAAAGCTGTTGTAGCTTGCTCTATTCCTATATTTTTAAAAGAGGCTAAATCTCCAGCCAATCCTACTAAAGATGTACTCATATTGGCGGCGGCTGGTCTTGTTAAACCCATTGACGTAGCCATATCTCCAAATAAAGCGGCCATATCTAAGGCAGATCCCTCGGCGATACCAAACTGTTTTAGTGTAGTTTGTGCAAAGTCTTTTACTTGTTTTTTTGAATTTCCAAACGCTACGTCAACTTTATTCATTGACTCTTGAAAGTCACTAGCGAATTTTATCGCAGCACCTCCGGCAACTGCTAAAGGAAGCGTTAAACCTATAGAAAGATTTCTACCGGCGTTTTTCATTGCAGTACCAAACGCTGAAACTTTTGTATTAGCTTGCTTTAACGCGCTCACTAAATTAGAAGCGTCTCCGGTAATTCTAACCTTTAAATTTTGGTCGATCATATTTTAAATATAATAACAAAAATACAAAAAAAAAGACGCTTTATTTAAACGCCTCTTTTTTAGTCATTGCCTCGTATTTCTTTAAAAAATCGTTCATTTCTTGCTCTGTAGATTTAGCCTCAAATCTTTTCTTTTTTCGCTCTTCATCTATAGGCAAATTAAATAAATCTTCCGGCTTTATCATTTGTGATTTCTTTTCACATTTTGCGTTGTGTATCATTGTCGCAACATATCGCGTTTGCTCCCAGGATAGATTGGTTTTTTTATGATAGCATTCTGCTAATAGCGCATTTTCTCTCCACGTTTGCCGCCAAAATTCGACAGGGTTTAATCCGATTAAACCGATATAATAATCGGTTAAAGTATCAAAATCTACCTTTTCTTTGACGGCTGTCGCTTTCCCTTGGTAGGAGTTTCGCCATTTAAACTATTACCTAAAATTTTAGATTGCAGCATAGTTTCAACAATTACATTAATTTTTTCAGCGTCTAACTCATCGAGCCAAGTACCAACAGAAAAGATATTATAATCTACCTCGTTGCCTTGCTCCTGGTCATTTGCTAATACTGCTGAATAAACTAAGGCCCTTAATCCTTTTATAGATATTCCGTTTTGAAAGGTTTCGCCAATTTCTTCTAAAGATATTCCTAACTGCTCAGTAAATTCACTCCAAAAGTTCATAGAAAAATGAAGCGTGCGTACTTTGTTACCGATTCTTACATCTATGTAACCTCTTTTTTTGTTTGTCATTTTTAAAAAGTTGTTTATTAATAAAAAAGCCGCAGCCATAAAATGACGGCGGCCTATAAGATATAACTAATTGATATTAGTTAGTAGATTTTACAATAGCTCCAGTAATAGTTAATGATCCGCTATAAGTTACGGCACTTTCCATTTCTGCTGACATTTCAACACTAGATAAAAAAGCTTCAGCAGTGTAAATTGCATCTCCAGCCTCTGTAGTTCCGAAAATACAAGTTAATTGCGTTCTAGCTAGTAAATAGTCGTTCATTTCTATCACGTTGGCCGTATCGTCGTAGGCAACTAATCCCTCGAAAGAAATTTCTCCCCCTTTAACTCCTCCGATGTACTCAGAAAAACCAGCGGAGTCTTTTGTAGTTGCTTCAGGCGTGTCCATTGAGATAGACATAGAACAGCTAGTAGTATGTCCAACGGCTGTACCTTCTATTTTTAAGATTAAATTAGTTCCGTTAAATACTCCAGTAGTAGCCATTTATTATAATTTTAAATATTATTAATTTTCTGTAAATATACAAAAATTATTAATTAGTATATTTTAAGATGTTAAAGTAGTTAATTCGCTATTTGTTTTAACTGTGTTAAAAACTGCGGCCCTATGAGTGTTAATATTATTCATACTATTTGTATTGTTATAAATCTTATTTATTATATTTAAAACGCCAGTAGGCGCGTTAATAGTAACGCTTGAACCATTAATAAATACTTTTGTTTGTGTTGCATCATAAGAAATAGCAATTTTACATAAAGTTCCAGGATTTAAAGTAAAACCATTTGTTATTAATCCTGATGCGCTTATATTATCGCCGTAAATGTTAATAGTGTTGTCTGTCGGAACTTCTAATCGTAAAGAATTACCACCGGCGGAATCTTCAAATCGTAGCAATTTAAAAAAATCGCCATTTTTACCATTATAAGAAAACCATAATACAAGCGTTGATGTATTTGCTGGAAATGTTACAGAGCTGCTAAAGTCTGACGTAAATGGGCCGTCTGAAATTCTAGAAGATGTAGCGCCTTCAGTTTTTATGTATGAAGAGGCGAAAGATGTATTTTCTGCTTGCGCTTGAGCTACATAAATAGTATTAGCATCGTTGCACAAAACCCGCGGAAATGTACCACTAGACGAAGTATGTGTAAACCTTTGCCATTCTGTTGTTACTGTTACTGTTGACGTATCTGTAGAAATAGCGCCAATTTTTACGCTTTGTGTTCCGGTTTCTGTTTTTAAATAAATTGATTGCGTTATTTCTCCGGTTGATGTTACTTGAATTTCTATTCTTGCGTTTGCTGTGCCATCAAAAACAATTTTAGCGGCGTTTTTAGTTCCGTCAGGCGAAGTAATAAAATTATTTGTTACAACAGCATTACCAATTGTTGCCCATTGGCTAAAATCGTCGGAATAGATTATAATATTTGTACTTTGCTTTTCTATTGCAATGTGGGGACATCCGTCAGTAACTCCGCTAATAGGCTTATATGATAAACTAGGTACGTTTGCTTGTACTTTAGTTATTAATCCATTTTTTGCAATTCTATTTTTTATCGCATTACGAGTAAATGTAAAATCACCATTTCCGTCTGTCGGAAAAGTAGAATAAAACTTACTAGCCTTAACGCTTGTCGGCTGTAATAAAAAAACTGCATCGTCTAAAATTGACATATTTTTTATTTTTTTCTAATCTTTTCTAAAGTTCTAGCACCAAAATAACCACCATAAGTAAGCATTAGTAGATTGCCTAATAATGTTATCCATTGTTCGTCTATATTAAAAGAATCTAAAGAGCTATCTAATATCACATAAATAAAAAGACTAAGAGTTAAAAAAGCTAAAGACATAGGTCTTATATTTTTAGTGAGAAATGAATCAGCTTTGTTATCTGACTCCCATCTTTTCGTTACCTCTTGCATCTCTATCACATCTTGCTCTAACTCTTTTATCAGCATTTCTTTCTCTACTGCATTAAGCTCTTTACTCCCTCCAATAGCTTCTAAAATATTAGATATTTTACCGCCAGTTATAGCGTCAAATACTGGTGATACTTTTTTACCAGTTGCTACAACACCTCTTAAAAGGTTTCCAAAGAAAGTGCCTTTCTTTTTTTTTAATAAGTCCATATTATTTCTTGCCTTTTGTCATAGTCCATATCAACGTGTATGAATGTATCAGCTATTCCAATTCTTTTAAAACCTACAAAAAGAAGTGCATCAATAATTTTAAATCTTGTTACATTGTCAGTAGCTTTTATGTCTACAGCCAATCCTTTAATATGTGATGAACTAGGGTTTTTTATTGATAAAGGATGGTTTGGACTTCTATACGCTGAGTTTATAATAAATGGAATGTCTGCAAATGCTCTTGCTTGGTCAAGCCTTTGTAAGAACTCTTCATCCATATTATCCTCAATTTCTTTGAAGAATTTACTCATCTTTTTTCTTTAGGTTAACAATTTTTAAAACTGTATATACAATAGATACAGTTAGTAACACTAATTTTAATCCTAGCTCGACATTAGAGAAGCTCATAGAGAAAGTAAATAAATTAATTAACGCCAATTTAAGGTCTTGCATATCCATATCTTATATTTTAGGCACTTCTGCGTTTCTAGGAAACCCATAGAATTGATGTGCTGCATTGTCCGCTGGATATACCTCATTGCTTCCAAAGTATAAGGTGTCAGATGACATTATATCATACGCCACACCATCGTAGTAAATTGGAGGCGTTATTTCGTGTCCGTCTGGATCATAAGTGCCAGGTGTTTTAACAACTTTACCAATGTAAACAACTGCCTTAGTTCCGTTAATATACTGCATTGATGTAACTCCTTCCTCAGTTACTTCTTGCCATACATCTTTATCAATTAAGACTTGTTTACCTTGTGTCTCTGTGTCAAATACTGTTTTGTAAATATTCATTATATTGTTGTTAAAGATTGTAATTCGCTATCGCTTAAAGCTTCTTTCCAAACTGCAATTGCTTTAGTTTTTCCAAAGAAATTGTTTGAGCCTAGAGAATTAAAATCTAATTTATTTAAACCTACTATATTAAGTGTATTTGTTGATGTAATAACTTCCGTACCATTTATCCAAAGTGCAATTTCTCCACTTTTATACTTTAAAGCTATTTTATTAAAATTTAAAATATTAAATGCTTCCGTACTTAAATTAAGATTATTGGGACTTAAAGGTTTCATAAATAAACCTATAGAATTATTTTGATTACGAAAACGTATAGTTATAGTTTGATTATTATCTCCATTTACACCTAAACTAATAGCCCTAATGCTTTCTCCACTATTTTCTAAAGCTGCTATCTCTGCATATAAAACACCCTCTGTGCTATTTATCAAACTAGCGTTACCCGAATCAGTTGCTAAATCTTGTAGCCTTGTGGAGGATGCTCCCGAGGTGGGGATGTATGAGGTTGCGTAGGATTGTTGTTCTAATTGAGTTCCAAAAGCAAATAAATCTATATCTGAAACACTCCTAAAAAGTCTAATTTGAGATGTCTCTGTAGATGTCGCAGTAAAAGTAAACTCATATCTAGCCCAATCGTTAGTTATGGTGTATGATTGAGAAGCAGATTGCCCATCAAAATCCACTAGAAGACTTGCGTTACCTCCATTATTTTTTATATAAAAAGAAAAAGTGTAAGTTAATCCACTTGTTAAAGCAACCTCTTGCCCTAACCTATTACCATTACCTACATTTACGAATCTAGTTGCGTTTAAAGTACCATCAGGTGATATTGTGGCATTTCCTGTTGTAATTAGTGATGAGTTTCTAGGCCAATTCCCAATATCAGTAAGTTCATTAGAACGTACAAATAAGTTTGTTGACTGAGGTTCCAAAAGCCACGAGCCACATCCACTATTAGGAATAATATCACCATTACCATCATAACTGAAACCCTCGTAGTTTATTCTAGGTAGATTAGTGTCTGTTACTTCTTCAACTAAACCTTGTGCATTTACACGAGTAGCTGCTGAACCTCGAACAAAAGTAAAATCTCCATCTCCATCCGTTGGCTTTACACTTAACATACTTCCATTGTTGTAAGCAGTTGGTGTAAGTAGAATTGATGCTTTATCTAATAAATTATCTGCCATACTATTCTATGTTTTCTAACTCGGTTAATGTTGCAGTTGTGCAAGTAACATTTTCGTAGTATGTTGCTCTGCTTTGTAAAACGGTTAGTAAATTATCAATAGCATTATTAATTGACGGATTTACCTGAATTTTTAATCCTAATCCTATCATATAATTATCTTAAATAACAAACAACTTTTCCACTTGCTACGCTTACATCGTCAAAGTTTCCGTAAATAATTGATCCAGCTACTAAAGCTAAAGAAGTTATAGAAGTATCTCCTCCGACTGTGTCAATGTCGCACGATATTGTAGTAGATTCTAACGCCTGAATAGCACAAAAGCTCTCTCCGGCTGTAGATGTAGCGCTCGCGGCTATTATTCGCAAACCTTTATCGCCGAATGATAATTTTTGAAATTCTTTTGCGTAGTATAAATCTGAAGCCATAAACTTAATTTTAAATTTTATAAATACAAAAATACAAAATTAAAAATTGTTGTTTAAGTCGCTATAACTGTTTTACTTGTTCGTTTGGATTAAATCCGTTTTCTATTAGTATCTCTGCCCATTGTTCTTTATTGTCGTAATAGTCAATTTCAACCCAAGGAGTTTCTAAACATTGAGTAGATAAAATAGAACCATAAGCCTTTATTTCTGCTCTAGTGTTATCCCAACATATAAACCAAATTTCATTGGTTGGATAACAAACAATTGTATTTTTTAATTCTTTCATATTTATATTTTAAGCTATTCCTCCATCAACTATTGACCATCCAAAATTAGTTATTAATGAAGCCCTAGCAACTGAAGCATTTCCTCCACTTGTATATTTTGAAGTTCCGAAACTAGTTGAAATATTTGATGTATATCCATTTCCATTTGGATATGTTGCTTGTAATTTACTTTCTAAATTTATCAATGTAGCATCATAATTAGCAGTTGATAAAGTTGCCCCACTCAATAAAACAGTTATATCTGTTGCACTACTTACATCCCAATTTAAAGATTGATTAAAATTAGTATTTTGGAAAAGCATTCTATTCATATTGGTTACATTACTCACTTCCCAATTTCCAATGGGTTGATTAAAAGCAAATGCCTGGAAAAATGTTCTGTTCATATTAGTAACATTACTTAAATCCCAACTACCAATGTTTTGATTAAAAAGCGAGCATTGGTAAAAGGCTCGTTCTAAGGTAGTCACATTTGTAAGGTTTGGTGCATCCGTAAACGAACCAGTTAAGTTTGAGCATCCATAAAAAGCGCTTTGAAAACTTGACCAAACAATATTACCCCATTGTTTTATATCAATTAATTTAACTCTATTTGTAGCATTATTATTGATGTAAATTCTAGGAAAATCTCCACTTATACTTACATCATAATCATCCGCAGTAGCAAAAGTTATTGTCTTGCTTCCTGTTAAACTAGTGAAAGATTGACCATCAGAGGTAGTTAAATCGTAATTATATCCAACTCCATTTGTAGGAATAGTTATAGATTCATTAGACGTTGTGGTTCTCCAAGTTGTAATAAAAGATGTTGTATCTCCACTTGAAAAAACTTCATTAGCACCTAAATAGGCTTTTGTTATTTCATTGATTCCTAAGTATAATTTTGATATACTAGCACTTCCTAACTTTATAGCCATATTATCCGACTATTAAGTAAAATGTTGTTGCTACTGGACTTCCAGCATCATACTCCGCTTGTGTTAAACTAACAACATTATAAACTAAATCACTTCCAGTTGGTTCAGATGTAGTAGTTGAGTTAATAGTATTAACATCAGCACCAGCCTCAATGCCTCCTAGCTTTGTACTTGAAGCACTATCAAAAGAAATTTTAGCAGTATTTGCTACAACAGATGTGTTAGCAGATACTAAAGATTCCGTATAACCAACCTTTGCGTTGTTCGTTGTGATGTCGCTAGATTGAGTTGATGTTATTCCAACCTTTGCGTTGTTAGCAGTAATTTCGCTCGCTTGTGCTGTTGTGATTCCAACCTTTGCTTTGTTTGTTGTTATATCAGTTGATTGCTGAGTAGTTATACTAACCTTTGCAGTATTTAAATCTATCTCAGATTGTTTTGCTATTAAATCATCTGCAATTGATACAAGATTAGTACCAACTCTAGCAGCAGTATTTGCTCCAGTTGTTGTTTCATCTCTTATTATTATTGCTTCGCTTTTTATACTCATAATTTTTAATTAAATGTTGTGTCAAATGTTAATCCAAATACATTTATTTGCTCAACTAATTGCTCTACTTTGTTTGATAATTCTATTATACCGCGGAAGTAAGTATAATCTTTTAAATCGTCTGTAACATATGAAACGCCCTCATTTACGCTAGTGTAAACCTTAAAGTTATCGCTAGACAAATCAATATAATTAGCCGACCTTGTTCGTACTTGCTCTAGGCATTTAGAAACCATTAAATTAGTATCTAACTCTCCGCCATCGTCTGAATAAAATTTGCTTATACATTCGATCCTTGTAATGACTTCAGTATTAAAAGAGTCTTGGTTTTCGTCTGTTTCGTTTGTAGATACGGAATAAACTTTAATTAACGGATATGTGGCGCTCGTTGGTATTCTTCCGTAAATTGGAACATTAACGCCGTCAATTGTTACAGCTCCTGTTAGTTTATTAATTATCGCCTTTCTTACAAATCTAATAGGATCTAACATATTATTTTATTGCCTTTTTAATTTGAATCTCTAAGCGATTCAATAATTTTTTTAATCCTATTCTAGCCGATCCGAAAAAAAACGGCTGAGGTTTCATAAATCCGTCTGTCTTGCCTTTAAATTGTGCCGCGTAGCTCTTAGGTATTCCAAGTTCTACCATATCTTCAAAATTTACAAATCCACCAGTACCAAACTCAACGTAAGGAGCGTATTTTGCTCCAGCAATTACCTCAACGCTTTTGCCTTGCTTTTCTGACCTTATAGATTGTCTTAATGTTCCCTTGTCTGATGGCGCTTTCTTATTAGCAATTCTTGCAATATCTAAACCAGCAGCGCCTAACTCATTGGATAGAACTTTGCTATCTAATAAAGACAATTTGTTTAATTTTTGTCTTAATCTAGTTAAATCTTTTTGATCTATTTTTATATTATTGCTCATTCAGACTTTGTCGCTAACAATTTAGAGTAAAAATCTAAGTCAAACTCAAACTTTTCATTAATTCGGTATTTCTGTGATCCGTTTTCTAAAATAAAGATATCGCCTATATTAATTAAATCGGCGGTATTTTTACGAACTTTTATTTCAATTTGCGTGTCTTGTGTTGTTTTGCCTAGTTTGTCGCTTACAATGCCGCTAATTTGCGTTAAATTACACCATATAGTAGCTATGTTAGTTAAAGTAGAATTAAATCCGCCAAAGCTGTCGGAAACTTTTGTAAGTCGCTGAATTGTTATTTTAGAATTTAATTTACCGGCATCCATTAAATAAACATTGTTTTATAAGAAGTTAAAATAGTAGTCGTAGATGTTGGTATATCTTGTACTATTGTACCGGTCTTAAAATCTGACCTATTATCGTAATAAGTAGATATTAATTGTAACATAGCTTGTTTAATTAACGAGTCGTTTAAACCTAAAGTTATGTAAGTGCTTTTGACGTTTTCTGCTAAAGATGAATCTAGCTCTATTGTTTCATTATCTAAACCTAAAATTTCGTAATCTGTTGTAGCTGTTCCGTCGATTGTTATTTCTGAAATACTAGCAACTGGCCCAAATGGCAAGTCGTAAACGCCGTTCGTATGGCTTAAATAATACGTTCTATTTTTTGCAACTATATCTTTCGAGATATAATTTTCGCACCATATACGCGCTTGTGTAATCATTGCTAAAATTATACTATCGTCTGAGCTTGTATCAATACGGACGTAATCCTTAACTTCTTGCGTTGTTAATATTTCTGTTCCAGTAGTTGAGTTTATTTTAACTTCTCGCCTCATCTTTTTTAGTTTCTGTAAATTCTACCTTTAGCTCTTTAGTTTCGAAAGGCGTTTTATTTTTCTTTTTTCTAATTTTATCGCCTAAACCTTTTTTGATCCAATTCTTAGCAATATTATCAGGCAAATCTATTGTATCGCCTTCTTTGTATCGCTTGCCATCTCTTAAAAGTGATTGTAAAATAATTATTTTCATAATTTTAATTTGTGTAAAGATAAAAAAAAAGCACCACATTAAAATAGTGGCGCTTTTAAACAAAAAACAAATAGAAACTTAAACTATTTCAAAGTTATTAAAAAATTTTAAATACTTTTTTGACGATATTTCTAAAGACTTTGGAACATCTTTATTTTTAAAAATAAAAAACCCTTTTTTTTGTTGTGAGTAGATTGCAAAGTAATCTACATCTTTTTTAGTGTATGATTTTCCGGCGTTATCTCGTAAATGGACTCGTTGCCTTGCTCTATGTTCCTGGACTGACTTAATTTGTATTTTAAATAGACCTTTAGGCGTTTGCACTATGCAATCATAAGGCGAAGAGTTGAGCAAAGGAAATAAAACATAAAATCCTTGCTCCATTGCTTTAGTAGCAAATTTATACTCAGCTAAACATCCTATTTGATTAGTATCCATATTTCAAAAATACAAATAAAAAAAATTAGTCATTATCAGCTACAAATTCATAGCCAAATCGTTAGGCACAATTAATACAGATGCCTAACACTATATAAAATCAATAAATTATTCCCACCAATAAAGCACCCTAAAGAAACTTTTTATCATATCGGGAACATTCCATTCATCTCCAAGCCATAATTTTCTGTTTGTTATACTTAGCGTTGGCAGTAATATGCCTTATTATGTTTTTACCACCTTATTTAACGCCCAATTTACACCTTCTTTAAAAACTTGTTTTATTAAGAAGAAGTCAGGATTACCTTTTTTATCTGCATAATCTAAGGCTGCTTGGTTACATTCTTGCAAGTCAGGCAAACTACTACCAACACCAGATAAAATTAATTGCTCAGATATCGCTTGTTCAATATCTTTAGTCATATCAATTATTTCTTGGTTGTCAGTTAAAGCATCGTGTTCTCCGTAAACGTATTTTTGTGCTATTTCAAATGGTGTCATTTTTTTTGGTTTTATTTATTAATATATTTCTTAATTCACCCAAAAAACTTTTGTAATTATTAATCATTTTTCTTTCTGTTACAATACAATCGTAGGTTTTTAATATACTTTTTTCTGTTAAAGTCTTTTTACTACTTAGCTCTTTTACTAATTCTTTTATAGATTCCTCAAGGCCTTTTATAGATTCCTCAAGGCCTTTTATTTTGTTTTTTATTTCTTGTTCCATTTTTTTAAAAGTGCCTAACAATGTATATAGCAAATAGCAGTTAGGCTTATTTTTGTACTATTTGCTGTTATTTAATTTGTTACTATTCTTACACAATGCGTTATGCACCATTAGACTTAATTGCTTCTTTAATATCACCAATAG
>Ga0208032_1000750_pt1 | contig 15814 bp, 13 predicted proteins | sample MalvirAntarct_66_FD_184254 | JGI IMG/M metagenome (GOLD analysis project Ga0208032, IMG submission 184254) | Marine viral communities from the Global Malaspina Expedition - Malaspina viral metaG Antarct_66 (SPAdes) (version 2) | ecosystem: Environmental > Aquatic > Marine > Oceanic | place: West... | reverse complement strand
AACAGTTTGCCTGACGACCATAGCGAGTGTGAACCACCTGATCCCATTCCGAACTCAGAAGTGAAACCGCTCAGCGCCGATGGTAGTGTGGGGCTTCCCCATGTGAGAGTAGGACATCGTCAGGCATTAAAATCAAAAAGGGCTATCCCGCATGGGGTAGCCCTTTTTTATTTTCTGGGTCCTGGTGACGATGTCCTACGAGAGAGTAGGGTGAGCCACGGTGCCCGTAGGGCAAAGCAAGCACAGCTTGCTTAGTGAGGGAACGACCCGCATCTGAGATGCGGGGCTGGACCATCGTCAGGCATCAAAAAGTGAAAATCCCCAGTCTCGTTTGAGGCTGGGGATTTTTTTTGTGCCTCTGCAAAGCCTGCCGATGTCCGTCGGACGCCCGCCAGGGATGGCAGAAGTGCCGGTTTTGCAGGAGCGAAAACCGGCCATAGTGATTCGGCCCATCCCTGGGCCTCACCCCTTCGGGGCGCCGTAAACGGCGTCCAAAATGGCTGTCCTGCCATTTTGTCAGGCATTAAAATCAAAAAGGGCTATCCCGCATGGGGTAGCCCTTTTTTATTTTCTGGGCTCAGCACAGATCACTCCGTCATTCACCAAAGCCGACCCCTGCCTAACACGCCTTACCCAGTAGCCGAAAACTCGGAAGAAAGGCAGTCAGGGCATCATAGATCCGATGGCAGACGACCACAGCATATCGCATGTCGCTCGGCGGACGGAAACTCAGCCTGTCGGCTTCAGACAGTCCGCCCGCTTTTTCAAGCGACAAACGATATGCTAGGCGTGGTCTTACTGTCTGCAATCGGATCTATGATGCCCTTCCTTTGTGCCTTGCTGAGTGTGGATACATAAGGATCTGGACCATCGTCAGGGATCATAAAGCGAAAACCCCCAGTCTGATTTAAGGCTAAAACCGGCTATAGTGATTCGGCCCACCCCTGGATCTCGCCCCTTCGTTAACTGAGTTCCTAATCACAGCACGGCACAAGGGAAGGGCATCCTATTATGTCTCGTAGCCAATCAGACCACGTATTGCCTGGTGCTCCTTGCCCGAAAAGGCAACCGAACTGTCTGAGCCTCAAGGCGAGTTTTCGGTTGCCGGGCAAGGAACGCCAGGCAGTGGTCGGCTTTGAGACATAATAGGATGCCCTGACCGTACTCCCTTCAGGCGAGTTTTCGGTTGCCGGGTAAGGAGCGCCAGGCAGTGGTCGGCTGCGAGACATAACATGATGTCCTGACCGTACGCCCTTCACCCGAGTTTTCGGCTGCCGGGTCCTGTACGTTAGGCAGGGGGTAGCCTTGATGCAGGGCGTGGCGGTTTGCTCGGAGTGCAACAAAACGAGGGGTATGTCCAAAGTCATTAAATGTGCTGTGGTCGTCTGCCATGGGATCTATGATGACCTGACCGACCTTTTTTGCAAGCGAGTAATCATTGAGCCGTCTAAATAACTATAGTACGATCAATTTCCGGCCCCTATTACAGGAGTAGAACTAAGCCTCCATGGCGACCCTCATTATTATTGCAGTTGTATCGATCAGCATTTCATTCTTCTGCTCACTACTTGAAGCGACTTTGCTGAGCCTGACGCCTAGCCACATCATCCAGTACAAGGATGTCAAACCAGAGCTTTATCGTAAGCTACGGCTACTAAAAGATCGGATTGATCAGCCTCTGGCCGCAATCCTTACATTAAACACCGTTGCTCATACCTTTGGTGCCGCGGGTGTTGGCGCCCAGGTAGGCGTTGTGCTCGGTGATGGCTACCTGGGGGCGGCATCAGCCATCATGACCTTTGCTGTACTGATTGTTTCCGAAATTATCCCCAAAACCATTGGTGCGAAGAATTGGCGCTCATTTGTGCCAATGTTGCCCGCAACCCTCAACACGATGATATTCCTGTTAAAGCCCTTCATCATGATGTCTGATAAGCTGACAGAATGGATGGGTGCTGGAGAGCCTGATATTGACCTACGCTCTGAAATTAAAGCGTTAACAAAGCTGGGGCGTGATACAGATCAACTTGATGAAGATGAGAGACGTGTGATTGCGAATATTCTCGATCTACATGAGGTCAGGATAAAAGATGTCATGACACCGAGAATGGTTTGTGAGTACTTATTAGGTGATGAAAAAGTAAAAAACGTTTTGAGTAAACTGCATAATACAGCGTTTTCCCGTTATCCGGTTCTCGATAACGCAGAACATCCTCTTGGGGTGGTTTTTCGGTCGGAATTGCTGGTCGCCGATGGCGAAACGCCTGTCTCTGAACTGGTGAAACCCGTTAAAATTACCAATGATGAAGCAAGTGTAGAGTCAGTGCTGACTGATTTCCTTAATGAACATCAGCACATGAATCTTGTTTATGATCAATACGGTACCTGGTTGGGGCTGGTGACAATGGAGGACGTACTGGAAACCATTCTGGGACAGGCCATCATGGATGAAACAGACGACATCCCAAACATGCGTCGTTTTGCGCGAAAACGTTGGGAGAATCGCCTGAAACATCAGCGTATGGTCAAAGGCCCCGAGCAGTTGCGTGAGACAGGAACACTGTCTCGTTAACCGTAACTGTCAATGATCATTTAGGCATTACTGAGCGCGGAAGCTGGCTTCGCCAACATTTACCGTGGCCTTGATATAGCTGTCTCCTTCGCCACGAGCGAAGGAGGAAGAGCCAATAAGCGCTTTCCGGTCGTTGTCAGCCCGGATTCCCGAAATTTTTGTATCTCCTATATTGCTCTTCAGCTCCACCTCTGCAACAGATGTTTCGGCTTGTCGGATTTGAACAGAACCGACTGCCAGGTCAATTTCCTGATCACCCGTCAATCCCGATATTTCAACTGCACCAACAGCCATGTCAATCTCGGTGGAAAAGTGTTCTGGCACTGAAATCTCCCAAGTGGTTTTGATGTCATCCTCATCAAAGCGGAGGTACAAGGCACTGCCCCGTATACTTGATTCCAGATCTGTATTGGCGTCCAGGTTTGAATTATTAAAATTAAACCAGTTGTCGTCCCCCTCATTTTCCAGTGTGAGGTGTACCGATATGCTGTCGTTCTGTCCGGCGTGAATCTTGATACTGCCGACATTAACTGACATCTGCAAAGAATCAAGACCGTCGACAGAAAATTCGTGGTGACGGATTTCATCGGCGCAGGCAAAAGATGAAATGGTGAATGCGAGTATTAAAGCGAAGGCAGCAGCCTTTTTGGTTAGCACAGTATTTCTCCTGATTCTGATTAAAGTAGAACTGTCTGATCAGAATAGAGCAAGCATTGTGCCATCTTTACAAGGTGTTGATTTATAAGTGTTAAAGAGTTCTTTTCAAAAAGGCCCTTGGTACAATTCACTAACTGTTAGCCTGATATTAACAATGTGAACGTTAATATGGCAGATATCACATAATATCTGGGACAAAAAAAGGGAGGTATCCAAGCTTGAACACCTCCCTTTTCGACGAAGAGTTTTAAAAGCTCCTACGAAGCCCTGTTCTCTCTTCAAATAAACGCGTCATGTTAGTCACGAACGTAACGTTTTACTCCACCAACAGGGCCAACTTCAGCACCGTAGATGACACCGTTTTTATCAACAGTTACGCCTTCAGCTGTACAGGTGCCACGACAGTCTGGCTGTGGGTCAGGGATCAGATAGTTGATTTCACCCGTACGGGCATTACCAACCCGGATGCCGCGAGTCCAGTCACCATGTGCTGGGTTAACTGAGCCGGACTCAGAGTCGGCCGCATAAAGAACATCGTTCTCATCGATGAAGATGCCGCTGTTACGGCTGAAGTGGTACCAGACATCAAGCAATTCGCCATCCTGGGTAAAAATCTGGATCCGGTCGTTGCTCCGGTCCGCTACAAACAGACGGCCTTGTGAGTCGAGTGCAAGTGCGTGAGGCTGCATGAACTCGCCAGGCTCTGTACCATAGCTGCCCCAGGTATCTACCAGGTCACCACTTGGGCTGAACTTGAGAATACGTGCGGGTGCATCTTCAGCATTTGAGTGGCCTTCGCCTACAAAAATGTGACCATCTGGTGCAACGAGTACATCGTTAGGCTGGAACATATAGCCTGGTTCACGTGAACCGCCGGGTTTGCCCAGCGTCATCAGGTGACGGCCTTCTGGGCTGAATTTGTGAACCTGGTGTCCGTATACGTGTGCTGGATCAACGTCATCACCGTCATGTCCACGGGCGTCTGTGACCCAGACATTGCCACCTTCGTCGACTTCGATGCCGTGTGGCCAGGTGATCAGGCCTGCGCCGAAGCTGCGAACCATGTTGCCGTCCTTATCGAACAGCATAACCGGATCAACGTCAGGATTAGCCACACAAGCGCCAACGTTTGCACCACAGCGCTCAGCTACCCAGACGCTTTCGCCATCGATATCAATATGGATTGCACTGGTTGAACCCCACTCACGGCCGGCTGGCATTTTCAGGTAGCCTTCAATCGTTGAGTATGGGTTTGGCAGGTCGTTGGTTGGTTCCATGTCCGGATCGCTGAAATCAGACTGCGCGATGGCGGCGCCAGATAAAGTGGCAAAGGAAATAGAAACAGCCAGAGCGGCTTTCTTCAGTGATTTCTTGTAATTAGTGTCGCTGAATGTTGACATGAGTGGAGTGGTCTCCCTTCTGATAACTGTTTGGACAGCCAGAATAAACCACCTCTGTTCTTAACTCAAACCTTTCCATCCGAACACTCGTCCGCTTGAGCCATATCAATCATCTGGTACGAATTGCAGAAAAGCGGGACAAGTTGAAGATGCATATTCAGTGTGCTGTGTTACTCTTCTCAGCGATGGATTTTACCTGTATGTAGACGGATAGTGTGTTGCAGTAAATGCAGGGTAGAAAGGTACACGTAATATAATAACGAGATTTAAAACCGTTCAGTGATATTGTGTCAGAAGAAGTAGCAGGCACACTCTTGAACACTTTACGGAAGCCAGTCAGGGAGATTGCGGGTTGTGATAAATGAATGGTTACTGCAGTTTGCAGAATGGCTATACGCCACATCAGGTAGTAGAGCCATTGAACAGTCTTATTATCTGTATAACTGGATAGAAACAACGCATGTATTGACCGTTATGGTCAGTTTGGGGATGTTGATATTTATCGACCTGCGAATGCTCGGCCTGGCAATGCCCAATGTTTCTGCTGTGAAGCTGGCTAATCGACTGAACTTGGTTATGATGATTGGTTTTACCGTGATGTTTATTACCGGCCTCCTGCTGTTTTATGCAAAGCCTGTCTATACCACACAAAGCATCTGGTTCCGTATTAAGTTCCTGTTGCTCATTATTGCTTTCATCAATGCAGTGTTATTTCACCGGCGCATGCTGGCCTCAGGGGCGAGTTGGGAGTTTGATGCCAAAGCCCCCCGCAACCTGCAGCTGGGAGCGGCATTCTCGCTGGTATTGTGGATTGGTGTAGTCACCACGGGACGTTTGATTGCCTATGACTGGTATCAGTGTTACCGCGAACTGCCACAGTGGCTTAGCGTGGCTGCAGGGTGTGTTGCACCTTAGGGGCAGTGCTTGGTGTTTACCCGAACGGGCTAACTAACTTTGCACGAATTAAAACAGCAACGTTGATAGAGATTTAGAGGGAGTTCCCATGGAACTATTACCGTTATCATTTTTTGAATGGGCTGAAACTACTTACCTGGGCTATATCGGCAAAACCTATGGTGGTGTTTATGCGACATTAGGGCAATCAATCCATCTGATGTCTCTGGCTCTGCTGGGGGGTACGGTGCTGGTCGCAGACCTTAGGTTGTTGGGGGTGGTCCTGCGCGATGTGCCTTCGGAAGTTGTGACTGAGCAAGCTCATAAATGGTTCCGTATTGCTTTGATAGCAATTGTTGCCTCAGGTGTGTTTATGGCGGCCGCAATTGCCCAAAAACTTTTCTATAATGCGGCCTATTGGGCAAAAATGTATGCCCTGATCGCCGGTGTTTTGTTTGTATTTGCAGTAAAGCGGCCGTTGTTAAAGGGGGATCACAGCCAGATAAATCCCTGGGTTTTACGTATTGTGGCAATTGCCTCAATACTGGTCTGGTTTACGGTAGCGGCAACGGGTCGCTGGATTGGGTTCTCTTGATTGGCTGGATTTGCCGGAGGTTACGATGAGTGAGAATAAATCATTGAGCTTGAGGGAAAAAATAGCCTTGGGCAGTTCGACTGTGATTATTGTTGGTGCTGTTATCTACTGGGGCTTTCAAGTACAGAACGTAATGGAGTTGCTTGAGTTGGCGTATGGCTAAACGATAACTCGGGCTGTTTTGAAACAGCGCCCAGCAAGCAACCTTTATAGTTATTGCTGGACGCTGTGAATGTATCTGATCGAAATCTTTGTGCTTAAAGAGGCTTAGAGGCCGAGTGCCAGCAGGAAGTAATCATCGTAAAACAACTCGGAAATGAGTCTGTCCATACTGTCATAAATGGCTGTTTCGAAATCAACAAACTCTGTGCGTACACTGCTGAGCAGAGTGCTTTGCCATGCGTTACGGCTACCAGCATAGAGTGTCAGCTCAGTGCGAAGTACCATTTCCAGTCCGTCAGCGCCTGGGCGGAATTCCAATTCCACAATTGAGCCATCCAGAGAAAGATTTCCACCTTCACCCAGTTCGGCATTTGAAGACTCAAAAGATGCAATAATTGCCTGTCTGACCAATTCGGCAAATGTGCCGTCTTCAAGTGTCAGGTTATCTTCGCCAACCACAGTCGCTTCGTTGCCTGGTAGGTCGCGATTATCGGTAAAAGCATTGACTGTCATTGGTGCCCCAGCCATTCCACTCATGTCGACACCTGTGTTGCCATTGAACTGGTAATCAACACTGACTGTTTCTGCCGATACTGTTTGTGCGCCTAATGCTAGGGCGCTACCCAGGCAAAATGCTTTAATTGCTTGCCACTTCACACTTAATCTCCTGTGTCTTATTTTCTGTTCAAAAAAAAGGGCTGAAGCAGAATGTCTGCTGCCAGCCCTCCTTGTGCCTGTAACCGACTATGGCAAATGTTGCCTTAATGCCGGCTTAACCAGCTTGGTTTACAGGCGGTCTGCAGGCCATGCCACACCTTGGTGGACGCCTTTAGGAACTTCACGCATACCTTGGTATACAAATTTCTGAACACGCTTACCTTCATAGGTTTCTGTCGTGTAAACGTTGTTGCGAGAATCAGTCGCGATGCTGTGAGGCGCATAGAACAAGCCTGGTTGACGGCCACCGCCACCAAAGCTGGTCAATACTTCCAGAGATTCACGATCCAGGACGTAAATTTTGAAGTTCTGGCCGTCAGCCAGGTAGATGAACTTCTGGTCTTCGTCGTTAGAGAAGGAGATGTCCCAGGTAGAGCCTTGTCCCAGGGTGTCTGGAGAAATATACGCTTCTTTAATGAAGGTGCCGTCTGGGCGGAATACCTGGATACGGTCGGAGCCACGGTCACAAACATAGATCATGTCATCATGTGAGGGGATTGCACAGTGAACAGGTCCACGGAACTGTTCTGGGCGATCACCTGGCTCGTAGTTCACGCGAACGTCTTCAGGACGGTTGCCGTAAGCACCCCAGTAACGTTTGAACGCGCCTGTGTTCAGGTCGATAACGGCAACACGCTTATGGCGATAACCGTCAGCCAGATACACTTCGTTAGCATCACCGTCGATAGAAATTTCGGCTACCTGGCCGAAGAATTCTGTGCTGTTGCTGTCAGGTGCTGAACCAGGAATACCGTACTGGTTAACAAACTGTCCATCTCGAGTGAATTCGAGAACGTGGGCGTCGCCGCTACCGTTACCACCAATCCATACGTTACCGTTTGGGGCGATACCTACGCCGTGGTTGGATGCTGGCCAGGTGAAACCATCACCAGGGCCACCCCAGGAGTTGACCAGGTTGCCTTCAGGGTCGAATTCGAGGATAGGAGGAGCGGGTGTGCAACAATCACTGACACCTACTTTTAAACCAATTTCAGTGAGGCCGCCAAACATCTCGTCCTGATCGCGATGAACGATAATGACGTGATCGTTTTCGTCGATTTCCAGACCAATGGTGTTACCGATAACCCACTGGTTTGGCAGTGGTTTTGGCCAAAATGGGTCAACTTCGAAAACGGGAGCAGAAACCATTTCGCCGGACTGAGCAGCCGCCGGCTCTTCCAGTAGCGACTGTCCAGCTGTCAGTGCAGTGATGGCTGCGGCCAGAGTGGCTCCTGCCGCGAACTTCATTTTTTTTGTCATTATACTCCCTCCGGGGTTAGTACATTCAGAAAGATATTTTCCTCTGGGTTCCGCAGTATACTCATTAAACTGTGACCAGTATACTCGTGTGGTAGCAAACTTAGCACACGCAAGTACATAATTAAATAAGAAGGCAGTCAAGAGGTAGAAATGAATAATAAGATCGGGGGAGACAGGGCGGTATCTGACACAAAAGCCCGCTGGGGAGCATTTAGTGTATTGATATCAGCATGGCTGCTGGCATTCATTGGGCTGGCATCTCCCGCTTACAGTGATGAAATTCCACAACGTGTTGCTATTCAGGCGTTTGTGAAGCCTGAGGGCAATCAGTTAAACCTGCTGATGCGTGTCCCGATGGATGCGATGGGAGGGGTTCAGTGGCCATTGCGAGGAGAAATTGGCTTTCTGATCTTCTCGCAGGCAGAAGATGCTAAAGCGGACGCAGCATACAATACGCTCCTGCGTTCAATTCAGATTTTCGAAGGGGATGAGTTGCTGGAGCAGCCAACAGTGACTGCCAGTCGTATTGCATTGCCGTCAAATCGTGGATTTACCGATTACCAGTCGGCATTAGAAACGGTAAATTCGCCAACGATTTCAGACGACGTGAATTTGTATTTTCGGCAGGGTTTTTTAGATATTCTGGCCACCTATCCAATTTCCTCTGCAGAGTCCCGCTTCTCCATTGATCCTCGCCTGGGTACCCTGGGACTGGAAACAACGACTGTGCTTAGATATGTGCTCGAAGACGGTGCAGAAAGAACCTTCTCTTATATAGGCAACCCTGGTCGTGTCAATCTGGATCCGCACTGGTACCAGGCAATGTGGAACTTTATCAGTCTGGGTTTTGTTCATATTCTGGAAGGCGCGGATCACTTGTTGTTCCTGTTTTGCCTGTTGATCCCATTGCGGAATGTGCGGGCACTGATTCCCGTAGTCACCTCTTTTACCGTGGCTCATTCGCTGACATTGATTGCCTCTGCACTTGGCTGGGTGCCTTCGGCAATCTGGTTCCCGTCGCTGATCGAGAGTCTTATTGCGCTCTCTATTGTGTATATGGCCATTGAGAATATTTTTGGCGTAAAGCAGGAGCATCGCTGGATAGTGACTTTCGGTTTTGGTCTCGTCCACGGGTTCGGGTTCTCTTTCCTGCTGACAGAAAGTATGCAATTTGCAGGTTCGCACCTGCTCGCCTCTTTGCTTGCTTTCAATCTCGGCGTAGAGTTTGGGCAGATACTGGTATTGCTCCTTGTTGTGCCTGTTATCGGGCTGGCATTCAAGTATGTTCTGCCAGAGAGAATGGGTGTCATTGTGCTTTCAGCGCTCGTGGCTCATTGGGCCTGGCATTGGATGGAGGACAGGTTGACGCGGTTTTTCGCCTATGACCTTTCCCTGCCCGCGCTGGACAGGTATTTCTTTACCGGGCTACTGCAGTGGCTGGCCTTGCTGCTGTTGGCAGGTGGTGTTTTATGGTTAATGCAAAACGTTTTTTCACGTTATTTTGCCAGTAACCAGTCTTCCCGGGGCGGGGAACAGGCAAATGTAACATTGTGAGTCTGAGTTAGGTGGCCATTGTGCTGCTGGATAAATAGTTGTTATGATTCGGCGCTGCCTTTGGGGCAGCGCTGTCTCATGTGTGGTTGATAATAACAAGCGGGGAGCTTCTTTATGGGCGGGGTGATGATCATATTGTTTGGTGTGGCCGGGCTGGCATTTGGCTGGTTTGTCTATTCCAGATTTATTGCAGAAAAGATCTACCAACTGGATCCTGATTTCCAAACACCGGCACACGAACTTAGTGATGGTGTGGATTATGTACCAACAAATAAATATGTCCTGTGGGGACACCACTTTACTTCAGTGGCTGGTGCTGCGCCGATTGTTGGTCCTGCTATCGCGGTATACTGGGGTTGGTTGCCCGCCTTGCTTTGGGTTGTTTTCGGCACCATTTTCTTCGCCGGTGTTCATGATATGGGCGCCTTGTGGGCAAGTACCCGTAACAAGGGTAAATCAATCGGTGCTCTGTCAGAGAATGTGATTGGTAAGCGTACTCGCTCATTATTCCTTATTGTTATTTTCCTGCTCCTGTTAATGGTTAATGCTGTATTTGGTGTGGTTATTGCCAACGGCTTTGTGGGAACCCCGGGATCTGTCTTCCCGGCATGGATGGCAATCGCTGTCGCGTTGGTGATAGGTCAGCTGTTGCGTCGCAACTACAGTTTGATGTTGCTGACTGCGGCAGGTGTGGCGATTCTTTATTTCTCCATCTGGGCGGGTACCTTTATTGAGATCAGCTTGCCTGATTCATTATTTGGACTGGCGCCAAGCGCTAACTGGATCATCATTCTGTTTATCTATGCCGCTATAGCATCCATGCTGCCGGTTTGGGTGTTGTTGCAACCACGTGATTTTATTAACGGTATGCAACTCATCGTAGGTTTGATTCTGTTGTATGGCGCTGTGTTGCTGACTATGCCAGACATGGTGGCGCCTGCATTTAACACACAAACGGCTGAAGGGACGCCGAGTATCTTCCCCTTGTTGTTTGTAACCATTGCCTGTGGTGCGATTTCTGGTTTCCACGGTATCGTGGCTTCCGGTACCAGCTCCAAGCAGCTGGATAAAGAGACCGATGCCCGTTTCGTCGGTTACCTCGGTGCGGTTGGTGAAGGCTCCCTGGCTTTGATCACCATTGTTGCGGTTTGTACTGTTGCCTATGCGGCCAGTCCTGATCAGTGGCACACGCTGTATGCTGAGTTCTCGGACGGCGGTGCGCCAGCGTTCGTGGCAGGTGGTGCGGCATTGATCGGTACTTCCTGGCCGGGTATCTCTGAAGGGTTTGCCCAGGTGTTGCTGGCTACAATGGTGGCGCTGTTTGCTGGCACGACTATGGATTCGGGTGTTCGTTTGCAGCGTTATATCATCCAGGAGTGGGGTGATATTTATGGCATCAAACTATTCAAGTCAGGACTAGCTGCTACGATTGTTGCTGTTGTTGCCTGTCTGTTGCTGGCATTTGGCGCCGGTGGCTCATCGGGGGCCGGCGGTATGATAATCTGGCCGCTGTTCGGTGCAACCAACCAGATTCTGGCGAGTCTGACACTACTGGTAATTACGGTCATGTTAATCAAAATGGGGCGTCCGTCGTTCTATACATTGATTCCGATGATCTTTGTGCTGATTACATCGTTCCTGGCTGGTATGTTGCAGCTGGTGTCGTTCTACAACGAAGGGAACTACCTGCTGGTATTCCTGGACTTCGTAGTGCTGGTGGTGAGTGTTCTTGTCATGCTGGAGGCTGCGTCAGTGGTTTCCAAGCTCAAAAAGGATCAGGCTGCATCTGAAAGCGCATCCTGATTTAAGATGATAAAGGCCGGTGTGATCACCGGCCTTTTATCGAGCGAGCGTTACAAATAATTGCAATGTTCGTCCTGTCTGGAATATTCTGGCCCATTTGATTGACTATAATCCTGCTGAAGATAGTAGTCTGCTGGGTAATACCAGAAAATGGAGTCATGCAAAAAACCTTAATATTCTTGCTTCTCTGGTGTCTGTCGAGCCATTCGCTTGCCAATCGAGTGCCAGATTTCTCATTGATCGATCAGAATGGTCGCTTTCATCAGTTGAGTCGTTCCACTGATAAGCAGGCTGTGGTTATTCTGTTGTTTGATCCATCGGACCCTTTTGGTCGTGCGGCGGTGCAGGAAATGGACCGTTTGCGCGAACGCTTCAGGGGTGAGCCGGTGGGTTTTCAGGTGCTGGTCGCCGATCTTGCGCAAACGCGATCTTCGCTCAACGATCTGGCGCGCGCAATGGATGTGCAGCAGCTTCCTTTCTTGCTGGACGAATCTCAACTGGTTACTCAGGCGCTTGGCTTGTCGCGCAGCGGAGAGGTGCTGGTGGTTGATCCTGGGCGGTTGGATGTGATTTATCAGGGGGCTGTAGGTCTGTTTAATGGTAATCCAACCCAGCAATCTTTGGCGGCAACATTGCCTGGCATGAGTTCTTATCTGCACTATATATTGCACTCAGTCACACGTGGCGAGCCTTTTATTCAGGCTGCCTATGCATTGAACGGCCCTGTGGTGAATTTGCCGGCCCTGGACTCGGTCCGTCAGGAGGGTGTCAGTTATGAGCAAGATGTCGCGCCGATCCTGAAAGCGCGTTGTGCTGGCTGTCATCAGGATGGCGGAGTGGCGCCATGGTCAATGGATGGCCACCTGATGATTCAGGGCTGGAGTACCATGATCAAAGAGACCTTGCTGACCCGGCGTATGCCGCCCGGTCAGGTTGATTACAACGATGCGGCGGCATTTGAGGATGTGAACCACATCAGTGATAGGGAAATGCAGGTGCTGATGCAGTGGATAAACGACGGGGCAAAGAAGTCTCCGGTTGAAGATGATCCTTTGGCTGGGTGGTCAGCACCGGAAAGTGGCTGGGCACTGGGTGAGCCTGATGTTGTGATTGAGTTGCCTGAGCAGCAAATACCGGCCACAGGTGTGCTGGACTATGCTTTTGTGCCCGTGGAGTTAAATCTGGAAGAGGATAAATGGGTCTCGGCTTTTGAGTTTGATGTGGACAACAAAGTCGCCCTCCATCATGTCATCATTTATACCCAGGACGAAAGACAGCAGCGGCAAAATGCCAGCCGGGGTGGGAGTCGCACAAATTTCGGCGGTTATGCGCCAGGTAGGGAGCATATCGAGCTGGGGAGCGATGCGGGGATATTACTTTCTGAAGATATGCGCCTGATGATTCAGTTGCATTACACAACTGTGGGGCGAGAGGTGACAGACCGGACGCGGCTTGGTCTGTATTTCAGGGAGACGCCCCCAGGGCAGGAGTTGGTCAGAACGGCGATTATGAATGGCGATTTTGAGATTCCGCCAGGGGTTCGGGAGTTTCCGGTTGAGGCTTCAGTGGTAATTTCTGAGGATAGCTACCTCCATAGCTTTGCGCCGCATATGCATTACCGTGGCAAGCGGGTTGCTTTTACGGCTCGCTACCCTGATGGGCGCGAAGAAAGCCTCCTGTCTATCCCGAATTTTCAGCACAACTGGCAGATGGTGTATCGCTTGAAAGAACCGGTCTTTTTGCCGGCCGGCACAGAGATTATTGCAAAAGGGGCGTTTGATAACTCTTCGTTTAATCCGCTGAATCCTGATCCTGAGAAATCTGTGTCCTGGGGTGAGCAGGTGTGGGATGAGATGTTCTTGACCTGGTTGCGGTTAAGTGAAGCTAACTAGCGGGTCGTGCGTACGACTTGCTGGCCCTGAAATGGAGTCTGGAATTGAGGGATGATCTGAAAACAGTGCTGCCTATTCTGAATGTCCTTTCTGACGGGGAATTCCACTCCGGGCAGGCGCTTGGTCATTTGTTGGGAGTAAGCCGGGCGGCTATCTGGAAGCATATCCAGCAGTTGAAAGAAATTGGAGTTGAGCTTGAAGCGGTGACTGGTAAAGGTTACCGGGTAGAGGGCGGGTTGCAGCTGCTGGAATTAGAGAAGCTTTTGGTGGCGCTTTCCGCCGATGCTGCCCGGTGTCTGGATGAAAGGGTGCTTGTCCATTTAAGTACTGATTCCACAAACGCTGATGCCATGACTGCCTTGGCTGGCGACCGCTCTCCTTGTCTTGTTGTTGCGGAACACCAGCGGAATGGGCGCGGTCGTCGTGGCAAGAAGTGGGTGAGCCCTTTTGGTGCGAATATTTACCTTTCTCTGGCCTGGACTTTTGAGTCTGGTGTTGCGGCGCTTGAAGGGTTGAGTCTTGCTTGTGGTGTAGCCGTTTTGAGGGCGTTAAAAAAACAGGGCTACTCAGGTATATCGCTGAAATGGCCAAATGACATACTGGTGGGCGGCGCCAAGCTCGGTGGCATTTTGGTCGAAGTCGGTGGTGATGTTGCCGGCCCGTGTTATGCGGTTATTGGTATCGGGGTGAATACGCGTATCGGCCGGTTGGCGGGAATGCAGATTGATCAGGTATACAGTGATCTGGCGGGGCTGGGGGAAGGCGGTGTTGATCGAAATGCATTGTTGGCGGCCATGGTTAATGAGTTAGTCGCTGTCATGATGGATTTTGAGCGTCAGGGGTTTGCTGGTTTTCGTGAAGAGTGGATGGCTGCAGATTACTATAGTGGCAAGCCAGTTGAGATCCATAGTGGTAGCAGGGTAACTAAAGGTGTGCCGGTCGGTGTTGACCTGTCTGGTAACCTGCTGCTGGAAACGGCCGCCGGTCAGGTTAAGGTGATTGGTGGCGAAATGCTGCCCAGTTTGAGGCCGGTGGCGACTCAATGAAGTCGCTTGCAGGGTTGCTTCTGGTTGGGAATCTTTTGTTGGCTTTGTGGTTTGTGCTTAGGCCCGGTGCGCCGCAGGAGAGTGCGGCAGGGTCGCTTGATACAGTAGGTGAGGTGGCTGATTTGTCGGTTCGCCCTGATGCAGCGTGTCTGTTTGTTGGGCCAGTGCAGGAAGAGCGTCTGGTTCGCGATATACGCAATATTCATTCCGGCTGGCAAATGGTGACTCGGTCAGTCCCGGGTGAAATCAGGTATAGGGTTTATGTGATGCCAGTCAGTGTGGTGGCTGAGGCTCAGGAAAGTGAAGCGGATGGGCTTTTGGCTGGCGTAAGGGAAATGTTGCAGGAGTCAGGGCTCGATGATGTGGAATCGTATCAGATGCTTAATGGCCAGCTGGCTGGTGCGGTTTCGTTTGGTTTGTTTGCCGAGCGGGAGAACGCGCAGCGTTTGCTGGTGCGTTTGATTGAGAGCGGGATTGAGGCTCAAATGACTGAAGAGCCGCGCTTAAATGAGCAGTCCTGGTTAGCAGAGTTGGCCTCAGAAGTGCCTTCCAGGGCCTTATCAGCAATGGAGAATTTGCTTTTGACGCGGCCTGAAATGAACATTGAACAAAATCTCTGTGAAATGTTTGCACTACGCGAATAATTCCCATAAAATGCCGCCTCTGCTTTAGAGACCCGGGAAAAAAGATATCCCGTCGGCTCTTGTGGGAGGGGTTCCCGAGTGGCCAAAGGGATCAGACTGTAAATCTGACGCGAAAGCTTCGGTGGTTCGAATCCACCCCCCTCCACCAACTTAATGAGTCGGTCGATATCTTGGTTCTGGCGACAGGCGGGTATAGTTCAATGGTAGAACACCAGCCTTCCAAGCTGGATATGCGGGTTCGATTCCCGCTACCCGCTCCAGTTGGCGGTTGTTCTCAATGCGGATTCATGCTCGCATAGCTCAGGCGGTAGAGCACTTCATTGGTAATGAAGAGGTCACCAGTTCGACTCTGGTTGTGAGCACCAGATTAAATGGCGCGTTATCGTGTCAACTATTTTCAGGGTGGCCCGTGGAAGTGATGGGTCACTTTTATGGGCTTGCTTGGTTAGATATAGAAAGAGGCGGTCATCATGGCGAAGGGTAAGTTTGAGCGTAATAAAGTACACGTAAACGTTGGTACAATTGGTCACGTTGACCATGGTAAGACGACGTTGACAGCAGCACTGACGCGCGTGTGTGCAGAAGTTTGGGGTGGTGAGGCGCGTGCATTCGATATGA
>Ga0208032_1000736_pt1 | contig 16016 bp, 13 predicted proteins | sample MalvirAntarct_66_FD_184254 | JGI IMG/M metagenome (GOLD analysis project Ga0208032, IMG submission 184254) | Marine viral communities from the Global Malaspina Expedition - Malaspina viral metaG Antarct_66 (SPAdes) (version 2) | ecosystem: Environmental > Aquatic > Marine > Oceanic | place: West... | reverse complement strand
TAATAAAAGAGAAATTCATGACCTATGCTGTTATCCGTCTATTGGATATTACCTTTTCTGTCGTTGGCCTGTTAATCGGTTTGCCAATATTGTTCATCTTGATAGTGATTGGCTGGTTTGATACCGGCACGCCCATTTTTTATCAGCAACGGGTAGGCCGTTATCAAAAGCCTTTTACCCTGATAAAGTTTCGGACCATGAAAAAAGACACGGCTCATGTGGCCAGTCATTTGGCCAGTGCGGCTTCCATTACCCCATTCGGACGTTTTCTTCGTCGTACCAAACTGGATGAGCTACCGCAATTATGGAATGTGTTGAAGGGAGAAATGAGCCTGGTGGGCCCCAGACCCTGTTTGTTTAATCAGAATGAACTCATCGACGAACGCGAGGCAAAAGGGGTATTTACGGTCAGACCCGGTATTACCGGTTTGGCTCAGATAAATGATATCGACATGTCGACCCCCGAATTACTGGCGAAAACGGATGCGTTGATGATTGAGCAGATGAGTGTAATCCGCTATCTTGGGTTCATTATTCAAACGGTTATCGGCAAAGGTGCTGGTGATAGAGTACGTAAGGATAGCTAAACTTTACCTGATGGGGTGGTGCATTTATCCAGCTCATCCAAATTCATTCAGAAATACACTTATGGAGTAACGCCTGTGAAAAAGGAGAATATTGTCTGGCATATGCACAAAGTCAGCAAAGCAGATCGTAGCCAGCAAAAAAAACAGCGTTCTGCCATTTTATGGTTTACTGGATTAAGTGCCTCAGGTAAATCAACTATCGCCGGGGCAGTAGAACAGGCTTTGTTTGAATTAGGACATCATACCTATTTGCTGGATGGTGATAATGTCAGACATGGATTGAACAAGGATCTGGGCTTTTCTGATGAGGATCGGGTTGAAAATATCCGCCGTATCGGTGAAATGGCCAAATTGTTTGCCGATGCCGGTTTAATTGTCCTAACTGCATTTATTTCCCCTTTTCGTTCTGATCGGCGTTTGGTTCGCGACTTGGTTGAAGCGGATGAATTTGTTGAAGTCTATATGGACACTCCGCTCAGTGTGTGTGAGCAGCGAGATCCAAAAGGACTTTATCAAAAAGCCCGTCGAGGCGAGATCAAGAACTTCACTGGTATCGATTCTGAATACGAAGCACCGGAAGCGGCAGAAGTCACTTTGAATACGGCGGAATGTGATGTTTCGGAATGTGTGGCGCAGGTTATTGAATATTTGCGTGCCCACAACATTATCCAGACTTAGGTTTTTCTATGCGTTTTATTGATGTTTTTAATGGTGATGCCGATGGCATTTGTGCGCTGGTGCAATTGCGACTGGCCGAACCGAGAGAGTCAGAGCTGGTGACAGGCATTAAGCGTGATATTAATCTGCTTAAAAACGTCCAGGCTGATGTGGGTGACAAGCTGACGGTGCTGGATATCTCAATGGAAAAGAATGCCATTGATTTAATGCGCTTGCTTGATGCAGGTGCCAACGTGTTTTATGCCGATCATCATCAACCGGGTGAGATCCCCCAACATGCTGGCTTATCTGCTTATATTGATATGGCCGCCACTACCTGTACCTCATTAATCGTTGATAAATATCTTGACGGACAATTTCATCAGTGGGCTATTACTGCAGCTTATGGCGATAATCTGACTGCTGTGGCAGATAAACTTGCTGACGAAGCTGGAATAACTGATACGCAACGTGAAGAATTATCATCGCTGGGTATTTATCTGAATTACAACGGCTATGGTGCGAATACGGATGACTTGTTATTCCATCCTGCCGAGTTGTACAAACAATGTGTAGCTTACGCATCGCCATTTGATTTTATTCATGAAAATCGTGCGGCTTATGAAAAGCTATCAACCGGTTATAACGAAGATATGCGTTCGGGCTTAACCATCGACCCAAAATACCAGACCGACAAGCTTGCCGTTATCTGTCTGCCTGATGAAAAGTGGGCGCGTCGTGTCAGTGGGGTGTTGGGGAATGAATTGGCAAACCAGTTTCCCGATCGGGCACATGCAATTGTTTCAGTAAAAGATGCTGATCATTATCTGGTAAGTCTACGGGCACCGAACTCCAACCGTAGTGGCGCCGATGAGATTGCCGGGCAATTTCTAACCGGTGGTGGGCGTAAAGCCGCCGCTGGGATTAATGCGTTGCCAATGAATCAGCTTGATCAGCTGATTGAGGTGATGGAAAAACAATACGCCTAGGGCTTGTTGATCTCTAATATCCACCACTGCTGGCGACTATTTTTGTGTCCGACAAGGCAGAAAGCACGCCGTGTAGCCGTCCTACATAAGTGATTGACAAATGAGTCTGGAACTCATTTGAACAGCTTAGCTGGCCGCGTAGCGGTGAAATACAGGGATGTATTTCCTACAACGCAGGCGGCCGCAAAAATAGTCCCAGCCCTTCGGGTTGTGACTGAAAAAGCGCTTCTCGTGCCTTGATTGACGCTTTTTCAGGTCACAACAGAGGCGGAGATGAAAGAGCAATAAGCCCTGGAGAATAAAGTGTGATCAGCTTCTCAAATTGAAGCAGGATAATTTCCTGTTATGCATTTTTGCCAACGGTTTCTCTGGATCTAAAACAATAAAATCCCTTACTCTTTAATTGCAGCTCTGGAGAGCTGAATTTAACTAAACAAGGAGTATGGAAAGATGTTTAAAAAATGGATTGTTGCTTTATTACTAGCGTTTTCACTTTCATCATTCGCTGCATTCGCAGCAGATAAAATCAATATCAACACTGCTTCAACTGATGAATTACAACTGCTCAATGGAGTAGGGCCTTCTACGGCCAATGCCATTGTGCAATATCGTGAGCAGAACGGTGCATTCGGTTCAGTTGAAGATTTAGCGAATATCAAAGGTATTGGCGAGAAAAAAGTGGCCAATATTGCTGAGAATGTCACGGTATCTGATTAAGTTAACGCAATTTGTAATGAAAAGGTGAGGTTAAAACAACCTCACCTTTTTTATGCTTGACTAAAAGGCAACAGATGTTGAGACAACTGCCTCTGCCTGCATGACCAGTTTGTCTTTGAGCGATTCATACAGATTCTGCTGTTCTGCCTCACTTAACGAATTGTCTTCAATATTGGTGATGAAAAATACGTCTTCAACTTGATCGCCGAGTGTGACCATTTTGGCATTAATAACCTGTATCTGATACGCCAGAAATACTTGTGCCACAGCCGACAGTAAGCCCGGTCGGTCATGTGTATACAACTCCATTACCGTGTGGTTTTGCTGTTGGTTGGTTGAAAATTTGATAACGGGCTCGGTTTTGAAAAGTTTTGTGGTTCTCGGCATCAATTGAGGTTTATAACCTGAGGTAAGCTCTTTGCGGGCCAGTTGTTTACTGACAGCAGTGATGATGTCTTCATAACGTTGTTGGGCGCCATTAATGATAAACGTATTCAGGGCACTGTCATCACCACTGATATTGATTTTGGCGTCAAGAATGTTCAGTTGCAGTTGTTCCAGACTGGCAGTCATTGCTGCGAATAGGCCCTGTCTATTCTGCGCGTAAATGAATAATTCCAGCGTCTGTTTTTCATTGTGAGGCCGCACTAAAATCAACGGTTCCTGATCTGGACTTTCCAATCTGCCATTGGTTTGCCAGACGATTTCCTCGACTGAATGTCGAAGAAAGTAATCGAGGTCGTACGTATGCCACAAAGTTGTAATGTCTTGCGGTGGCCATCCCATTTCAGTGAGTTTGTCCAAAGCCAGCTGATACTTTTTATGACTTTTTTCCTGAGTACTTTTCGCCTGAGCTTCGGTATGTTCCAACCATTGATGCGTGCTGTGATAAAGCTGCTTGAGCAACGAATCACGCCAGCCATTCCAAAGGTTATTATTGGTTGCCCGAATGTCTGCCACCGTTAGCAGATACAGATAATTTAATCTGTTCACACTGCCTACCAATTCAGCAAAGTCCTGAATGACTTCCGGATCTTCCAGATCTTTCTTCTGGGCAGTAGAAGACATTGCCAGATGCTGGCGAACCAGAAAGGTGACAACGCTAGTGTCGTAATCACTCAGATTATGCTGGGTACAAAATTTCTCTGCGTCCTTAACACCCAAAATACTGTGATCGCCACCACGACCTTTGGCAATATCATGATATATGCCGGCAATGTAGAGTAATTCAGGTTTTGGCAGTTGATAGAAGACTTCTGAACAAAGCGGAAATTCATCTTTGAATTCGGAGCAGGAAAAACGACGTAAATTTCCCACCAGAAACAGGGTATGTTCATCTACTGTGTAGGCATGAAATAAATCATGCTGCATCTGCCCGACAATTCGACCAAACTCGGGCAAATATGCACCTAAAACACCGAGCTGGTTCATGCGACGGAATTCATGAGTCACACCTTTCGGTTGACGGATGATTTCCATAAACAGGCTGCGATTTCTGATATCGGCACGAAAACGTCCATCAATTAAATGCAGATGGGCGTGTATCTGGCGAATGGTCGAAGCACGAATCCCTTTGATATGCGGATGCTGCTGCAAAATCAAAAACACCTCGAGCAGAGCATAGGGATAGTAAGCAAAAATACCGGAGTTGATAGTTTCCAGATATCCATTATGGGATTGGAAACGGCGATTTATCGGTTCAATGTCCCGAGGCTCATCTGCCAGAATGATATTCTCTTCAAACAGTTGTAATAACAGGGCATTCATCTGACCCACAGCACGAACTGTCCGATAATAATCTTTCATAAAATGTTCAACAGCCATACGACTGTTGGTTTCGACGTAACCCAATTGCTTGGCCAATTCACGCTGATGATCAATCATCAGTTTTTCTTGTTTACGGCCTGCCTGATGATGCAGAGCAAAACGTACACGCCATAAAAAACGCCGTGACTGTTGCAGTACCTCGAACTCACTCTCTGCCAGAAATCCCTTGGCTTTAAGACCTTGCAGGTTTCGAACATCAAAATGCTGTTGTGCCACCCAGTTAATAACCTGGATATCACGAAGACCACCGGGCGATTCTTTCAGATTGGGTTCAAGATTATTACCGGTATCGTTGTATTTATGATGACGCTGAATCTGTTCCTGTTTTTTCCGTTCATAGAAAAGCCGGTTATCCCAGGTTTTATTGGAAACCGTTAATTGCTGTAATTGTTCAAACAATACCCGATTACCGGATAGAAACCGTGCTTCAAGCAGGTTGGTGGCTATGGTGATATCGTCTTCGGCCTGTTGGCGGCATTCGCCAATCGTACGAACACTATGACCAATCTCCAGGCCGATATCCCACAGTTGGGTCAGGAAGACAGATAGTGCTTCTGGCGGTGTTTCAGCCACTGAATCATCCAGTAACACCAGTAAGTCGATATCCGAGTGTGGATGTAATTCGCCTCGTCCATAACCGCCGACAGCAATAAGACTGACTGTCGTTTCAGACACCAGATGTTTTTGCCATAGAAACTGCAGTACTTCATCCACAAAATGTGCTTGCTGGTGTACCAGCCAGTCAATATCAGCCTGATCTTCAAAAAAACATTTTTTCAGATGTTGTGAGGCTTTGGCGAGAATATCGCGACAGCCTGTCGCATTATCCGCCTGGCCGAACTCCCAGACAGATTGTGCAGCAATTGCCATGGTTGATTGCTCCTATGAGCGTTCTTCGTCCCGAAGGGTTAGAATTTCATGACCATCATCAGTCACCAGAATTGTGTGTTCCCACTGTGCAGACAAAGAACGGTCTTTGGTCACTACCGTCCAGCCATCCGGAAGCTGACGTACCTGTCGTTTACCGGCATTGATCATAGGTTCAATGGTAAACGTCATGCCGGTTTGTAATGTCATCCCGGTATCAGGCATGCCGTAATGCAGAACTTGAGGTTCTTCGTGAAATACCTGCCCGATGCCATGTCCACAATATTCTCTGACAACTGAAAAGTGCTCATTCTCCGCATGTTGCTGTATAGCATGACCAATATCACCCAGCTTGATGCCGGGTTTGACCATCTCAATTCCTATCAGCATACATTCACGGGATACTCGAGACAGACGTTGCGCCAGAATCGAGGTCTTGCCGACATGAAACATCTTGCTGGTATCGCCATGATAACCATCTTTAATAACCGTGATATCGATATTAATGATGTCACCGTCTTTGAGCTTTTTATCACTGGGAATACCATGGCAGATAACATGGTTGACTGAGGTACAGATAGATTTGGGAAAGCCATGATAATTCAGTGGGGCAGGGATGGCTTTTTGTTCATTAACTATATAATCATGACAGATGGTGTTTAATTCGTCCGTGGTTATTCCCGCAACCACATGTGGTTCGATCATGGTCAAAACGTCGGCGGCGAGTTTTCCGGCCACACGCATTTTTTCGATTTCTTCGGCTGTTTTGATGGTCACGCCCATGCCAGATCCTGATTACTGTTAACGATAAAAAGAGAAAGCATAGTTTGCCGCAAAAACCGCTGAACTGCCAGCAAACTGGCTTAATCCATTGTGTCGAAGGTATATGCTTTGTTTTAATCAGTAACTGTGGAATAATATGCGCGCCTTAGCAAAGGCAAAATCACACACGTGCCGACACAGTTTTCGGGGTGCTGTCTGTAAATTCAGATCAGTCGATAGCTGGGGTACGTGGAGGTTTAACCCCATATATATAGGTATAATCATGGCTAAAATTACAATGCGCCAAATGCTTGAAGCAGGCGTTCACTTCGGTCACCAAACACGTTACTGGAACCCAAAAATGGGTCCTTTCATCTTTGGTAAGCGTAACAATATTCATATCGTTAACCTTGAGCACAGTCTGCCGATGTTCAACGATGCATTAAACTACGTCAGCAAACTGGCTTCTAAAAAAGGTCGTATTCTGTTCGTCGGCACCAAACGTGCTGCACAGGATGCTATCCGTGAAGATGCTGAACGTTGTGGCATGCCTTATGTCAACCGTCGCTGGTTAGGCGGCATGCTGACAAACTACCAAACCGTTCGCCAATCAATCAAACGTCTTGAAGCCATTCAGGCGATGATTGAATCCGGTAAAACAGAAGGTTTGAAAAAGAAAGAAGTTCTGAACCTGTCACGTGAACAGGAAAAACTGGAAAAAAGCATTGGCGGTATCAGAAAGATGGGTAACCTGCCTGATGCTTTATTTGTTATCGACGTTGATCATGAGCGCATCGCGATTCAGGAAGCAAACAAACTGGGTATTCCTGTCATTGCGGTTGTAGATACCAACAGTAATCCTGATGGTGTGGACTATGTCATCCCAGGTAACGACGATTCAATGCGCGCTATCCGTCTTTACACAGCAAACATCGCTGATACCGTTCTGGAAGGCCGTGCATCGGTCACCACGGGTAATGCCGAAGAAGAGTTTGTTGAAGTTGCGGAAGAAAATGCTCCAGCAGCAGCTGAATAAGCTCTGATAATGACTTAAGCAGGCTCGCTGTATAGCGGGCCTGTGTTGTATGTGTGGTCTGAAAACAGGCCGTTCACAAAAATTGATTTTAAGGGTTACAAAAAATGGCTATAACTGCAGCTTTAGTAAAAGAACTGCGCGAGCGTACCGGCTCCGGCATGATGGAATGTAAAAAAGCATTGGTTGAATCGAATGGTGACATTGATGCCGCAATTGAAGCGATGCGTAAATCTGGTCTGGCCAAAGCCGATAAAAAATCTGACCGCGTCGCTGCTGAAGGTATTATTGCAATTGAAACCAGTGCGGATAACAAACAAGCGGTTATGTTGGAAGTAAATTCTGAAACTGACTTTGTTGCCAAGGCAGATGACTTTACCAACTTTGTTAATGCGGTCTCCCAGAAAGTGTTGGAAGCACAGCCAGCTGATTTGGAATCATTACTACAATTGACCTTAAGCAATGGCGAAAGTGTTGATACCGTTCGTCAGTCATTGGTTGCGAAGATTGGTGAAAATATCCAAATCCGTCGCTTTACCTTGATGAATACAGATAACGGTGTAATTGGTGCTTATCGTCACGGTGATCGTATCGGTACTCTGGTTCAATTGAACGGTGGTAATGAAGAACTGGCCAGAGATTTGGCAATGCATGTTGCTGCCAGCCGTCCTCAAGCCGTATCAGCTGATGAACTGTCAGAAGATCTGTTACAGAAAGAACGCGATATCGTGGCAACTCAGGCGCGCGAAAGCGGCAAGCCTGAAGCAATTGTTGAAAAAATGATTGAAGGTCGTATGAGCAAGTTTGTTAACGAAATCAGTTTGCTCGGACAAGCATTTGTTAAAGACCCTGATGTCACTGTTGAAAAACTGGTTAAACAAGCTGGCGCAACGGTTGAAGGTTTTGCCTGTTTTGAAGTCGGTGAAGGTATCGAAAAGAAAGTCGATAACTTTGCAGAAGAAGTTATGGCCCAGGCACGGGGAAACTAAATATGACAGAATCGGGAAGTCAGCCAGTTTATAAGCGCGTCTTACTCAAACTGAGTGGTGAGGCTTTAATGGGGAATGCTGAGTATGGCATTCAACCTGAAGTCATTTCCCGATTTGCCCAAGAAATAACCGAGCTGAATGCCCAAGGGGTTCAGCTCGGTATTGTAATCGGTGGTGGTAATATCTTCCGTGGTGCAGGTTTAGCTGCCAGTGGAATGGATAGAGTCAGCGCTGATCACATGGGTATGTTAGCGACAGTATTAAATGCACTGGCACTGCAGGATGCTTTGGAACGTAATGGAACATTCTGTCGTGTCATGTCTGCAATCCGTATTCATGAAGTTTGCGAAGATTATTTACGTCGTCGTGCTATTCGGCATTTGGAAAAAGGTCGGGTAGTCATTTTTGCTGCCGGGACGGGTAATCCATTTTTTACGACCGATTCAGCAGCCAGTTTACGTGCTGTTGAAATTGGTGCCGAACTGATGCTGAAAGCTACTCAGGTTGATGGCGTCTATGATGCAGACCCGCGTAAAAATCCAGACGCAGTTCGTTATGACACTTTATCGTATGATGAAGTGATCAATAATCGACTCGGTGTAATGGACACCACAGCAGTGGTGATGTGTCAGGAACAGAAAATGCCATTACGGGTATTTGATGTGCATAAGTACGGTAATCTGACAGATATTCTTTACGGTAAAAATGTTGGAACATTGGTGAAATAGGACAAATCATGATTAATGATATTCAAAAAGATGCAGCAGACCGGATGCAGAAAAGCGTTGCCGCTCTGAGTACTGCACTGGCGAAAATCCGTGCAGGGCGTGCACATACCAGTTTATTAGATCATGTCTCAGTGCCATATTACGGCTCCGACGTTCCACTCAGTCAGGTGGCCAGTGTCGGCATTGAAGATTCAAGAACGATCACAGTTGCGCCATGGGAAAAAAACATGGTGGCGGTGATTGAAAAAGCGATCATGACTTCTGATTTGGGCGTTAACCCAAACAGTGCCGGCATGACCATTCGTATTCCAATCCCACCGTTAACTGAAGAGCGTCGCAAGGATTTGGTCAAAGTGGCTAAGTCTGAAGCTGAAAATGCGCGTATTGCAGTACGTAATATTCGGCGTGATGCAAACGGCAGCCTGAAAGACTTGTTGAAAGAAAAAGCTATTTCTGAAGATGAGCAACGTGGCGCTGAAGAAGCTATCCAAAAATTGACCGATAGCACTATCAAACAGATTGATGACGTACTGGCTGAAAAAGAAACCGATTTGATGGCGGTCTAAGCCATTATGGTTTAGCCAAACTGATGAAGTCTTCCAATCGCTCCATTCCCAGACACATTGCTATCATTATGGATGGCAATGGTCGCTGGGCGAAACAACGGTTACAACCCAGGTTTATGGGGCATCGCGCCGGCGTCAGAGCGGTTGAAGGCATTGTCAAACACTGCGTGGCAAGTGGGGTAGAAGTCCTCAGTCTGTTTGCCTTCAGTAGCGAAAATTGGCGTCGACCTGGTAAAGAAGTCAATTTATTGATGGAATTATTCAGTCATGCACTGGATAACCAGGTTAAACGGCTGCATAAAAATAATATCCGTTTAAATATTATTGGTGATCTGAGCCGATTTTCAGATGCGTTACAACAGCAGATTGTCGATGCCACGGCATTAACCTCAGAAAATGATGGTTTGATTCTCAATATTGCAGCTAACTATGGTGGGCGCTGGGATATCACACAATCGGTCCAGCAAATTGCCGTCAAAATTAAATCCGGTGAACTGCAACCTGAACAGGTTGACGAAAGTGTTATTGCCAGCCACCTGGTAACTGCGGATTTACCAGAGCCGGATTTGTTTATTCGTACGGGTGGGGAACAGCGCATCAGTAACTTCCTGATGTGGCAGCTGGCCTACACCGAACTCTATTTTACCGACAAACTGTGGCCTGAGTTTAATGCTCAGGATCTGGATAATGCGATTGACTCATTTTCCAGCCGGGAACGTCGGTTTGGTCGAACCTCAGAGCAACTCACAGGGCAAGAAGATGCTTAAACAGCGCTTATTAACTGCCGCTTTGTTGATTCCATTAGTTGTTATGGCAATTTTGCTGTTACCGACTATAGGTATGATTGGGTTGCTCACGGTAGTGACCTTGATGGCGTTGTGGGAATGGCTTTCCATGGCGCAGATGCAACCGCTCATCAAAGTGCTTGCCAGTTTATCGTTCATTGCCGCTCTGTTGGCGCTATTGGCGATGGCAGCAATAAATTATATGCTGTTGAGTGGTCTGGTCTTTTGGTTGCTGATCAGTCTCATCATTGTTTTATTTGCCCACCGGCCATTACCCAGCTCTCTCGCTCGCCTTTTCCATAATAAATTTGTGACCTATATTCTCAGTATGCTGGTGGCATTGTTGTTTGTTTACAGTGCCGTCTGGTTACACGGACTTGCCGGCAGCGGTCCATGGCTGGTGTTATATGTCTTAATCAGTGTATGGCTGGCAGACACTGGTGGTTATTTTGCAGGTAAGCGTTGGGGTAAACACGCCCTCGCTAAAGCAATCAGTCCCAATAAGACGCTTGAAGGGCTTATGGGGGCAATAATGCTGGTCATGCTTTGGAGCATATTGGCCTATTTTATGGGCATTTCTCAGTTTTTATCGTTGCCATTGTGGATTCTGATCAGTGTTTTAACTGGCCTGGTTTCCGTCAGTGGTGATTTATTTGAAAGCCTGTTTAAACGCAGTTATCAGATAAAAGATAGTGGAAGCCTGCTGCCGGGCCATGGGGGAATGCTGGATCGGGTGGATAGTCTGCTGGCCGCTGTGCCATTCTTTGCCGCATTATTATGGTTGACAGGGCAGTTTTGATGCAGCAAGTCACACTCCTGGGATCAACCGGTTCCATTGGTATCAGTACCCTGGACGTGTTACAACGGCATCCCGAAAAGTACCGGGTCTACGCGCTGGCAGCAAATAAGTCAGTGGATGCTTTATTTGAGCAGTGCCTGCAATTTCAGCCTGCAGTTGCGGTGATGTTATGCCCGGATTCTGCTGAAAAACTTAAAACCAAACTCGATGATGCTGGCGTGGCTATTGAAGTACAAAGCGGCATGCAAGCTCTGGAAAGAATATCCAGTACTGAACAAACGGATATCGTGGTCGCCGCTATTGTGGGCGCTGCTGGGTTATTGCCAACTCTGGCAGCAGCCAAAACAGGAAAAAGAATCCTGCTGGCAAACAAAGAAGCCTTGGTGATGAGTGGTGCATTATTGATGCGTGAAGTGCAGGCAAATAATGCTGTTCTGCTTCCTGTCGATAGCGAGCACAATGCTATATGGCAATGTATGCCAGTAGGAGAAAACCAACAGTATCAGTTTGATAACAAAGGTATTCGCCGCATTATCCTGACTGCATCAGGTGGGCCATTTCGTGATTGGGATATTGCTGATTTGGAAGCTGTAACGCCCGAACAAGCGGTAGCTCATCCCAACTGGTCGATGGGGCAGAAAATCTCGGTTGATTCAGCCACCATGATGAACAAAGGGCTGGAAGTTATCGAGGCGCATTGGCTGTTTGGTATGCCGAGTGACAAGATTGAAGTTGTTCTGCATCGTCAAAGTATTATTCATTCAATGGTGGATTATATGGATGGCTCAGTACTGGCACAGATGGGCAATCCCGATATGCGTACACCGATTGCCAATACCCTGGCCTGGCCAGAACGAATCGATTCAGGTGTTGAACCGTTGGATTTGGTCAAAGCAGGGAGACTGGATTTTGCCATTGCGGATTTTGAACGGTTCCCCTGTCTGGCGCTGGCCTATCAGGCGTTGAACATCGGTGGTACCAGCACTGCCATTCTTAATGCCGCAAATGAAGTGGCGGTAGAAGCTTTTCTGCAACAGCAAATCAAATTTACCGATATTGCCCGTATCATCGCGGACGTATTGGAAAGTGTCCCAGCAACATCAGCCGATTCGTTGGAACAGATTTTGTCTGCCGATAAGCTGGCCAGAGAGGCTGCCCAAAAGCAGACGAACATTTTATGCAATCATTAATCTTTTTTATTATCGCCCTCAGCTTGCTGGTGGTCATCCATGAATTCGGGCATTACTGGGTGGCAAGAAGATGTGGCGTCAAAGTATTACGCTTTTCAGTCGGCTTTGGACAAAAACTCTGGTCAAAACAACTCAAAAACGGTACTGAATTTGTCATTGCAGCATTGCCATTAGGTGGCTATGTCAAAATGCTGGATGAACGGGAAGCGCCGGTAGCTGAAGCAGAACTTGATCAGGCCTTTAATCGTCAACCGTTACGAAATCGCGTTGCAATTGTCTCTGCCGGACCTATCGCAAACCTGTTATTTGCAGTATTTGCCTATTGGGTAATCATGGTTATCGGTGTGCCCGGTCTAAAACCGATCATTGATGATGTAACAGCTGATTCGCCAGCTGCGATAGCACAGCTCATGCCTGGTGAAGAAATTATAGCCGTCAATGGCAAAGCAACCCCGACAGTCAACAGCTTGTTTCAGCAATGGTTGAAGTTCGCGCAGTCCGGTGAAACCGTCACCCTGACAACCCGCAGTACTGATATTGAAACCACCAAACAACTAACATTGCCTAAAATTGGGCTGGACGATGCAGGTTCATTGTTTCGTCAGATTGGTATCAAAACCGTACAACCCGATATGCCCCCGATTCTGGGTGAAATTGTCGCTGACAGCCCGGCGGAAAAGGCGGGCTTGCAAACGGGCGATGAATTAATTTCAGCTAATGGAAAACAATTATCCAGTTGGCAGGGTTGGGTCGCTTTAATTCAAAGCAGCGCTGATGAAGAAATGAGTATTGAAATTCTTCGTGATGGACAAGTTCAACAGCTCGATATTACTCCCGCCGCAGATGAAAACAATGTCGGTAGGATAGGTGCAGCAGTCAACACCGAAGGGTATGAAATCCCAGCAGAATTAAGATCAGAATTGCGCTATGGTCCATTGGCGGCGATTCCCCAGGCGTTCAGCCAGACTTGGCAATTCAGTGTCACCACGTTAAGTGGATTATGGGGCATGCTGGTTGGTACGGTTTCCAGTGACAATCTTGGCGGGCCTATTGCCATTGCCCAATTTGCCGGGGATTCTGCGCAGCAGGGCTTTATTGCCTTTATCAGTTTTCTGGCGATGATCAGTATCAGTTTAGGGATTCTGAATTTACTTCCAGTGCCGGTACTTGATGGTGGCCATTTACTGATGTACTTTTTTGAATGGGTTCGTGGCAAGCCTTTGCCAGAATCGGTACAAATCCAGGGACAAAAAATAGGATTATTCCTGATTCTTCTGCTAATGGTATTCGCTTTTACAAATGACATCGCCCGACTCATTGGCTAATCGAAACATTGCAGGTACACTTACGATTTCTTCGGCTGACTGACTGTAAAACAACAATGAAACAAATCATCACAGCATTGACGCTCATCTTGTTATCCTCCGCAGCTTGGGCCGAGGAATTTATTATCAAAGATATTCGGGTGGAGGGGCTGCAAAGAATCTCTGCAGGTACCGTTTTCAACTATTTACCGGTTAAAATCGGTGATGAACTGACTGAAAATGATGTTAGAGGCATCATTCGCTCCCTGTTTAAATCAAAATACTTTAATGATGTGCAGGTCGAACGTGATGAAGGCGTATTAGTTATCACCGTAAGTGAGCGCCCGGCGATTTCCAGCATTGAGTTTATCGGTAACAAAGATTTGGATAGTGATGAACTATTGAAATCATTGCGTCAGATTGGTTTTGCTGAAGGCCAGGTATTTGAGCAGGCGATGCTGGAAAGGGTTGAGCTGGAATTACAACGTCAGTATTTCAGTCGTGGTAAATATGGTGTGAATATTACCTCTGAGGTCACTCCGCTGTCACGTAACCGGGTAGCTGTCCGCATCAATATGGCTGAAGGCGTTGTTGCGACGATTGGTGAAATTAACATTGTCGGCAATAACTCATACGATGAAGAGGACCTGCTTGCTGAGTTTGAATCTACTACGGGTGGATGGTTGTCTTCACTAACTAAAGATAATCAGTATTCACGACAAAAGTTATCAGCTGATCTTGAGTCCTTGCGCTCTTTTTATCTGGATCGCGGTTATGTTGATTTTACAGTTGAGTCCACTCAGGTAACGATTTCTGATGATAAAAAGCAGATGTTCATTACGGTGAATATTTCTGAAGGCGAACGTTATAAAATCAACGAAGTAAGGCTGGCGGGCAATCTGATTGTGCCGGAAGAAGAATTATTTGATCTGGTCACCATTCGTAAAAACTCAGTGTTTTCCAGAAAAGCCATCACTTCAAGTTCTGAAAGACTTACAGATCGACTGGGTAATGATGGTTATGCCTTTGCAAACGTTAATGCTGTCCCGGATATTGATCGTGAAACACGCGAAGTTAATCTGACTTTCTTTGTTGATCCCGGCCGTCGGGCTTATGTACGCCGCATCAATATTTCTGGTAACAGTAAAACCCGTGATGAGGTACTGCGTCAGGAAATGCGGCAACAGGAATCCGCCTGGATTTCTACCGGTGATGTTGAACGGTCGAGAGAACGTATCTCACGTTTGGGATATTTTGAAGATGTGAATGTTGAAACCCTGCCAGTTGCCGGAACGTCTGATCAGGTCGATTTGGATTTCAATGTAACAGAAATGGCCTCAGGCAGCTTGTCAGCTGGTATTGGTTATTCACAGTCTGACGGCATTATCTTTAATGCCAATGTGACCCAGAAGAACTTTATGGGAAGTGGTAAACATATTCGTTTCGGTTTTAACAACAGCCGGGTTAATACTGTTTACAGCTTTGGTTATACCAATCCATTTGCGACGGTAGATGGTATCAGTCAGGGCTTTAACCTGTTTTATCGTGAAACCGATGCGTTTGAAGCGAATATTGCGAATTACACCACCGATGTTTTTGGTGGTGACATTAATTTTGGTATTCCTATCTCGGAGAACAACCGGATTAATCTGGCCTTCGGTTATGAAAACACCCAGCTGGATGTGCCTAGCAATAATGATATTACCCGCTATGATGATTTTATCGAAACCGAAGGTGATTCATTCCATGCATTTCCGGTAACACTGGGTTGGTCCAGTGATACCCGTGATAATGCAATATTACCTACCAGAGGCTTATCACAGAGTCTTTCTGCTGAGGTTGCCACACCTATAGGCGACTTGCAGTATTATAAACTGCGCTATCGTAATAACTGGTACACACCATTAAGCGATACCTTTACTTTTGCTTTGCGCACGGACCTTGGCTACGGGAGAGCCTATGGTGATAGTAACGAGTTTCCTTTCTTCCAGAACTTTTATGCCGGTGGTATTCGTAGCGTAAGAGGTTTTAGAGCGAATACGCTGGGTGTCAGAGAAGCTGACCAACCTTTGGGTGGTAACTTAATGGTCACCGGCGGCGCAGAGATTATTTTCCCCATCCCATTCATGAAAAAAGCTTTACGCTCTTTCCGCTTGAGCACCTTCGTGGATGTGGGTAACGTATATGATGTCGATCAAAGTTTTGAAGCTGACTTG
>Ga0208032_1000735_pt1 | contig 16023 bp, 19 predicted proteins | sample MalvirAntarct_66_FD_184254 | JGI IMG/M metagenome (GOLD analysis project Ga0208032, IMG submission 184254) | Marine viral communities from the Global Malaspina Expedition - Malaspina viral metaG Antarct_66 (SPAdes) (version 2) | ecosystem: Environmental > Aquatic > Marine > Oceanic | place: West... | reverse complement strand
ATTCATCGGCACACATCTTAAACAAAAATTAACCGATCAAGGGCATTTTGTAAGTGTCGTAGACAAAAAGTCTAATAGAGATATTAACAATGAGTACAGTTTTATCACTGACATTAACTTTAGTCATGTTGTATTTTTAGCGGCAGAGGCTAATCTTAAGGCTGTTAAACAAAACCCAAAAGAAGCCATTAAAACTATGACAAGCGGGTTAATGAATAGTCTGATTAACTATCCACAAGCACATTTTACATACATTAGCAGTAGCATGGTTTATGGTAATTGGGATAGTGATAGCGTCCATGAATATAGTGTCAAGGCTCCTATTGACCTGTATGGGCAACTTAAACTAGCAGGCGAAGGTATTGTCCGTGAACTACACGACCATTGGACTATTATTAGGCCCACAGCAGTTTATGGATCAAACGATGACCCTAGAAGAGTAATGCCTTTTTTTATCGAAAGAGCACGTAACAACGAAACACTTACTGTAAAAGGGCATAGCAATCAACTTGATTTTACACACGTTGATGATGTTGTTGCTGGTATTATACTAGGAATGTCTTCTACTGAAAACAGAGTGTACAATATTAGTTACGGCAATGCAGTCCATTTAGAAAATGTCGCCAAGTATATCTGCGAGAAAGTTGGCAGTGGCACAGTTAAAGTGGAATTAGCAGACATGGATTACCCAAAGCGTGGAACGATGTGTGTGGAAAAAGCAAAATTAGAACTGGGATATCAACCCAGCATTGATGTATTTGCAGGAATAGATCAGCTTATTCAAGGATAATTAAATGAAGATAGGATTTATAGGCTTGGGCAAATTAGGTCTACCCTGTGCTGAAGCTATGGCCAAAGATTATACAGTGACAGGTTACGATATCGTTGAACGAGTTAGTAGCTTAGTTAACGTTGTGACTGACATAAAATTAGCAGTAGAAGGACAGGATATTGTATTCGTAGCTATACAGACTCCACATCATCCTGATTACGACGGAAGCAAGCCTACTGCACACTTGCCAAACAAAGATTTTGACTATGATCAGGTTAAAAAAGTCATAGCAGAGATAGACAGTTATGCCGATGAGTCTACTCTTATTGTTTTAATTAGTACAGTATTACCAGGGACTATCCGTAGGGAAATTATTCCGTTAATTAATAACGCTAGGTTTATATACAATCCATACTTAATTGCCATGGGAAGTGTTGCATGGGATATGGTAAATCCTGAGATGGTTATTATTGGCACTGATACAGGTGCTGGACATCATGATAGTCAGTTGTTAACTAACTTTTACTCCAAACTAATGCAAAATAGGCCGCGTTATGTAGTAGGCACCTGGGAAGAGGCTGAAAGTATTAAAATCTTCTATAATACCTTTATTAGTGCTAAGTTAAGTCTAGTAAACATGATACAAGACGTTTCACTAAAGATAGGACATATGAATGTTGATGTAGTTACAGATGCACTTGCAGATAGCACACAACGTATTATGGGTCCACAGTATATGACAGCAGGAATGGGTGATGGCGGCGGATGTCATCCACGTGATAATATTGCACTACGCTACATGGCTGAAGAATTAGATCTTGGTTATGACTTGTTTGATAGCATTATGAACGCTAGAGAAAAACAAGCAAAGAACATGGCTGAGTTTTTAGAAGATCAAGCAGAAGAACATGATTTGCCTGTGTTAATTCACGGCATGGCATACAAGCCAGGCGTACCTTACTTGGACGGTAGTTATAGTTTATTGGTAGCACATTATCTAACTGAGGTAGGAAGGCCGCCTATCCTAGTTGATCCGTTTACCCACCCTGACCCAGGGCCTTTTACTGCGGTTGTCCTCATGGCGCATAGTGCTGCCACAACTTACAAGTATACAGAACAAAAACACATTAATGAGTTATATTGTGAATTAGAACCCGGGTGTGTTATTGTTGACCCATGGAGACAATTTCCCAAAGACAGCGATTTTACTAAAGTAATACATTATGGTAATACTCGTGATGACTGATAAATGGGGACTAGGACGTATGGAGCCGTTCTGGGACAATGAGTATATCGGATTATACTATGTTCAGGAAAAGTTTAACAACCTAGATGATTTAAAACTATGGAAAGATCAAGGATACGTTCACCCAGATAGCCACTACACTGGTGCAATGTGTGACATGCGTAGCCTACAACCTACTTGGAATGACGAGATTGTTTCTTGGTTCTTTAAGAAATACAAAGTATATGATATTGGAACAAGTTATTATCGTATGGGCACCGGAGTTATTCTCCCAATGCATGGCGATATATACACAAGATACAGAGAGATATTTAGATGCGAACTACACAATATTAAACGGATAGTTGTATTCTTAGAAGATTGGCATAGTGGTCACTATTTTGAAATTGCCGGTAATCCAGTTACTCATTGGAAAGCAGGCGACTACGTTTGGTGGTTCGGTAACGTTAAGCACATGGCGGCTAATATTGGTTTAGAAGATCGGTACACATTACAAATAACAGGACATCTAAGATGAACTATAATGTATTGGAAAAATTCGAAGCAAGTTTAAGCAACTATACTGGAGCACCGTATGTTGTATTAACAGATAGTTGCACCCATGCTATTGAACTTTGCATTAGATATGGAAATGGCAGTGGCCCAGTAACGTTGCCATGCAGGACTTATGTTAGTGTGTTAATGACCATGCATAAACTCGGATTGCCTGTTTACTTTGATAAAGAAATAGAATGGGAATATGAATATCGTATTGGGCCATGGAATATCTGGGACAGTGCCAGAGCGTTTGATAAAGACATGTATGTGCCAAACAACTCTGGGCGCAAGCAATGTTTAAGTTTTGGCTGGGACAAACGGTTAGCAATTGGTCACGGCGGTGCTATTTTATTAGATAGTAAGGCAGATTATACGGAACTTAAAGCCATGGCATATGACGGAAGACACTTAGAGAATAATCCTTGGCAAATACAAAAAGATTGGAAATTAGGTTTCCATTATAACATGCGTTTAGAAGACGCACAAAAAGGCATAGAAATGTTGTCTAGGCTAGACGAAATGCCCACGTTGGAATCACAACAACGGACGTATCCAGACGTTAGCAATCTCAATATTATTATTGACTAATCGTCTAAATAATCATACAATTAACTATATTAACTAACAAGGCGGAACTATGGTAAACAAAATAGATCTAACAAGCAAGAACCACGATTATGCGGTCTTTACACCTGCATTAAGTACGTTCTATAGCAACTACGTAAGCAAACAACAGAGTACAGGGAACTATGTGCCATCGGATCGTATCCCAAAAAAGTTTGAGAATGGCGTTGAGGGACTAAACTTCTTAAATCCTGAAGCAGGATACTTTACCTACAAGTATGCACTGTATAGCGCGGGTCATGCCCAGCTTGATATGAACAAGGCTCCAGCACAAGAAGGTATGGTACACGGCAGAGATCCTGGTTCAATACTCTTAGGTGACAGTGGCGGGTTTCAGATCAGCAAAGGGGTATGGCAAGGTAACTGGATTGAGCCCGAGGGTAATTGTAAGGCTACAGATAAAATTCGTGGCACAGTATTAAACTGGTTAGAACACACAGCAGATTATAGCATGGTGTTGGATATTCCTACAAACGGTCTTGATATATTAGACGAAGTAACTGGCAAACCTAAATGCGGGTTAAACAGCTATAATGAGTTTAGAGATGCAACTATTGCCAATAACAACTATTTCTTTAACCACCGCCAAGGCAAAACAAAGTTTTTGAATGTTTGTCAAGGAAGTAACTATGCACAGGCAGATGATTGGTTTGAAAAGGTATGTTTGCCTGTTGTAGGCGAAACAAGTGGCTGGGCGTTTGGTGGTGTACAAAAAGCAAATGTAAATCACAGTCTAAGACGGTTATTATATCTTAAAGAACTAGGGCTATTACAAGAGACTGAATGGGTACACTTTTTAGGTACAGGCAGGTGTACACAGGGATTAGTATACACAGCGATGCAACGGGCTATTAGAAAATCTATTAACCCTAACATTACAATCAGTATGGACTGTGCTAGTCCTTTTATTGCTACTGCTAAAGGACAAGTATATACTCATAATGTTTTTGATAAGAAGCGCATGGGGTATAACATGACTCATATGGTAGATGAGAAAAGCCCAGAGAATAAAGATGCCCCTTGGCCTTGGGATGATAGTCCAATTGGTGCACGATTAACATGGAAAGATATTAACTGGTATGACCCCGGTGACCTAAATAAGCTAAAGAAGGAAGGCAAAACAAGTTGGGATAGTTTTGCTTATGCGCTAATGATGGGACATAATGTCTATAAGCATATTGATGCAGTGCAGATGGCAAACAGACTATTGTCTCGGTCTGTTGGTATGAGTCATTGGGTTCCTGATCAATATATTGAATTTCAAGATATATGTGTTGATCTGTTTGAGAAAGATTATGGCGGAAAGATGTCAGCTATTGATGCTGAATTAAACAAACATGATAAACTAATGGCAAAACTTAGCGGGACAAGACAACTTAAAATGTCAAACAAGTTTGATAATTTGTTTAATTTTGACACTCAAGAAACTAATACAGAAATTAACAGTGATGAAGATGAGGACGATCTACGATGAACAAATTATTTTACATGGGTCTTGAACCCTATGAGGGACGTTACACATTGCAACTTCAAGAATGGAGCGAGCGTGTTTTTAAACAGCGTGGAATTGACTATACAGTAGTACCAGGCACTACTATTGACAATACTAAATCAATTAGTGTGGGACAAGTATTGGACGCACACGGACGCAGTTACTTTGGTATGAGCCAGCTAATGAACTTGGTTCAAATGATGCGTAACGGTGAATGTTCAGGTGATGATGCTGTATTCTTTGAAGACATGTTTCAGCCAGGTATGGAATCTCTTCCTTATATTATGTGTCAGATTCCTGAAGAGCAACGTCCTACAATTTACCTACGTTGCCTAGCACAAGCAGTTGACCCTGATGACTTTGTTCATGTATGGGGTATGAGCAAATGGATGTCGTTATATGAGCAGATGTGTAATGAGATTCCTAACGTACATATACTAGCAACTAATGAAGAAATGGTTGCTCATATGCGTATTGCTAATTGGACTGCGCCTATTTACAATATTAGTGGTTTAAGTTTTGGCAAAGAAGAAGTATTAGGGCGTGTTGGTGGTAATATACAAGAATGGGATACACGGAAAAATCGAGTTATCTTTGCGGCGCGTTTTGATCAAGAGAAACAACCAGACTTCTTTATGGATATTATTGAAATAATGGCTCCGTATATTAAAACAGTAAATCCTGATATTGAATTTGCTGTACTAAGTGGTGGTTCACTACGTAGTAACAACCAAAAATATTTAGATCGTGCATTGCAAATGGAAGCAAACGGTACCCTAACAATTATGAAAGACCTTCAAAAGAACGACTATTATAACGTAGTTAATGATTCTAAAGTATTGTTTAATTGTGCTTTACAGGATTGGGTTAGTAACACTGTTAGTGAAGCAGATGCATTGGGTTGTAATGTAGTTTATCCTGCATACAGAAGTTTCCCTGAAACGTTCGCAAACGATCACACTCGTCTTTATATGCCTTGGAGCAAAGAAGATGCTGTAACTAAAATTATACAAGGCCTAGATAGTCCAAGCAACAATATGGGTAAGATTAGTGATTGGACAAACGGAACTATTGATCGTATGATTGATATCATGCAAGGAAACGGTGAGCAGTGGTTGCGCAGTGGCAATCGGTATCGTGACTTTGTAGCAGAGGAAAAATATTAATGCATAAAAGAGTATTGGTAACCGGAGCACATGGGTATATTGGGTCACATGTTGCACGGTTAGCACACGAAAGCGGATACATTGTAGATGGACTTGATATTAGTAGTTCAGACAATAATGTTCGTCCGTACTGTGACAATTTGTTTTACGCGGACATTGTTAACATGGGTGCATATTCAGGACAAGATATAGAGTATGATGCGGTAATACATTGTGCAGGACTTATTAGCGTTAACGAGTCAATGGACAACCCATCTCGTTACTATGAGGTTAATACTAGTGGAACTCTAAGTATTATTAATAAGATAAAGCATAAACATTTTATCTTTGCAAGCACAGGCGGAGCGTTTGATCCTATCTCTCCATATGCAAAGTCAAAGATTCTTGCTGAAACAATTATTAAAGATGTATGCAAAGACTATACTATATTTCGTTTCTTTAACGTTGCTGGCAATAACGGAGAGTTTAGACAGATATGCACCCCTAGTCACATCATGCATATGGCTGCGCTTGCGGCTACAGGAGAACGAGATAAGATGACTATCTTTGGTAATGATTATGATACCAAAGACGGGACATGTGTTAGAGATTATGTGCATGTAGTAGATCTAGCATCTGCAATAATTGCAAGCATTGATAATCCTGCAAACACAGAATATGAATGTGTAGGATCAGGATCAGGATATAGTAACCTTGAAGTTACTAATACTATGAAACAGGCGTCAGAAATAGATTTTACTGTTGAGTTTGGTGAAAGAAGAGCTGGCGATCCTGGAAAATTAATAGTTGAAACTATGTCAAAATATGTTAATATACAACATACTCTATATGAAATGTGCAAATCTGCATTTCAAATGGAAGCAACAGATAAAGAAAAGGAACTAAGTGCATGAGAAATACTTCCGATATTATTAAAGAACGATTAACACAGGGCGGAAAGCGTTACTGGGCTGGTGATAACATCAGCGAATACCTTGAAGAAGGTGACAAAGAATCCCTTATTAAAGAGCTTACTCCTAAATTTGAGGCAGTTCTTGACAGTCTAGTTATTGATAGAATTAAAGATCCCAATAGCATGGATACTGGAAAACGTCTTGCTAAGATGTACATTAACGAAATTATGGCAGGGCGTTATACCCCAAGGCCAGTTGCGACTGCATTTCCTAACACTACTGAAGGATATGACGGTATGCTTGTTGTTCGTAGTGAACTAAAAAGTGTGTGCTCGCATCATCATCAACCAGTTACTGGAGTAGCATATATTGGTGTTATTGCGGCAGATGAGCTTATTGGATTAAGCAAATATACACGCATTGCTCAATGGTGTGCTAGACGCGGAACACTACAGGAAGAACTTGCTATGGATATAGCCCGTGAGATACAAGGTGCAACTAAAAGTGAAAACGTAGGAGTGTACATACAAGCCATACACGGCTGTTGTGAGAACCGTGGCATTATGGCAACTAGCAGTCTTACACAAACAACTGTATTACGAGGTAGTTTTTACGACAATCCAGGATGCAAAAAAGAATTCATGGATAATATTAAACTCCAACAGAGTTTTGTGAGCCAATAGAATGGAAAATACTAACCCTAAGATCTATGAATCACCAGACGGTGGCCTAACAGTGTTCGCAAAAGATTTTGGTGATTCACATGAAAATAGAGTGCTGATTAAATCAGCCCCTACTAGATTTGACAAGTCAGACCCAATCATGAAGGCTGTTAGGGAAAATAGTTACTATATAGACATTGAATTATGTGGGGAACACCCTGAGTTACAGGCTAAATGGGAAGAATTTAAAGATCTCCAGAAACATTATGTAGCCTGGGACCTCCTTAGTAAAAAATAACGAAATAAGTTTCTGAAACGGTTGACGTTTTACGGACCTATGCTATTATAAGTTATAGTTTGTACAGATGAGCTGTACGAATATATTGTAACTTAATATAGAGGTCTAAAATGAAACTTAGAAGCACTCTTGGCATCTTAATGGCAACGACTGCACTAACCGCTTGTAATCCAGGCGATAGTGTAAATGCTGTTAAAGGTGTCACTAGTGCATTGACGTCAAATAGTGCCTTTGCCGCTATCAGTAGCCAAGTCTCCTCACTGGAGAAAGTGGTTGCTGTAGCACAAAGTAGTGCTAGTATCAGTGCGCTAATTAACCCCAACGAAAACGATGTGAAAATGGCAGGCGATGTTGTTTCTCAGATTGATAACGTTGTTAAAGGCTGGGAAGACTACAAAGCCAGCATGAACCCAACATTACTTGCAGTTAAATTAACCACCACAGAGTGGAGAGAAGCTGAGGCTGTTGTTAAGATTCTCAAAGAAGATCTACGGCCTGTAGTTACTAAAGTTGTCAACGGTGGCAGCTATGATACAAAAGATTTTGAATTCCTCGCAAAGAAGGAAACGTTGGATCTGAAAATTTCAGAGAAGAAGGCAGCTATATTTGAAGGCGCCACTCCAACTGTTATCAGTGCATCTACTAGCTCTGTAACCGTAGAAACATCAGCAACAACTAACTCAGAAGAGCGTGTCAAGACAACTGACATTGCAAACGGTGAGCAAACTCTTACTGGTGGTGATAGTGTTAGCAATACGACACGTACTGCAACTTGGACAAGAACTACTACTAAGAACATGGAGTATGATCGTACATTTACCCTTAAGGTACAGAACGTTACTACTACTGTCTTTAGTGATGGCACCGTAAACGTAGAACAAGGTGATATCCGTAGTATTGTAAACAAGCAAACGTTTGATGCTCTTGCACAGGTATCTACTGAGGAGATGAGTAGCAATATTACGTTTACTACTGATGTTCAGAATACACCTGCAATAGTAGTTACTCGTGGATCTGACACAGTAGAAAACGTATTTACTGATCGTTTAGTTGAAGAACTGCAAGGCGATACGAGTATTTTGCATAAAACGTTTCGTAAGACAACTACTACTACAACTACTCCGGTGACAACTACTACTACCTATCCCAAGGTTACTGTATATACATATGCAGATGGACATTCATTTACTGACGATGCTACTGACGAAGTAGTTTCTGAAGTTGTGGATGACGTAGTAGTAACAGAAAACGAAGATCTACATACTTCGTCTACTGAGCATGTTGTTGCTAACGAAGTGATTACCAACGAAGTAGTTACTACGGTTACAGAAGCAGACCCAGTGTTTGTTACTGAACATGATGATGTTACGTCTGACAATACTGTTGGCACAGTTAAGACTACAACAGTAACACGTAATTACATTACGACAGCGACTATTGTAACCACTACCACTACTAATACTACTCCTGTTACTAAGCAGACATGGACAGATGACCGTGTAGAGTTGATACGTGGTGAGACAGTAACAACAGTTGCTACTGAAAATACAGTAGTAAATGATAGCTGGTCAAAGGTTATGAGTGAGAATTCAGTAACAGTTGAAGCTGTTGTTGAAGAAGCCGCACCAGTAACTCCAGTTGGTAGTGATCATGCTGATCTAGGTACACGTACAGCAGGGTTTAATTCGGATCCAGCTAGCTACCGTACATCAGAGTTTAATGGCTCAAATGGTGGTCAAAACTATAAGTCAGCTATTAAAGCAGAGTATGCTTACAGTCGTGGTTGGACTGGTAAAGGTAGTTTGATTACTATTGCTGATACTGGATATGATGTAGATCATAATGACTTATCCAGTGCAGTTAAGCATACCTACAATACACTAACTGATGTTAAGACTACTGGCAACGGCGATGCTAGTATGAATGACAGCAATGGACATGGTAGTCATGTTCTTGGACTTGCAGCTGGTCGTAAGAATGGCACTGGAACACACGGTGTTGCGTTTGATGCTGATGTTGCGGTTGCTAAGATTTCTGAAGGTGTTGCATTTAGTTTCGGCCGTGCAAAGAAAGCTATGGCATGGTCTCGTGATCTAGGTGCAGTTGCAATTAGTGTTAGTGCAAACTACAATACTGATAGTTCATTTAGAAACAGTGTTGTGGATGACGGTAATGGTAAGTTTCATAGCAGCCACTTCTTTTATGGCCCGCATGGATACAACGGGGTAACAGACGAAGCTCCATCGTATGCAACGGCACTAGGCACAGAACAAGTGTTTGTTAACAGCGCAGGTAATCATGGTTACGATTATGTTCCTGGTACTGGACAGATGGCTACTGCTACTGACGCAAACGGTAATCTTATATTAGGCGGCCGTATGTTAATTGTTGGTAACTGGAATCTTGATAGTAATCAAATTCTTGGCAACAGGGCAGGACACATGTGTGCGGCGTTTATAAGCGGTGTTTGTACTGATGCAAAAAGTACTTCAGACTTCTACATTCTTGCTCCAGGAAGTGCTTTGGAAAGTGCTAGTAAAAGTGGCGGCAACGAGATAATGACTGGTACTAGTATGTCTACTCCAGTAGTTGCTGGATCACTTGCTATCCTACATCAGATGTGGCCGCACATGAAGGGTGAAAATCTTGTTCAGTTGGTTACTAAGACTGCTGATAAGACAATTGCTGGTTATCATGTTAACACACACGGTTCAGGATTGTTGGATCTAGATAAAGCGACACAGCCTGTAGGTGCAACTGGTATCCCAACAAGCGGGCGTACTGACGGTAGTATCTCTAGCCTAAGTGGCGGTGCTGCAATTGGTAATATTAACCCAGGGGCATTTGCTGCACTAAGTAATGCTATAGTATTAGATGAGTTCGAGAGAGACTTTACAGTTGATCTTAGCCAGACACAGGCAGTAGATACCCGTCCAGGAAGTTATGTTGAAGGACTGGCATTTGGTGGCGGTGGATATGATGCTTATAGCAATCTTGCTGGTACTAATCAGAACTTTGTTACTCCTGAATACATGGGTTTATCTGCAGGAATGAAGATGAACAGCAATGTTTCTGGGGACTATACGTTCAACGCTAACTATAAGGCCTTTGAAGATGAAGAAACTAGTCTTAATCTTGGATTAGGATTTCTTAAAGAAACAGGTAAGTTTCTTAATAACGTCCAAGAAGGATTTATGGGTGTTGGCGAAAATCACACAACTCAGTATGCAAGTTTAAACATTAGTCATAAATTTAGTGACCAAGTGTTTGGATTTGGTAACTACCAGATTGGTACTACTGATGTGGAAGCAAGCAAAGACTTTAGTCTAGTTACTGGATTCAGTAGCTTGATTAGTCAGAGCTTTAATACTGGCTTAGGGTTTAAGCCAGCGGCAGGATGGACAATGGGCGGTACTTATAGTCAGCCACTACACGTAATGAGTGGTAGTATGAACTACAAAGTGCCTACTGGACGTTCGGTAGACGGAGCAGTGCAGTTTGATTCAGGAAGTGCAGACGCAAGCACAAAGGTTCTAGAACACGACTTTGGTTTGTTCTTAAACTACAAAGTGGATCAAAAGTTTTCGATGGCGGCATTTGGCGAGAAACGTTTAAATGTTGCTGGTACTAACGGAAACGACCAGATGAACGCTGGTATTAAACTTAACTGGACTTACTAAGGAACTATCATGGAACTAACGGCTATCACTTACGACAATAATAAGAAACTTAACTTTAAAGTAAGTGATGACCCTGTCCGTCCAGAGCTTGATTTAGAATTTAGATTAAGCCCTGGGCGTACAGTATACGCTCTAACAGAAGACGGTGAATATAAAGCGGCGATCTGTTTGGCATACTGTAATGATGTTCCAACTACTGTTAAAGAACTAGACAAATTAAGTCAAGCCACAATTAATGGCACACACAGTAGTATTGCAGTTGCTTATACAGTTTGGAGTAAGAAACCACGTGCAGGTAGAAAAATAATAACGGATCTAATGGAAATAATAAAAAAAGATGATACCGTACACCGACTGGTAACTCTAAGTCCAAAAACAGCAATGGCTAAAAGATTCCATTTAAATAATGGCGCTTTTGTTCTCCAACTAAACACAGAAACTGATAATTACGAATACCCAACTTACTAACAACGGACTATATAAAATGAATAAGATTTACTTAACTAATACTGATATACAAAAATATGTTTCTACTATCGTATCACAACTATACAAAGACAACTGGCGGCCTGATTACATTGTAGGCATCACACGAGGCGGACTTACTCCATCAGTAATGTTAAGCCAATTCACTGGCATTAAGATGCACACACTGGATGTTAGACTTCGCGACGGTGATGAAAAAGAATCGAATCTATGGATGGCAGATGATGCCCAAGCAGGAAAAAACATTCTTGTATTAGACGACATTAACGACACTGGTGCTACATTTAACTGGATCATGGACGACTGGGATGTTAACAATGCAACAAACGTTAGATTTGCAGTACTAATGGATAACTTAGCCAGTGAGTGCAATGTAAGCATGAGTTACATTGGCACAGAGATTGACAAATCAGAAGATCCTAGTTGGATTGTTTTCCCCTGGGAAGAGTGGTGGTAAACTGTGTTTTATAAACAACACAACGACTGGATAACTGAACAGGAACACACTGACATAATTAAGTCAGTGGTTCTTGCTGACAAATGGAGTTTTGGTCAGACCAGTGACGATGGCAGATACGATTTAAACTTTCCTATGTGGACTCAAGGGTTTTTTGAAGTTAAGGATCAACAGTTTACACAAGACACTCCAGACATAATTAAAACAATATCACTTAGGTTTGTAGCACAATGTCCAGAAGATTATGTACTAATTCGTAGTATGGCATGTGCTAACACCTTTGGGTTAGATGGCGATTTCCATACAGACTGGCCTAGTCCTAACAAGAGTGTTACTGGTGTTCTTTATACAGATAAGACCTGGGAACGCAACTGGGGCGGAGATACTACATTTGTTGGAGAAGATGGATTATACAGTTCGGAATATGAACCTCGAAAACTTGTTATGTTTGACAGTAGTATAGAACACATTGGCAAAGGACCACAAAGACGATGTCCTGCAATGAGATCTATTATCGCTATGCAAGCAGTTAAACGTGAATTTTGTGAAAAGTTTATTGCAAAATAGTGATAAGTATAGTAGTATATTACATACAATGAGGACTAAGACACTCAACCCTCTTAAAATATTCTGCGTGTCATCAAACTTGCTACTACAAGGAGTAAAGAGATGGCAAAATATATTAGCACAAAAACATACAAACAACTAGGCCCAGTCTGTTATCGACAGTGGAGGGCAGATAGTCACTGTAACTTAATTCATGGATACGCTTTAAGTTTCCATTTTGAATTTGAAACAGATGATTTAGATGCACGAAACTGGGTTATTGATTTTGGTGGATTGCGTCCACTAAAAGACAATCTCGAAGATTGGTTCGACCATACGCTACTGGTAGCCCAAGATGATCCAGAGCGCGAAACACTACTAGAACTTGGCAAGAAGGGTCTTGCTAAGATTACAGAAGTTGAAAAATCAGGTTGCGAAGGCTTATCTGACTTCTTATACGAATATATAAACACTATCTTTCTTCCAGCATATGAGCCAGGCACTCGTGTTTGGTGTTCCAGAGTAGAGGTAAGAGAGACAGACGCCAACATGGCAATGCGTGTTGGTCACAGAGAAGATGGAGAATATGATGTTTAATAAACTATGGAAGATGCTTACTAGAACACCTCAAGTGGCAAGTGACACGTTAGATGCTATTGCTAGCGGTGCTTCAGATGCTATTGTAGAAAAAGCTGTAAAAGCAAAAGTAAAGATTGCTAAAGATATAGCAAAAATGACTAAAGCTAAGATTGAAGAGCATGGTCGTGAGCTAGGAGTTGAGCTGGATCGTCGTATGACCAAGCCAAACATGATTAAAGATCTTAAATCTAAACTAAAATAAGAGGCTTACATGAAAATTAGATACACTGAAGCATTTTATAGTGTACAAGGCGAAGGAAGATTTACTGGTGTTCCCAGTGTTTTCCTTCGTATGTACGGATGCAATTTTACGTGCCCTGGGTTTGGAATGCCACGTGGAGAAGAGACCACTGAGCCAACTAAGATCGCAGCCGAAGTTATGGAAAATCCAAAAAAGTATAAGAAACTGGATGATCTCCCGCTAGCAACAACAGGATGTGATAGTTATGCGGCGTGGCATCCTGCATTTAAGAAGTTTCAAAATAACACAGACGTAGACGGACTAGTAGAACATTTACTAAGTTTAACTCCAGACGGACGTTGGACACAGGAGAATGGTCAGGATATCCATTTAGTAGTTACTGGAGGGGAGCCATTGTTAGGATGGCAACGTATGTATACAGAACTATTTGAACACCCTCGTATGAAGGACTTAAAAAATGTTACATTTGAAACAAATACCACACAAACTCTGCACAACGATTTCAAATCTTATCTCACAAATTCACAGCGAATACATGTTACATGGTCATGTTCCCCTAAATTATCGGTTAGTGGACATGATTGGGATGATGCTATTAAGCCTGACATTGCTCGTAGTTACAGCGATATTCCTAATAGTCAATTGTATTTCAAGTTTGTGGTATGTGATACTGTGGATGTGGATGAAGTTGACAAGGCTGTGTCAGTATTTGGATCCAATGGAGTCCAAGCGCCGGTATACCTCATGGCTGTCGGAGGCACGTCAGAAAGTTATTTTAAAAACGGAAAAGATGTCGCAGAACTGGCACTTAAAAAAGGCTATCGTTACTCCCCCCGGCTTCATGTCGACGTTTTCGGCAATGCCTGGGGAACGTAATAATAGCACTGGACTTCCTGATGTGTTTACTGTAGAGAAAGACATTACGGTAAAAGAAAAGATACCAGATGAACTAATGGAAGATAAGCTAAGAAAGAGTGGGTTGTGAAGTCAGTTTGGGTAACACACGGACAATGTGAATACACTGTCCAAAACTTAATAGCAGGATGGCATGACCCTGAACTAACTGAACAGGGCATGGCTGAAGCTAAACACATCGCTACGGTCTTAGCAGATAAATACGTAGAGATTGCTAATGTGTATTGCAGTGACCTAAGACGTAGTTTTAATACAGCAAGAATTGTATGTGAAAGTACCCCTTGGGGAAAAACCCAACAAGTAAGCCCGTTTATTAGAGATCGTGACTTTGGTGATATAACTGGCACACAATTACAAATTCCCCAGGAATGGAAAACTCCTCTGGTTAACGGAGAAAGTTTACAAGATACCGGATCTAGAGTATATAGTTTTTTAAAAGAGATAGAAGATCGAAGTAACGAACTGCCGCACATTATAATTTGCCACAGTGATACAGTAAGAGCTGCGGCAGTTGTACTAGGAAAAAGAACACCACATAACATACAAGATTTTAAAGTACACAATACAGGAGAGATAATAGAATGGGACTTTTAGATAACGCTAAGAAAGCGATAGGATTAGGACAGGCTAAAAAAGTTACTAAACCGAAACGAGCTCCTAAGAAGTCAGCCAAGGAACTCGCTACTGAGAAAGACGAGCCCTGGGTTAATGTTATTGATCTTGAAGTTGATCCAGACAATCCTGGCAGTGGTGCATTTGAACTTGACTGGAACCCACAGTTTATTAAGATGCTCTTTAAGGCAGGATATCGTAACGAAGTAGAAGAAGACATGGTTGATCGTTGGTTCCAGGATGTTTGTAGACAAGTTGTTATGGAAACATACGAGAAAGACGAAGCCATGGTTACTAGAAATGAGATTGGTGACGGCAAAGCAGAATACAAATAATGCAAAGTTTAATCGGGTTAATATTGTGCATTGCATGGATGTCTGGAATAGTATTAGCAAACGGTTTTTGGAGTACGTTACTAGCAGTGGCGTTTCCAGTGTGGGCTTGGTACTTAACAGTAGAGTACTTTCTTTTTAATATAGTTCCTGCTCTGTGACACTATCCTGTGTCAACTGTGGTTGCCAAACTAAAGTTGCAAACTTTATTAAATATTTTATAGATAAAAATAACCAGATTGCATTGGGTGGTTCAGAAATGGAAGGACCATTGTGCCAATCATGCTGGTATGACATCGGAGACCAAGCATTTGGTTATCCTAAGATGTTACAAGATGAACTGAAACAGAAAAATGATAAAACCAATACCTAAAAAAGACCTTGATGGATATATTAAATTTTTAGCACGGTACTTGGGTTTATTCCTGGGTTTGCCAATGATGTTTGGAGTAGTATTAAAGCCA
>Ga0208032_1000734_pt1 | contig 16044 bp, 7 predicted proteins | sample MalvirAntarct_66_FD_184254 | JGI IMG/M metagenome (GOLD analysis project Ga0208032, IMG submission 184254) | Marine viral communities from the Global Malaspina Expedition - Malaspina viral metaG Antarct_66 (SPAdes) (version 2) | ecosystem: Environmental > Aquatic > Marine > Oceanic | place: West... | reverse complement strand
GATACTAACCTTTATAGGACAGCCCGCAGGCTTAGACGCTGAAGGTAATGTCATACCTGCTACGGGGCTGTATGCCGAGATAACGGACGTAAACGGCAACATTACCGCCTCTAAGAACGAAGTACTGGGAGCTATTGGCAACCCTGCTACTGATGGCAACCCTGCTACTGGTGTATTTGCCGCCCTAGACACACAAACTGGCGACATTCTTAGTGGCACTCAAGGGCAGATAGACACACAAACTGGTGTACTAACTACGGCTATAGGCGAAACTGAAAAAGCTATAACCGACCAAGCTGCTGAGTTTGAAAGAGCGGGAATGGCTCGTGATGCGGCCATACAGTCTGCTATAGACAAAGTTGGGGTTGATCTAGGGCTAACGCGAGAGCAAATACTTGCTCAGATAGGCGCTACTGAAGCTAATATTACTAGCAGAATAGACCAAGGCGTTAATCAGCTATCTAGTGAAATAGGAGTAGTAGCTGACTACGTAGGTAAGCCTGTAGGCGAAGTGACTGATGCCGATATAGCGTTTGTTGCAGACATAATAGCCCAACAAGAAGTCCTTCTAGACCCCACTGTTTTTGTTCCAACAGACCAACAATTACAGTATGATGTAAACCAAGACGGCGTTATTGACATCAACGACCAGAACATGCTAGAACTAGCTCAATCGGGACAAGATGTAACTTTCCCCGGCATGTTTAACCCTACGGGTTTGTATGATATAAATCAGCAGACCCAGCAAGATATACAGACTGCTCAAGATTTAAACACGCAGCAAAATATGGCGTTGCAAACGCAGATGACCCAGCAAGGGCAGTTTGATTTGTTTGACCAAGGCGTAAAAGAAATTGCCGCTATACAGGCCGCACAGCCTAGCATAGTAACTGAGCAAGAATCGCCGTTAGTAGACCTAGACTACTTGTATGACTTTGGTAGTGTGTTTGCAAATGATAGACAAGAAAGCCTGTTTGGTTCTCCTTTTGGAGGTTATGCCAAAGGCGGTAAAGTTGAAAGTGATACAGACAGACTAATAAGATTAATTGGAGAAGAGTAATGGGTTGGTATTCAGATTTAATAAAGAACACAGTAGGCAACACTAATACCATAGGTAAGTTTTTAAGTAGTGATGCGGTTAGTGGGTTAGCGCAAGGCGCTGTAGGCAACGCTGTGTCCGATTATTTCCAACCGGATGTGCCTAAAATTGGGTACCAAGGTACAGTTCCTGAACTAACCGCAGTACGTGAGCGCGTCCCTATGCAGCAGCCCGTTGCGGGTGCAGCCCCACGTAGGCCGGGAAGTTCAGGTCGCCGTTACTTTTCTGATACTACATTCGCAGCCCGCCCTGACACTAATGTCCCTACAGTAGCAGAAGCACAAACCGCTGCGGCTGCTCAAGCTCAACAGCTAGCTCAAAGAAACCAGCAAGTACAGGGTATGGCGGCTGGCGGCATAGCTTCGGCCCACAACGGGTACTACTTAGGTGGTACGACTGATGGCATGGCAGACGAAGTGCCAGCAAGTATAGACGGTACACAAGAAGCTCGTCTAAGCGATGGTGAGTTTGTTATCCCTGCTGATGTAGTTAGTCATCTAGGTAACGGTAACTCTGATGCTGGCGCACAACAACTGCACGGCATGATGGATGGTGTACGTACAGCACGTACTGGGAACTCAGAACAGGGTAAACAGATAGACCCTAACAAGTTTATGCCTAAGATGGCTCAAGGTGGCATTGCATCGTACAACTACGGTGGCTCTGTACAGAAGTTTAATGGGCTAACAGGTAATACTGTTTCAACTACTAACAACCCACCTTTCACTACTCCTGCTGCTACTACGGGCACTGCGGGCGTTGGCTCAACTGCACAGACCCCTGCTACGGGCATAAATAACCCTGTAGGATTTGAAAACTCGCTATCTAACTGGGCGGGTGACTACGTTACCGATATGCTAGGTCAAGGTAAGGCGCTGGGTAATCAAGCGTACCAAGGGTACGAAGGGCCACTTAGTGCTGGAGCTTCTAACTTGCAGCAACAAGCTATGACGGGTGTTGGCAGTTTAAATACTCCTGCTAACATGGGAGCTTATACCCCTCAGACTTTCGGCGCAGAGCAAGCTACGCAGTATATGAACCCATACTTAATGTCGTCGCTTAACCCTCAAATTGCAGAGGCTCGCCGTCAAAACGAAATAGACCGTGTAGCTAACGCAGGTCGTATGACTCAAGCAGGCGCATTTGGTGGCTCTCGTCAGGCTCTTATGGACATGGAAGGACAACGTAACCTACAGAGCAACATAGCGGATATAACGGGCCAAGGCTATGCTAGCGCGTATGACAGAGCGCAAAAACAATTCAACACCGAGCAGAACATGGGTATGCAAGCTCAGGCCGCTGCTAATCAGTATGGGTTTGATGTACTAGGGCAGCAACAAGGACTAGGACAACTACAACGGGGCATTGAGTCTGAGGGTATGGCAGCGGATTATTCCCAGTTCCAAGAAGAGCGGGACTACCCATACAAGCAAGTACAGTATATGCAGTCGTTGTTGCAGGGACTACCTGTAGCGTCACAAACCAAGTCTTACTCTGCGCCTAGTGATGCTTCACAAGCAGCTAACGCTATGCAAGGCGTACAAGAGATGTACACTAAGTTGTTTGGCGGTAGCTAAGTACCGTTTCTCATACAGACACATAATAGAATTTAAAGTTTTAGGAGTTACACATGCAGACGTTAGACCAAACAATAGACTTTCAAGCGGATGTTCTTAGACGTGACCCCGAAAAGCTAAAGGCACAGCAAGGGGTAACTCCAGACCTTTTAAAAGCGCTTGCCACTCAAAAAGCTCTGGCCCAACAACAAGCTGCCGAAAGGGAACTATCACTGTCTATGGGTAGTAACCCTGCTACTGTGGTTCAGCAAAACGAGAATAACTTAGTAGAGATGAACAAGAATGAGTTAGCTGCTCAGACTGCGGGCATAATGGGTCAACGCCAACAGAAAGCCGTACAAAAAGGGCAAGCTATGGGTATGCCCCCTGCACAATCTACAGCCCCTCGAAACCTTCAAGCGGGTATAGCTGGTCAGCCTCGCCCTAACATGCAGGCTATGGGTATGGCTCAAGGCGGAATCATTGGGTACGCCAACGGCGAAGAGGTAGAGGCTAAAGGAAGTTTACAGGTGTCTGACGAGTTACTGGCTATACTAGGTATAGATCGCACAGCTTTTGATGCGCTAACCCCTAACTTACAGACTATTCTAGTAGAGGACGCAGAAGTTCAACAACAATCAATCAAAGCGGAAGAAAACAGGAAGCAAGCAAATGCTCCCATACTAGGTATGGGCGAATCTATACGATCTGGAATAAAGAACGCGGGAGACGCACAGGCTCGCTCGCAAGCAGACCTAGCTGCCCGTGTTTTAGAAAACAGAGGTATATCAGGAGAAGCGCCAGAACAAAAAACGGGGTTAGATAGTACAAAGCCTAATGCTATGAATCTTGGCCCCGCATCTGATAGCTTGTCTGGTATTGGAGGTAAGACCCTAGCAGATGGGTCTATTGGATTTGACTCTTCTGCCGTTTCCGCAACTGATGGCGGTATACCTACTGTAGGCGCAGACAAAAACGCAGCTATGCAAGGCACTCAAGCTGCTACTGCCCCTATTGCCTCTATTGCCCCTACTGCTTCCATTGCTGGTAGCACCGACGATAGACTTAAAGCTATACTTGACACCCCCGGTATTGATACTTCAGGCATAAGCAAAAAACAAGTTACCGACGCTATGGGAGATAAATTTAATACTGCGCTAGGTGCGCGTATTAGCGACAGCCCTGAAACTAGGGCTAAACAAGAAACCGCAAGGTTGTCTGGCCCCGCACGTAAAGAAATTATAGGGCCAGATGGCAAGCCTACCGGAAAGTTTGAAGAGTTAGGTGGGTTTGACCGCGAGAAAAAAGCGGAGGGGCTAGCAAAATATTTAGCCGATAAAGAAGCTCTTGATAAAGAACAGTACAACCCTGATACGCTAGCTAAAAAGCGGAACGACGCATATATGACTGGCCTAATGACTGGTGGTACGGGCGGTACAGGGGTTGCGGCGCAAGCTAAGTTTGACTCCGAGTATGCTGCGGCAAGAAATAAATCTATTGCAGATCAGAAAGCCATGTTTATGGAAGACATGAAGTTTGACGTTGAGATTGCGGACAAAATAAGCACTCAGACAAACAAATTGTTTGAGGTTTATAAGAAAGATGTAGCCTCCGGTATGAATACCGCTGCTACGTTAGGCGCTGCTGACATGGAGGCTTTTTATAAAGAAGCCAAAATGATGTATGATACTAATCAAGATGGTATTAAAAACAAAATTGACGCTGTTAAGATACAGACTGAAGCTAATTTACAGAAGCTTATAAAAGAGCAGGCAAGTTTTAAAGATATAGCTGCGACCATGAATAGCTTCCTTGAAACACAAGTAAAAGCATTAGACGACATATCTAAACCTTATCTACCACAACTAGCTACACTAGTTACTGCATTGGAGAAAGCAGAGACGGCAAAAGAGAGACTAGCGGTTCAAGGACAAATAGACGAAATTAATGGTCTTATTAGGTCGCAAATGGAGTTGACAGAGATAGACGACTCTATAGCCATAGTTAAAAGGTTGTTAGAAGCCGTAGGAGAAAATAACGGGTTTTCTAGTACAATAATTCAAGAGATTAAACGAGAAATGGAAAATAAAAGTGGTAGAAGTGTGGGTTCTTCTATTGCAAACAAAAATTTATCTACAGGTAGTTCTTCTGGCGGAGCCTCTACAGGGGCTCCGGGACTACCTCCACTTAGTGCTAGTACTAAGTCAAACTATTTAACGCCTTAATAAAAGTAAGGACATAAGTTACATGGAATATTCTTTAACAGAATTAAGTGCGGCTATAACTAAAGCAAAGACGGCAAACGACGCTATAGCCGTAGAAGAACTTACTAACCTATACGGCGCTACTTACGATAGTATATACGGCGGCGCAAAGGAAGACTCAGGGTTTATTGAGAACGTGTTATCAGGGCTTGGTGCTGGTGCCGTTGGTATGTACGAGTCTGCTGCTCTTGGTGGCGCTGCTCTACTAGAAGAAGAAAACGAACTCAAAGCCCGCGACAAGATTAAAAGCGTGGCTGAGTCTCTACGTCCTGAAGGTGGAGATAAAGAAGCCCTATCCTATAAGCTAGCTTCTGGCATTGGTTCTATCGGTGCCTTACTACCTACCGCGTTTCTTGGCCCTGCTGCGTTACCTGTTGCGGGTGTTATTGCTGGCGGTGCTGGTGCAGGTGAGGCGAGTGAACGGGCACGAGAGTTCGGCGCTACCGAAGAAGAAAGAAATGCCGCTACCCTCCGTGGTGCCGCTATCGGCCTGACTGAACTCGCGCCATTAGGAAAGATAGCTAAAGGGCTTAGAATTCCCGGAATAACTAAAGTACTAGATAAACTTGGCCCTCAAGCCATATCAGGTATAGGTAGTCGTGTGCGTAGTGCCGCAGCTACTGGCGTAACGGAAGGCGCACAGGAAGCCGCTGCCGCAATATTACAGAATCTTAACGCTCGTGGGTATGACCCTGAAGCAGAATTAATCGACGCGGGTGTACTTGACGAAGCTACCATAGGCGGCGGTGCAGGTGCCATACTACAGGCACTAACAGACGTACTTGTTAAGGGTCGCGCTCGTACTCCCGAAGGTGGTGAGGCTCCTGATATAACCGACGAGGAAGCTGTGGAGATTGCGGGGCTACTACCCGCGCCATCTGATGACATAGTAGTAAGTCCTAGCGGAGAAGCTGGCACACTAGCTCAACAAGAAGAAGCTAGTAGAGCGCAAGACGAGGCGAGAAGGGCTCAAGAAACAGAAGACCAAATAGCACTGGGAGATATGCCTAGTGCAGACGTACGTGACAGACGTGCGCAATCCGAGTTTGAAAGCCGTCAACAAGAAGCTAGAGACAAACGCGGAGATACTCAAGAAGATTTATTTCCAGCGGAACTAGAAGAAGCGGAACTTGCGGAACTAGAAGCTACAGTAGCCAATGAAAATAGTTCTGCGGAAGACGTAGAAATAGCGGAACAAATCTTAGCGGGATATGGGCGTAAGAAGATAGCGCGAGAGCGCAGGAAAGCGGCAGAAACGGCAGATCAAGAAGCTATATCTGAACAGCCCGACATGATATCTCGTGCGGAAGACGAACAGATACGGGACATGGAAGAGACGGCTGAGATTGAAACCCTGCTCGCGGAAGACGAAGCTCAAGCGGCTAGAGACGCGGAAGAAAAACTTGCTATAGAGCAGGAATACTCTGCATTGTTTGGGGGTACTCTAGATGTTTCCGAGGCAGAGGCTAGAGATGCAGCTATTGCGGATGAAAACAGAGCGGCACTATCGCAGCTAGAAGCGCAAGTTAAAGAGCGTGGGCCTAAACAAACTCAACAGCAGCAGCCCCTAGGCGGTATGCAAAGTAAAACCGCTGCCAAGAAACAAGGCGTGACCCGCCGTGCTGTCGAGACTGGAGACAGCGATGGATTTACTACAACAACTGACGCAGGAAGAGGTGGAAGCGGCCCTCAAGGTAGTAGCGCAGTCGTGGCAGGGAGAGAGACCCCTGAAGGTGCCAGAAGTGCTACACCAACTGACGCTACAGGACTGGACAGCACTGTCAGCGGCCCTGCGGCTACTGGAAAAAGAAAAAGACCTAAACCTCGTACACTAGAAAACGGAACCGCCGCAACGGCTTTAAAGCTGCTAGAAGGTAAACCCGTAACACCTAAACCTGTAGCCGTGCCTGTTGATACCAGTTCCGTAGAAACAGAAGCTCCTGCCGATATAGGCGGAGATATTGAGTTCCCTACTGCCGTACCTCGTGGCGCGGAGTTTACTAATCCTGATGATGTAACGGCGTTAACCGACCTAGTTACTAAGCCTATACCGCGAGATCAGAAGGGTATGGAGCAAACCGCTCAGACTTACATTAAGAGGTTCAAGCGCCCTGCCGATGCGTTTGAGGCTATAGCTTTTGAAATCGCAGAGAACACACCTAAGTTCCGTGAACAGAAAGGTACTTCTACCTCTGAGAAAGCTAAGTTTGCGGGTACTGGTGGAGCTAACACTAAGGCTACGCTGCAATGGATAGAGCAAAATCTTAGCCCTGATGCTAAGGCAGAGATAGATCGCCGCATAGTCGAGCAACAGAAGAAGTCAACCGATGTAGAGAAAGATACGAAAGCTAGGGCTACTCAAGAACGAGACGACACTAAGGTAAAGCAACGCGAAACTAAGATAGCGCAGGCTGTAGATACTGCTACGCCTTTGTCTCCTGACCGTACCTCCTATGCAGGTAAGGTGCAGGTAGTACCTGACAGAAAGGCTCCAGTAGACAAAGCCAAGTCTAGCTCCACTGAGCGTGCAGACGCCGCTACCAAGAAAAGAGCTGCTAAAACGCCTGAGAAAACAGATATAGTTAGGCAAGGAATAGAGAAAATACAAGGTAGCAGAGGTAATAATACAAAACCACCTCTCAGCGAAGGCATGTCTCCCGAACAGATATCGGCAAAGATAAAGGCTGATACCGCTCAGTTTATAGAGGGTGGTGGTAGCGTAGACGTGCTTAACTTGGAGCTAGACCCGAAGGTAGCGGTAGAGCTGAGTGAGTCTCTACCTAAAGACGTTAAGGAGCTACTAAAGAAAGGGGATCTAAAAGGCGCATTACAGTCCCTTGCAAAAAGCACTAAGAGCAAGCGCGTCAAGCAGATAGCTAGAGCGTTGTCTGAGAACACTGGCACCACCAAAATAGAATTGGCTAACGAAGCTAGTCTGAAAGACAAAGGGTACGAAATCGGAGATAAGGGGGACGTGGCAGGTTTGTTTGACCCTAAAACCAACACTATACTACTTAACTCTAATATGCCCCTGACCGTACATGGTTTACTGCACGAGGCTACGCACGCGGCTACTATTAACGTGCTGAAGAATCCCTCGCACCCTATGACCAAGCAGCTAACCAAGTTGTATGCAGACGTGAAGTCCGAGTTAAACACTGCATACGGCGCTGAAAACCTTAACGAGTTTGTTGCGGAAGCATTTAGTAACCCTACGTTCCAACGCAAACTAGCGTCTATTAACCCCAAGGGCGATGATATTAACGGGTTGCAGCGGTTTTTCCGTGCGGTTACTAACTATGTACGTAAACTTATCGGCATGGACACTAAGCCTGTAGGTTCCGCATTGGATGCGGCTGACGCAGCTATTATAGAAATACTGTCTCCTAATATGTCCACGAGTGACTCCGCTGTAATGAACATGGTGTCTACGCCCGATGGAGTAAAGAAAGTACTAAACGACATGAGTGAGATACAGAAGTCCTTGTCCTCTGGCTCTAAAGGTAAGTTTGTCGATGGTGCTATAGAATTCTTTGGGGACGCAGGCGGGTGGGGCAAAGGCAAAGAAGTACTTATGAAGCTAATGGGTTCTCAGGCGCTAGGCGATGTAGCTAGGGGAGTGGGCTATAAGAAGGTTGGACTAGACCTCCATGCTATGTTCGAGAATATGCGCGGAGATATGCAAAAAGCGGACGAACGAATACAAAAAACAATCGACTCCTACGATAATTGGGTCAAAGGGCCAAAAGGTATAGCGGGTAAAGAAGCATTAGACCGCCTAGTGTATGACCCAAATTACGGCGCTACTGTATATCAGGTAGACCCGACTAAACCAAGAGCAGATTACAAAGGCAAGACAGACACTAGTGGTAACAAACTAGAAGAAATCTGGGACGCCCAACGAAAAGACTGGAAAATTTTAGGCGGCAAAGGCCAAGGCATATTTAATGAGCAGCGTGCAGAATACAAGCGCCTTCACGAAGAACTTAAAAAAGTAATTAACATGGAGATTGATGGGTTAGAGAGTAGTGATACTGACCCCGCTAGTGTTAAAGCGTTTAAAGAAAAGAAGGCCAAGCTGAAGAAACAGATTAACGAGCGCCTTATAGCGGCAGGAGAACTTGAAGTATATTTCCCCCTAGTACGTAAGGGTAAGTACAAACTGTCTTTTGTTACAAAAGTTGATAACGGGGATGGTACTTTTAGAGAAGAGCCAGTGTTCCTAATGTACGATAGGAAAGTTGACCGCGACAACATGTACGCGGAAGTAAATGGCGCAAACACTACTGTAGGCAAACCAGATAGGTACGATGGCAGCAATACTAGGGATAGCTTCAAAAATGCACCTAGTGGTTCTTTTGTGTCCGATGTATTGTCTGTTGTAGCCGCCAGCGGTGCGGATAAAGATTCCCAGATGCAAGAGCAAATTATGCGTCTGTTTGTAGAGTCTTTACCTGAAACTTCTTTTGCTAAGTCACTACAGAAACGTAAGGGCATTGCGGGTTTCGATACTGATGTACGTGCAGCTATGAACACCAAAGGATACGACTTGAGTTCTCAAGTAGAGAAGATGAAGTCTTCCGCTAAGATACGCGTGAAAGAAAAAGAAATACTAGCGGTGCATGAAGCAGGTGCTCCTAAAGGGGTTAACGAAGATACGTTTAACCGAGTAAAAGACGAATTACTAGAGAGGGCTAAGTTTGCCCGCGTAGGTGCCCAGAACAAAGATACCGAGCAATGGTACCAACGCTCTAACCAAGTAGCGTTTTTATACACTATTGGGTTCAATGCCTCATCAGCCCTTGTTAACTTGTCTCAGATACCTTTGGTAGTTGGGCCGTTCCTGTCAGGTAAGTTTGGAGTAACCGAAACTTCGGCGGCGCTAGCTAAAGCCTCTAAGTTTGTGGGGGCATCTAGCATATCAATAGTTGACTACTACGACATAAAAGATGGAGTCTTTACACTAAAGCCTTCTCAAGAAAAGAAGATACGTGAAACTTCTTCTTCTAAAGCCGAGGCTGACGCAAAGATAAAAGAGTTCAAGCGTATGATACCTATGGTCAAGATGGCTGATGATCGTGGGCACATAAAACATTCTGAGATAAAAGACCAGCTTCGCGTAGGGGATAGATCAAGTAAGAACCCAGCGTTGAAGATGCTAGATATGGTCACTGCTGGGTCTGCTTGGATGTTTAGTACCGCAGAAAGGTTTAACCGTCAGACTTCTCTGGCCGCTAGCTACACCCTAGTACTAGATAAAATGGACGCTTTAGACGAAGCGGGTAAAGGTAAGTACTACAGTGCGCTCAACGGAGAATTTATAGACGTGCCCAGCGACTCCGAAACTCGTATGAATTTAGCCGCCGAGGAAGCGATATACTTGACGCAGGAACTAAACGGCGGTGCAGTGCTAGAGACTACGATAGGTTACTCCCAGCAGGGATTAGGGCGTGTAGCTCTCATGTATAAGAGTTACGGCTTACAGATGTACTACACTATGCTCAAATCGGGCAAGCTGTTTACAGATAATGTAGGTGGTAAAGATGCTGAGAGTAAAGAACTAGCGGCTATGGCGTTTAAGCAACTAGTAGCAGTACACTTATCGGCGTTGTTCTTCGCAGGAGTGCAGGGATTACCGTTGTACGGTGCAGCTTCTATGATAGCCGACATGTTCTTAGACGATGAAGAGGATGATGCTCGCACCCTAACACGTAAACACTTGGGGGAGGGTTGGTACAAAGGTGCTATCACTAAACTAACAGGGGTAGATGTGGCCTCTCGTGTGAGTCTAACTAACTTGTTCTTGCAAGAAAATAGGTTTAACAAAGACCCATCTCTAGAGGAAAGCCTAGGATTCTACTTAGGTGGCCCCGCGTTAAGTACAGGTAACAGGTTCTACCGTGCAGTCAATGACTTTACTTCTGGGGAGTACGGTAGTATGGAGCGTGGTATGGAAAACCTTGCCCCCGCAGGTATTACTAATGCGTGGCGTTCTACGTTAGGGCGTTACCAAAGAGAAGGTGGTATTCGTTCACGTAGAAAAGATGTTATATACGATGACATGACACAAGGTGATTTTGCGGCGCAGGCTCTAGGATTCCCCCCTGCGGAATACACTCGAAGACAAGAAGTTAGTATGCGAAACAAAGGAATAGAAAAGGCGGTTACATCTAAACGTAGTGCTATGACCAAGAAGTTTTACATAGCGCAGCGTATGGGAGATCACGAGACTATGCGAGAGGTTATGGACAACATTACTGCGCACAACAGACGGCATCCTACGGCGAAAGTTGACCCCGTACAGCTTATGAAGTCAGTTAATTCTCATATGGCTACTACCGCTAGTATGCACAACGGGGTGACTGTAAACCCAATAATGCAGCACGCTATTATGATGAGTAACAGAGAGTACAGTAAATAAAAAACCCCCTGTCGCCTCGGAAACGAGCAGGGGGTTGAGAGGGGTACAACCGAAGTGGGTCAGGGGAATGTCCCACAACGTCCCATATAGTATCATATAGTCCGCCAGATACGTATACCTAATTTGCCATTTTCTATGGCTATCTTTGCCTTAACGTGCCATTGCTTGCGTTTAGCGATAGTAACGGCCTGTTCTCTTGCTTTGTGCGTGTTCAAGCACGGTATGAACACAGACGACCCTATACGCATACCTTCCCAGTTAAGTACAATCCGCACCCCGTCAGGGTGTAGGTCATCCACCATCAGCATGTTACTAGACCTCTAAGTCTGCCTTAGAACAATCTATGGACAAACACCAAGTGGCGGCTAGGCGAGTATTGGTGCCCTTAGTAAGCCGTACCTTAACAGTCTTGGCCCCAAATTTATCTTCCAGTTCCTGCTTAAACGCAGAGTAATTAATCTGCTGTTTACCGCACCACGCCCTAAGTGGTTTAGGGGATAGAAAAGCGACTTTCGTGTCAGTCTCATAACGCCCTACCAAACGTATTTTAGGGTCTAGTTCAGGTATGACTAAATTGTCCAATCCGTTGTCATGCCCTTTACGTAAGTCGTCAGTGCTTTTAATCTTTAGGATGTTACCCCAGTTCTCATGGAAGTAATCGTTTAGAGTCTCCATAGCGGAAGTATTCATGTCTGAAACAGCGACCTTATTTTCTCTAAGCATCTTTACTATGTACTTAAACAGCTTGTTAGTATCGTAGTCAACTAGCCCTAACTTCTTAGCTATGAGTACGCCAGTAAGGTCAGCAGCAGCACCACACGACCAAAAACGGTTCTCTGCGGTAAGTTGTGCCGCCTCATCTATCTTAGCTTGTACCTGTGCTAGTAACGCCCTAACGCTATCTAGGTTAGCCATAACATACTGTATGTAAATACTGCCAGCGTGGCCGTATATGTTCTCCGCGTTGACCGCATGTATGTCTGTCAGGTGTTTAGTTTTACTTTTGTCAAACAACCTAACTGCTTTAGTCTCCATCATGCGCTGGGCTTCTGCTTTCGGCATAGACTTGTACATGCTTACTTTCTCAATAACACTACAGTTGCCTGTGGTGACAGATAGTAACTTCCAAGGTTTGCCTCTAGCACGCTCAGTGTTGTTGCCGCTACTGGTCATACGGTTCTTCTGCTTACCACTAGATATTTGGTATATCAGGGAGGATAGCTCCTCGCCTTTAAGCTCAGTAAGCTCGTCAATATACAGTGGTAGGTTTTGATATACCTCACTACGATTCATCCTAGAGTTCTGGGTGTCATCTTCCCCTAGCACTAATGCTTTGGGGTTACCCCATATAGACGCCCCTACGTACATAGCAGTAGTCTTACCAACACCGCTTTCCTTACTATGCACGTGGAATCCTGCACAAGACACGGGAGATAGCGCCATAAGAGGTGACCCGAATCCAGTACCCACAATATATTGATGCAGTTCAAACCCATCTCGGTTATAGAAGTTAGCCATGTCGATCCAACCCTGTAACGTACCTTTAGGTTCAAACGCATGGAATAGCCCCGCTGTGGGAGTGGAAGGAGGATTATCTCCAATAGAGCCAGCGAATATTTCTTTGTCTCCCAGAACGAAAGACTTAAAATCATCACCAGTCCACCCAAACTGTCTGCGTGCTTCAGTAGCGGTGCTAGTAGCCTGTAACTCGTTTACCCATGTAGTCATATATATCATCAACTCGTCCATTCTAGAAACAGCTACTCCGTGCATGGACATCTGCTTCCGTAATTCTTCTTTAGAGGTTACTGCGGTAAGGGGGATCGTAAATTCTCTAACCCCATCCCTCGGTAGGTGTAGTCTAATGACTACAGCTTCGCCCATTTCTATATCTGATATGCGCTTAACTACGTATATGTCGTTGTGGTACACCACCTTCTCATCGGGATCACCCTCTGCATTTACCGTACGCATATATACCCCGCCGTTAGCGCCCCTAAAGAATGGCCTTGGATACGGGGGAATCACATAGGTAGTAGTAGGAGCGTCAGGCAAATCTGGTACAGGTACTTCCACTACGTTGTCTTCCTTAGTTGCTTCCACTACGCTACTGCCCAACACGATAGGGGATTTTATCTTTCCCCAGTTAGGGCATGACGTACATACATCAGGGTTAAACTCGTCAAAAGAAACACACCTGTACGGCCCTTTGATTAGTTCCATCTTAGCTTGCGTGTCTTCTAGGGTGTAACCCTCATGCTTTTTAGATATGTTGCGTGCTGCCGATTCAGAGTCTACACAGAACTTGGCGATAGATAACCCCGCCCTCCACATAGGCTCACTACAATTCTCTTGATCTTTCCATATAGTTTTTAGCTGGTCGCACCCAGTGCCACCCATAGTCTTAACTATAATATCTTTAAAACTGTTTTGCTTATTGCCTAACAGCGCATTCATTACAGAACTAGAACCTAGGGGCACCATTTTCTTAGGAACTGGTATCAGTCCACCGCCAAGTAGCGCAGAGAACTTATCGAAGTCTACGTCCGCTGGGATGTCATCCGCGAGAAACTCTACGGGAGAGGGAGGAGTAGTCTTGTAGTTATGTGTAGTAGGTACTCGTAGTACCCTAGCCGCATCGGAGGTGACTGCTGGGTCGGCTAGCAACTTGTGTTCAGCACATAACTTCTTTAGTCGTTCGGCTACAGGTAGCCAGTCATCTATACCTATCGCTTCAGATAGGAACCAGTACGCGTGTACACCCCGCCCAGAGTTAACCAACTTAGGTTTGGGTAGAGACAGCGTAGCACAGAAACCCTGTAGTGCTTTGAGGGCTTCGTCTTGGTTCGGGTAGTCCTTAGTCTCGCCACAATCTAAGTCTAGAAAGAAAGACTTTAGTTGTTTCACGTTAGGAACTTTACGTGAGTTGTTCTCTTCAAACGTGGCTAGCGCAAAGTAAGCATCGTATCCCTTACTGTCTAAGTCACGTGCGGCATCTGCCATATCCCCTACGGAAGTGTAGAACTTTTGTATCCGTCTGTCGTCTTTAGTGCGAAACGAAAACAGACAGTAATATCCTTCACTCCCCAGTGTCCGCCTTAAAAAATCTTCTGTGTTCATAATGTATACCTAATTCCGAGAGGCATCGTAGCAGGGGCGCTTGCACGCCCTTTTCGGAAATATTCCTAGCTACAGTTAAGGTGTTACAGGGACAGTATCAGTCGTCCCAATCAGCTACTATGGAAGCTAGCGCATCGTCAGATGCTTTAGGTGCAGGAGCCGTCTTCTTAACTACTTTCTTCGGCTCTTCTACTTTTGCGGGTGTATCATCCCCAAACAAGTCATCCGTCACTACTTCAGCAGGTGCAGCAGGTGCAGCAGGTGCAGCAGGTGCTACTACTTCAAACGGGTTATCTTCTGCGGAGAACTGAAATCCTCCTTCGACAGCGCCAAACGGAGATGCAGCTTCCATAGGTACGTACTTGATTACCTGTACGGCACGTAGTCTAAGGGATACCCCTGCCTCACGCATGTTATAGGGAGTAAACGTAACTGCCACGTTGACAGTACTACCCGTGGTAAGCATGAAGTCGTCTGGTAGTTTAACGCCTTTACTATCGTACTGTACAGGTTTAAACGTAGCATCTTTACCGTACGCCCCTTTTAGGGATGCTTTATGGGAATACGATCCGTCTTCTTCTTTCTTGAAGGGCATATCAAACTTGTCAGGCCATCCTTTTTCTTTCTTAGATTCGTATGCTGTAACCATCTCTACAAAGAGAGCCTTAGCTTGGTCTTTAGTCATGCGGAAGCGTGTCTCGTACTTAGCGCCTTCGTCAAACGCGTCACACGGAACCGTGCGGTTTTCTGCGTTGTCGAACTTGTAAGTCTTGTTGATACGAGGCCATAGGGCTTCTACGTTGTTGATAAGGTATTGATTATTTGTAGCCATGTTTATAAATCCTAATAGATTAATTTGCGTTTAACTCGAAACCTTCCACTACTGAGAATGGGGACACAGGTTCACTTGTTACAGGTACTGACATAGTGATTGCTTGTAACGTATCTTCGTGGTCAATCATATTAGATACAATTTCAAGCGTGTCTTTATCTAAGCGGTCTACTGGCTTAAAGCAAAGTTTTGGTACAGCACTATCACCAACAAAAGAAACTTGAGTAGTAATAGTGACTACAGGTGTATCGTGTTTAGCTAACAGTCGTGCATAGTTCTGCATCCCCATGTCCCCCTTGGTAGCACTGCCGAATATAGACGTGGCAGGTATTTGTAATTGATACACTTCTTCGGGCTTATCCCGAAATACAACTGCTAGTCGTTGTGAGAACCGACAAGCCCTACCCCCATACTGACCAGAACCTCTAATGTTTTGAGGGCAGTCCATACAACGCATAGCTTGCCGTTGCTCTTGGGGTACATCTACTAAAGGTACTTGAGTGTCGGAAGACCAACACGTAGGTACCGCAACCCTGTTAGGGTCGTAAGCATCGCCATAGTAAGCGCGAGATACTGGCGCGGCATTTACTACTACCACGTCTATAGAGTTTGAATCTAGGGTAACTTCTTTACCGCCAGCTACAATATTAAACTTACTACCACGTATGCTGATTCGGCGTAGATTGTTAACACTACCCATCAGAAGTCGTCGTCTAGGTCTAACTCTAACTGCTCATACACTGTGTCGGGGG
>Ga0208032_1000731_pt1 | contig 16082 bp, 14 predicted proteins | sample MalvirAntarct_66_FD_184254 | JGI IMG/M metagenome (GOLD analysis project Ga0208032, IMG submission 184254) | Marine viral communities from the Global Malaspina Expedition - Malaspina viral metaG Antarct_66 (SPAdes) (version 2) | ecosystem: Environmental > Aquatic > Marine > Oceanic | place: West... | reverse complement strand
TTTGCAAGGCTAAAACACTTTCGTAGTATTGCGACTCGCTACGAAAAACTGGCTCGAAATTATAAGTCTATGCTGTATCTGGCTTGTACTATGATTCATTGCAAACTGAATTAGGGACACGCCCTAATATCAATGACTCGAATTCGGGAATTAAGCCATGTTAATTTTTCATTCAAAATTATCATTACCAATCATTAAAACGGTGATGGTTTCTACCTTATTAATCGGTACTGTCCAACTGATGATAGGTTGTGACTCACAGCCTTCATCTTTAAATAATGACAGCACTGTGCAAATGGAGAGTGTAGACAAGGATATAACTAAGAATGATGATGTGTCTACTAATCCAGCGTCTACAGATTCTGGCGCTATGCATAAAACACAAACTAACGACGCAGCATATCTATCCGATGAGCAAATCGTCAGCCCGTCAGGGTATCAGAAACTAAGCTTCGGTCAGATGATTACTCCTGAACTGCTAAGTAGCCTAGGAATGACCAAAGCCAAGAGCGATAACGAACAATGCTATTACGTCAGTAATCCAGCACTGAGTTATATCGATAAAGAGTACGGTGATCGTGCTTCTGTGCTATATCAAATCATAGACAACAAGGTTGCTCTGATCAGTATTCAGGATCCAAGCATCCCGTTTTATAAAGACATCAACGTTGGTAATTCAGCCACAGCGGTTATGAAAGCACATAATGACGAGCTCACTTACGAGGTCGATAAATATGCGGTTAATGGTGACTACTATAGCCTGATTGTTAATGTTAATTTCAAGGTAATAAAAGAAAGCCCACTCGGAGAATCATTAAAAGACGAAAATATTGAGCTTAATAATAAACAGGATAAGTTTCCCCTACAAATTGAATATCATATCAAGGGCGGTCAAAAGTTTAATGATTATCAGATTAAGGCGACTGAGTGGACAGCAGACAATAAAAGCCTATTAAAAGGTGAAGTAGAAAGCATCGATATCGGTATACCAGAAGCGATTTATTTGGTGGAAGGCTGCTCTTAAAAGTTGAACATAATAACCCAGCATCTAGCTGGGTTATTAGTGAAAGGCCGTTTTTATAAGGTTGCTTTGTGACTCATGCTCAATCAATGAGTCATTACACTCTCTAAAATCGTATAGGCTGCTTTGACCCTATCTGCATTTGGATAATTTTTATTTGCCAGAATGACAATGCCTGATTTTTCGGCAGGAATATAAGCGATATAGCCACCAAACCCATTAGTAGCGCCTGTTTTATTGACCCAGACGTTGTTTAAAATAGGCGTTGGATGATTGTCTGTTGTAATGGCTTGAGGCTTTAGCACCACATCCATTAAGTTACCTTCGAGTAAGGTATTTAGCTGAGTAGGATAAGGGTACATCTCCCATCCTAACCCTTGGGTATAGGGCTGACTTCCATATCATCAACCTGAGTATCTACCTGCGTATTTAAATCATTACTTGCAGCAGGCGTACTATTTTCATGGCTAAGCACCCGATTCTTGCGAGCATGCTCAGCTTCTTCATCTTTGACCGCTTCTTTAAAACCCTTTACCGCACCGCCTAAATCCTTGCCAGCATTTTAAGCTTAGCAGTGCCAAATACGACAACAACCACAACCAATAAAATCAGCCAATGTGTTATAGAAAAACTGCCCATAACGGTATCCTTATATCTTAGGCCTTGATAAGACCAGTATGTGTATGTATGCTTTAAAACCCTCTTCACCGTACCAAAATTACAGCTTCAAACGTCGCAACCGCAGCGCGTTACCAATAACAGATACTGACGAGAGACTCATAGCCGCCGCCGCTATCATTGGACTTAGTAAAAGCCCGAAGAACGGATACAGAACACCCGCCGCAATCGGCACCCCAAGGGCATTGTAGATAAAGGCAAAGAACAGGTTTTGTCTGATATTGCGCATCGTAGAATGGCTCAGTTTATGGGCTCTTACGATTCCCATCAGATCACCCTTCACTAACGTGATCCCAGCACTCTCCATGGCCACATCTGTTCCTGTGCCCATAGCGATGCCGACATCTGCTTGGGCAAGAGCGGGAGCATCGTTAATACCGTCACCCGCCATAGCCACAACCTTGCCACTACTTTGCAACTCTTTGATGATACGGTTTTTGTCTTCTGGAGAGACGTCAGCATGTACCTCATCAATCTTTAACTTACTAGCAACCGCTCTAGCCGTTATCTCATTATCACCTGTCAGCATGACTACCCGCAGTCCCGCTTTGTGCAGCAGCGATATTGCCTCACTGGTACTCGGCTTGATCGGATCAGCGACTGATATGAGACCAGCAGCTTGCCCCTCTACTGCGACAAACATGACAGTTTCACCATCTTTTCTGCGCTTGTCGGCGCGTTCTGAAAGCGTACTATCAAAACTATTAAGGCGTTGCATGAATTTTGAGTTGCCTACGGCGACTTGCTTGCCATTGACCAGCGCCTGCGCGCCTTCACCGGTAGTTGAACTAAAATCGCTTGCCTTAACCATATCGAGAGATTTTGCCTTTGCAGCTTTGACAATAGCTTCTGCCAGAGGATGTTCGCTGGCAGTCTCTACCGCTGCGACGAGCACAAGAAGTTCATTCTCATCTAAACCGCCCAGCGCTTCGATAGCGGTAAGCTCTGGTTTGCCTGCTGTCAGCGTTCCGGTTTTATCGACAACGATAGTGTCGACTTTTTCCATGCTCTCTAACGCTTCAGCATTCTTGATAAGCACGCCATTTTGTGCTCCTTTACCAGTACCCACCATAATCGACATCGGTGTGGCGAGCCCTAACGCACAAGGGCAGGCGATGATTAATACAGCGATAGCATTGACCAGCGCAAAAGCCATTGCAGGCGCAGGTCCGAACATCGCCCAGACAATAAAGGTAATGATAGAGCAAATAAGTACTATCGGTACAAACCACCCTGCTACCTTATCGACTAGTTTCTGTATTGGTGCGCGACTGCGCTGGGCTTCAGCAACCATCTTGACGATCTTAGATAATACAGTATCATCACCAACGTCAACCGCTTTGATCAGTAGTGTCCCAGTACCGTTGACTGTGCCGCCGGTGACCGTATCTCCTTGTGCCTTTAAGACTGGGATTGGTTCGCCAGTCACCATTGATTCATCAATGCTACTACTACCATCAAGTACCGTACCGTCTACAGGAAGCTTTTCTCCTGGCTTGACTCGCAGTGTGTCACCGCTGATAACTTCATCAAGTGATACTTCGATCTCGACATCGTTCTCATCCACAAGTCTTGCCGTTGGTGGTGCTAGCTCGAGTAACGCACGGATTGCTCCTGAGGTCTGACTTCTGGCTTTGAGTTCTAATACTTGACCCAATAGCACCAAGGTCACAATGACAGCTGCTGCTTCATAGTACACCCCAACTTGGCCAGTGGCATCTCTAAAGCTGTCTGGAAAAATATCCGGAAGAAAAGTTGCTACTAGACTGAAACCAAAAGCTGCGCCTACACCAACTGCAATCAGAGTGAACATGTTCAGGTTTCGGCTTTTTATTGATTGCCAGCCACGGACGAAGAACGGTGCACCTCCCCATAACACCACTGGTGTCGCAAGCCCTAACTGAATCCACTGAGCGATCTGTCCAGAGATATCACCTTGACCAAGGTTGTCTAAGCTTAGACCTACCATGTCACTCATTGCATATAGAAATAGTGGTATGGTAAGCACCGTGCATATCCAGAAACGGCGTGTCATATCGTCGAGCTCTGAGGTGTCCTCCTCACCAATAGTAGCCGTCTCTGGTTCAAGTGCCATTCCGCATATTGGACAGCCACTATTCTTCACATCTCTGACTTCTGGATGCATGGGACAAATATAAACGGCACCATTATAATCAGCTGGGACTTTGTCGTATTTGCCGCCTTTGACAGATTTTACCTTAGTACAGTCAGTATCTTTGCCATGACAATGTGAATGACTGTCTTCATCAGTAACCTCGTCTTCAGGTTTGAGGAACATACCACATATTGGGCAATCACTTTTTTCAACATCTCTCACTTCGGGATGCATCGGACAAATATAGACCGTACCGCTATAGTTCTCTGGTACTTTGTCGTATTTACTATCTTTAGTAAGATGAGTATCGGTATTCGACGCGCTGTGGCAGTTGGTATGGTCATCTTTCATTGCTGCCATCTCGGCAACAGTGTCTTCAGGTTTAAGAGACATACCGCATATTGGGCAGCCGCTATCTGTAACGTCTTTCACCTCTGGATGCATCGGACAGGTATAAACGGCGCCATTATAATCAGCTGGCACTTGGTTATACTCTTTGAAGGTAGTATAGGCTTGGTTAGTATTGTTTGACTCTAAACCACTATGGCCATTCTTTTTATCGCTATTATTAGGATTCATCAGATAACTCCTTCACGTATATTGAGTAAAGATTGCGCTCTAACTCAACGGTTAAGAGATGGCCGTTATCATGATTACTATTTGATAAAATCTTAATTTTGATGTTAGAGACGGATGTTAGAGAAAAGGTAATATGTACCAATAGCACTTAAAATTGGGCTACTGTTAGGCTGCTGAAGAAAGGCGTATAGCGAAAGTCTCAGCCATCCAATAATATATTTGCATCTAACATTGAAGAACAATAACTCTCTATTGGATAGTTTTATCTAAAATATAGATTCAGACTCTATGAGATCGCTACTCAAAAGCCATTTCCCGACGACTACACGCATCTCTTTATTACAAGCTTTAATCGGGTTTACGCAGATATTTCAGAATTGCCATCAATATCAACACAAGTACAGCAAAAAGAAGTAGCGCAAACAGTAGGCAGAGAATCATCCAGGCCCAGCCCATCCCTTGCATCATCGTTCCCTGCATCATTTCTCCATTCATTATGCCGTTCATAATAGTACTTCTCCGTAGATTATAGTATTGGCATTAATAGTAGTGTGCGCGCTAAGCATGGGAATATCAAATGCTCATTAATTATATCTCTTCAATATCAGAGCCGATAAATTAATCATTATTAAATGTCGACTCCCTTAAAATCAGTAACATTATCCTTGAGGGCTCTGCATCATCTGGCGACAGTAAGTGGCTAAATTTTCTGGTAAATCCTCTGGGCAGACGCCACACTGCTGGTTACCAGGGACAGCATAGTCAATGAATTTTGGATATGATAGATTTAGGTTGCTCATGATGACCTTGAATTCTTCAAGTGTTATGTCCCCGCCAAGCCGTGGATTGCGCTTTTTTTCCTGCGCGATTGAAGAGACAAAGCGCTCCTTGTAGTCGTGCGCAGGATAGACCAGCGTGTCGTCTGGTAAAGAAAAAAGTTTCTGCCGCACAGATTCATACAGCGCATCGGCATCGCCATTCTGGAAGTCGGTCCGGCCACATCCATCGATAAGTAAAGCATCGCCAGTGAATACCCGCTCATTAAAGAGATACGCAAAATGACCATCGGTGTGTCCCGGCGTATGCAATGGGTGCAAGGTAATACCAGCAACCTGCAAAGGTGTTCCTTCCTCCAGCCCGACATCCACACATGGTAGACGGTCAAAGGCAGGCGCTGCAATCTTGCTACCGACGGCACGCTTCATCTCCAACGCTGCAGTAATGTGATCTGCGTGGATATGCGTGTCAACTGTGTAGACCAACTCCAGTCCCAATCTATGGATTTCAGCCAAGTCACGATCCATGGTCGCTATGACCGGATCAATCAGGATAGCCTGACCTGTATCCTCGTCCCCTAACAGATAGGTATAAGTGCTCGAAAGGGGTTCGTACAATTGACGAAATATCATGATTATTCCTTGTATAAGGTAAGGGATGATGCCCAACACACTGGTTATTGCACCTATTTTTTATATATTATGTTCTAATATAGTGTATTCATAAAGCATTACTCTGTATGGTTTTTATGTGACATTAGCAGACCAAAGCTGTTGGACTCGTGGGTCTTCGATATTTGCTCTTGAGCTGGTCAATACGGCAAGCGAGTGATGCGGTATCATCAATGAATTGCTGTATTAAATAACCATAGTGTTAAGATTGGTTCTTAGGTTATTACACGCCCTTTCATAATCTTCTCTCTTTATATAATCTTCCGTAATACTAAACATCATATCTTCAGTATATGAATTTAATAATTATGAAATCGACAGCACGGTTCATTATCATCGAGCTTACTGATTAAACTCTCCCAAGTTAGTGTCTAAAGATTTGATATCATAAAATAAAATTATTCACTCGGATCAGAACCCGGTGGAAAGTCATGACGGAGCTGAGCAACGTTGGCAGCAGTGACTGTATCGGTAAATTTATTAAGGTCACTATGCACATATTGAGTGACCGCTGCTATTTGTTCATCATTCATCATACTTTGAAAGGATGGCATACCGCGTAGACCATTCATCACAACACTAATGATATAGTACTTTGATTGCATCTTACTGTTATCAGCAAGCGGAGGATAGTAACCTGCCCCCTTTGCGCCCTTACCATCTTGCATATGACAGCCAGCACAAGAATCATTATAGAGCTTTTTACCATTGGTAGTAATAAACCCCTTTTTACCGTCCGCACTCCCTTCGAATTTTGCTAACCATTTTTGCAAGCTAGCATCTTCTACCATTTTCGGTAGTGAGCTGAAATCGACGATATTGGCTTTCGGCGACCTGAGTGCTTCTTTAGTCATATACACTGCACCCCATGCACCATTATTGCGACTGGCTTGATTATCAAAGACCATTTGCGTGGTTTGTTGCTGACTGGCGAAAGTGACAGCGTTGGCTTTAGTGGATTGGCTACAGCCTGATAGCGCGACTGTGCTTCCGATACCTAATATCATTACCACAGCAAGCCGGTTTGGTTTGATCATGTCCATGATTACCTCTGAATTTATTATGATTAATTTACTGTAATAATCACTTCTACTAACCAAGTTTTTTTGCCTTTTGATGTAGTCGCTGAGCGGCATCCATGCCTGATAAAATTGCCCCTTCTTGCCATGCTGGGATATGCGAGCAGTGCTCACCTGCTAGTACGATACGGTGGTCAATCGCGCATAGCGTATCGTAGTACTGATCACGGCTTGACTCGCTCCAAATGCCATAGCAACCGAGCGACCATGGAATACGGTGCCAAGCGACGGACGTTCCAGAGCGGAACTCTTTGGTGTATTGCGGATGAATATACTTACCATACTGTAGTGCCGCATCAATACGCTCTTTTGGATTCAGCGTATTAAATCGATAAGAGGCTTCTCCAAATCCATACGCGCCGAGTAGCACCCCTGAGCCTGTGGTAAACATATCGTGTGAAGGATAGGATATCTGTGAGATGGGCATATCGGTATAGGTGATACCGCCGTAAATCCATTCGTCTTCTTCCCAAAAGCGGCGTTTGAACTCTAAACCTACTTTATAAGAGGTGTCATAAGGTACCGCTGCCATCGCTTGCTTCATCGGCGCTGAGACGTTAATGTCAATTTGGGTCAATACGGATAGTGGAATGTTGCAGATACACCAGTCAGCACGCACGGTTTTAGTTTCGCCATCTAGATTGTTACTAATGCTATTACTATCGACATAATCGACAGTGACGCCGCTCTCATCTTGATAAATTTTAGTGACTTTGGCATTCAACGTAATCATGTCTCGACATTCGCGAGTGAACGCATCACCGATTTTTCCCATACCACCGACAGGCTGAAACATCGCTGGTTGATGGTCATATGTCGTATAGTTGCTATAAATATCTGACCACATGCCTGAATTTAAGAGCTTGTCCATCGGTATCGGTGTCGAGGGTTTGGCATCAGGCATGAGCCCGCCACCCGGATAAACACTGTAGCCACGATGCTTGCTGGTTTCATGGCTCTTAACATAGCGATAATTATTATCAAGGACGCCCCAACCTTTTAATCCTTCTAATAGCTTCTCTTTGTCCTCTTTATTGACTGTCTTATCAAGGCTACCGATATTGACTGCTTTCGATAATAGCTCTGAGACATAACCACGGATGTCGCTTTGTACTTCACCCAATCGCTGCGGTGCACCATTGAAATGGGTGGTTCGGTGTAGATAGGCACGGTCATTGGTCTGTATAAAGGGCTGTAGTGCCACACCGAATTTTTTACAATAATGGAATACCGCATAATGATGAACGGGCAATCGCCATGGTCCACCATTAAAGTAATTGCCTTTTTTAAAGTCACAAGTCACCTCGGCGCCGCCAAGCTCGGTATATTTATCACCTGCGTTTAGTGTCCAACTGCGACCACCACCGCGATTTTGAAACTCAAGAACAGTGACTTTATAGCCGGCTTTACGTAGCTCATAAGCAGCGGTGAGTCCGCCCAATCCTGCGCCAAGGATCACAATGCTAGCGCCAGCAGGCGCACCCTTTAAAGCCATCTCTTGTTTAAAGCTAGATTCAGAAGCAAACCCTAACGTAGTCATCGCCTGATACATTGCTGTCGCCCCTGCAGTCTTACCGATCATTGATAGCAGTTGCCGGCGTGTGGGCGATTGAAGCATATCATTCATTTTATTATCCTTATTATAGAACCGTCATCCATGTCATCAGGTTGCATTAGGTATTTTTATAGTTGTATCGATAGTGGAATTAATGGCACTTACTTTAAGATGCGTTTGACGTCAGCAGCACTGACATCACTACTTTGTAGACCACCGAAAGTTACCCGCACGTAATTGGTAATACTGGCAATCTGCGCATGAGTTAATTCTTTCTCAAAGCCAGGCATTTTGGGTGCTGTGTTTAATGCTCCTTTTGCGCCATAAGCAATCACATTGATTAGGGCGTCTGGTTTAACCCGACGAATACTACTCAGTCCTACGATAGAGGCGTAACGAGCATCAGGCTGCGCGTAACCATCTACCCCATGACAACTGGCGCAAATAGCAAGATACAAGACTTTTGGTGAATTGCGGTCATTATTAGAATGAGCATTCGTGGATGTTTTTGCCTGCGCTAAATAGTATTTTTGCTCTATTAAATTATAAGCAATAGAGCTGCTGACCGGATTAGGCAGCCGTGATGTATCTATAGGTATCACGTAATCGTCAGTCTTGAGGATAGGTACGACTTTTAGATAAGCAGCCATTGCAATTAAGTCGCCATCGCTTAGATAGCGTGTACTATGGGCGACGGCTTCAGCCATTGGTCCACCTGCATAAGCCCGTTTGTCGAGCATGCCAGTACGTAGATAAGTGACGATATCACTCTCGCTCCAACGACCGATACCGCTGTCATTATCTGGGGTAATGTTAGGTGCATACCATTTACCAAGCGGCGCACCAGATAAATATTTTTTCTTATCAAGACCTTGCGTAAGGTTGCGTGGGGTATGACAAGTGCCGCAATGCTCTAAATTATTAACGAGGTATTCACCGCGTTGCTGGGTTTGGGTGAGCCCTGCACGATTTTCTGTAGAAGGCACGTTAATCACATTCCAAGCCAACATTAATGTTCGGATATTTAACGGGAATGGTAGCTTAGTGGTATTTTCAGGTGGCTCCTCTACTGGAGGTACGGTTTGAAAGTAAGCAAATAGTGCACTGATATCCATATCAGCCATACCATGATAAGACGGATATGGCATCGCAGGATAAAGCTGCTGCGTAGGCGCACGACCTTTTTTCAAGGCATTTTTGAAATCAGTCTCAGTATAGTTGCCGATACCATAACGTGTGGAGGGCGTGATATTGGTCGAGTAAATATTACCAATAGGGGTTTCAATCGCGACGCCGCCGCTATAGTCCTCGCGATGACACGCCATACAGTCAGCAGTACGGGCAATGTAGGCACCGCGATTGGCTAAATCACTATTCATGGGGCTTACATTGGGTAAGCTAGTAGTAGGGCTGATATTGAATGGGCTCGGCACATGAGGTGAGCCTGCGCTATCAGCCATGACAGCGCTAGAAGCCATACTAAGTACAAGTGCTGATAACATTATAGAAATTGGCTTCATACTATCCTCGCGAGGCTGGAAAAAACTCATTTTTAACAACTTTGGCTATGACTCTATGACACGCTAATTGTTTACTGAATTTAAAAAACTCCTGTTTAGACGCTTCGACTTGAATATTTAAAGTCAGATTTTTAGTCATGCCGAATAAGACATATTTTTTGATATTCCACTGAGTACGGTCAATAGTGGCGGTAAAATTGCCTCCGCAGATATTCTTCTTAGCTAGAGCGGTCAGATAGCAATTAAATTTGGTCGCCAATAAGCTAATAGGATGGGTCTGACCGTTTAAGGTTAGCTTGCCATCCACTTGTGTGACCTTTGGGTTTTCTTCGTCAGAGGTGAAATGCCATTTGGTAGATTCAAAATGAGCCAATGGAAACTGTTCCATATTAAAAAAATCAGAGCCCATCAGTTTGAGAGTGAAGCTTTTATTGCCTGTGTTTAAGGATTTTATGGGGATAATGAGAGAGATGTCGCCAGTTTTTGCGCTCGGATCATACTGGAGTATTCCCGTCACATTATAGAAGCCGCCAGTGGTGGCAGAGGTTTTGAGGTGGTCAATAGCGAAACGTACGTTAGAGGTGTCAGGCTCAATTTTATAGGTGGCGGCAAAGCTACTAACCGTACAACCTACCAGCAATAATAACGTCCCTAATGGCTTGTAGTAATGCAATAGTACTTTGTCAAATACAAGCTGGCTCATGACAACATTCCTTTGTTGTGTGATCTTACTTATGACACGATTTCTAAGCGTTTACTAGTATTGTTTTATTTGGAGGAGTTTTTAAGATTAGTACTGTGTCTGTTATTGAACTGCCTTACTATATTGATCGAAAACTATCAGAATATGATAACCAAGCGGTTAAATGAATTGTAGCAGAGGGTTGGACTCATAATTCCCAACCATAATCACTAAGAATATCTTTCAATCAATCACCTTTTTACCAACCAGTTATACCTCAACCGGCTTGCTGCTTTTTTTAGTCAATATGTAGTGAGCAATCATACCGATACAGATGCCCCAAAACACCGAACTCAATCCCAAAAACTGCATGCCAGATGCCGTGGCTAAAAAAGTAATCAGTGCCGATTCTCTTTGACTATCATTTTTCATGGCAACCGTAATATTGGCTGAGATAGCACCTATTAGCGCCAGACCAGCTAGAGCGGCGATCAGCTCTTTAGGTAACAAGCTAAACACCAGCACAATACTACTAGCAAACAGTCCCCCTAATAAGTAAAAAATACCATTAGCGACACCGGCGATATAACGCTTTTCTTTGAGCTCATGCGCATCTTTTCCCGTACATAGTGCAGCGGTGATTGCTGCTAATGTAATGGTGATACCTCCTACGCAAGCAACCGCTAATGAAGCAATGCTAGTGGCCATGACAATAGGTTTCGCCGGCGTGTCATAGCCACTTAAATTCAAGATAGCCATGCCGGGTAAAAACTGTCCGCTTAAGCTCACGAGAATAAGAGGAATTGCAAGGTTAAACGTTGCGTGCCAGGACCATTCTGGCCAGATGAGGACGGGTATGGTCATCGTAAAGTTGATATCGACAGGGTTCATCTTGCCAAGTAGCAAACTTAAGGTGACGCCACATAATAATACCCAAATCATTGTATAGCGCGGTGACAAGCGCTTGGCCAATAAATAACAGCCCAACATACTAAAAATAATAAATGGCATGGTGTCAGTGGCGACGAATAACCCTAAGCCAAATTGAAATAGGATACCTGCCATCATACCGGCGGAGATACTGTTAGGAATCCACTGTAAAACCTTATCAAAATAGCCAGTCGCGCCGACCATAAAAATAACGATGGCTGAGATAATGTAAGCCGCAACGGCCTCATTAATACTCATCTGTGGAAACAATGTCACGAGCAGCACGGTTCCTGGAGCGGACCAAGCAGTCACTATCGGCGCTTTATATTTGATAGAAAGATAAATACCAGGTATCGCAGTGCCTATCGATATACCCCAAATCCAAGACGCCATCATGGCCTCTGACACTTGTGCTGCTTGTGCCGCTTGAAAGAAAATAACCAGTGGCCCTGCATAAGCAATGAGTACCGCTAAAAAGCCAGCAACAGACGCTGAAAGTGACCAGTCTTGTTTTAAATCTTGTATTACAGTTACCATCTTACGTTCCTAAAAACTCTATAATTTTATCAATTGATCATCTTTAGGATAAATATGACCTCTTATACGAGTCATTACTAGTCGATAAAACTTTATCTATAGAAACTAAGAAACTCTTAATTTTAAAAAATTAAGAGTTTCTTAGTACATATCATATCGACAAGAAAATAGATGTCCTTTATATTTTCACCACATACCGACCCACTGACTTTCCCTCTAGCATCAATGCGTAGGTGTCTTTGATATCTTCTAGACCAATCTCGTTAGTAATACTATCTAAAGTAGCTATTTTAAACTCACCAGCCAGTTTGTCCCATGCCGCTTGTTTCTTCTCAAGTTTACATTCAACCGAGTCGATACCTATGAGTCTGACGCCCCTTAAAATAAATGGGAATACATTGGTATTGAGTTCATGTGACGCTGTTAACCCACAGCAAGTAGCAACCCCATCATATTTTATATATTTTAGGGCATTGGCTAAAATATCACCGCCAACCGTATCGACGACCCCTGCATATCTTTCAGCCATAATGGGTTTTTTAGCGTCCTCATTAAAAGTATCTCTAAGGATAACTTCTGACGCGCCAATTCGTTTAAGATAATCAATTTGTTCCTCTTTTCCTGATACGGCAATGACAGTAAAGCCAATTTTATTTAGGATAGAAACCGCTAAAGAACCCACGCCACCAGTAGCACCAGTGACTAAAACCTCACCATCTTCTGGCTTGACACCGTTATCTAGCAACTCATTAACACTCAAAGCTGCGGTTAATCCTGCAGTACCGAAAGTCATAATTTCTTTATCAGTTATTGTGTCAGGAATACGGGCGACCCATGACGCTGGGACTTTGACAAACTCTGCATGACCGCCATCAGTATTCATCCCTAAGTCATAGCCAGTCACCAATACTTTTTCTCCGACTGTAAAGGCATCAGATGTCGTTTCGTGTACCACTCCGGCCACATCGATACCGGTGATATGCGGGAACTTTCTAGTCACACCCGGATTGCCTACGGAGCTTAAAGCATCCTTATAATTTAATGATGAATAAGTTGTCTTTATGACCACTTCATCTTTATCACATTCTGGTACAGGAACTTCTTGTATTGCGCAAGAAAACGCTCTGTCCGCTAGTTTCTCTACTACAAAGGCTTTCATATTTATTCCTTATATATTCTTAGGACTACAAAACCTCAGTATTTGTAACGAGAGGATTGTTCGCCTTTAATCACTTAAATTAGAAGTGAGCATTTCACCAATATATTTTTTATGCTACATTAATTTTCATATATCGATAGATAAATTATCGTTATGTAAAATAACATAATTGATTTGTCATAACAAGATGTAAACGCTCAAGCCTTCTCGTTATAATGGACGTAATTATGCGGCGTTGTGTCGCTAAGGATATGAATCAAACCATGAATAATGCTAAAAAAAAAGGCTCAAGCGTTGAGCGTGTTTTGCAGATAGTTGAAATGTTAGCCAAGTCTCAAAGACCTATGAGTGTCAGCGACCTAGCAGAAGCGTTAGACATACCGATACCAAGTATGTATCGACTGCTAGAACAGCTACAGAATCTCGGATTCGTCCAATTAGATCTGCCTGGGAAAGTAACATGCGGAAAACGAACTTATCAGCTAGCCATAGATTTATGGCAAAACAACCACTTCAAAACTGAAAGGCTGGCAATCTTGCAACAGCTTTCGGCACAAATAGGAGAAACAGTAGGCATTGCGATTATGCAAGATTTAGACGTGGTTTACGTCGATCGCGTATTGTCTGATTGGCCACTGCAAATATACTTACCTGCGGGTTCTCATATTCCAGTTTGGGCAAGTGCCAGTGGTAAGTTACTTCTAGCACAACTACCTACAGATAAGTGCGAACGTATTATTGATAAAATGTCGATACATGCCTTGACCACCAATACACAGACCGATAAAAATCAGCTACTGCAGACAATCGCTAAAACGCGTGATACTCAAATAGGGATAGATAACGAAGAGTTTATTCCAGGCATGGTCGCTTGTGCGGTACTCATTCCAAATGGTGACCAACAAGCATTTGCCACCGTATTTACTCATGGTCCCACTGTCAAAAAGTCTTTGGAAGAATTATTAAGCCATGTACCTCTTTTACAGGAAGCTGCAAATGAGCTGTCTGTTGTTTTTAATCAAGACTCTCTATAGTCATTTGTCCAATTAAGTCACTAGCAAAACACCATAGCCGTTTTTTTCTTCTTGATTAACAGGGTATAGATCATAAGTCACATAGGTCAAGCAGAACACAAGTTACTTAATAATTGACAACACGGTTGTTTTTTGCCAAGATATTTATGAACAATGATTTGGAGGCGATCATTAAATAGCCGTGATTTTAAATCAACTACTATTCATACCTTTCCGGTTTGTGTGTTAGTAGCTCCTACATCCGGGTTTAAGCGATTAAGATTTTTCTTAATCTTTTCTAAACCTGATGACTAATAGGAGTCACTATGCAGGTTAAATCTCAAAGAATTTGGATCAAAAACCCCCTCGACTGTTTAGACCTAGCTTATGCTGGCGGTATCGTTATTCAAAATGATCTTATTGTCGAATTAATAAGGGCTGGTGAACAACCCTTACAAGCGGTTGATGAGGTAGTGGATGCTCATGAACACGTTCTTATACCCGGCTTAATCAATAGCCACCATCACTTTTATCAGACATTGACCCGTGCTTTTCCTGCCGCCTTAAACAAAAATCTCTTCCCTTGGTTACAAAGTCTTTATCCCGTTTGGGCCAGACTAACCCCTGAAATGATAGCAACATCTACCCAAATAGCGCTTTGCGAATTACTACTCTCTGGTTGTACTACAGCCAGTGATCATCATTATTTATTTCCTAATGGTTTAGAGCATGCTATTGATATTCAAGTAGAGCAAGCGACCGAACTGGGTATCCGCGTTCACCTTACCCGTGGCTCAATGAGCTTAGGTGAAGATCAGGGCGGTTTGCCTCCTCGAACCACGATTCAAACAGATCGCGAAATCTTAGATGATAGCCAGCGATTGATTAAAGCCTATCACCAATATGAAGATGGCGCGATGACCCGCATAGCACTAGCCCCCTGCTCCCCATTTTCTGTTAGTGAAGAATTAATGCGAGCAACGGCTGATTTAGCCCAAGAGCTTGATGTCAGATTACATACCCATTTGGCCGAAACCCATGATGAAACAGACTTTTGTATAAAAATGTTTGGCGTGCGTCCCGTTGATTACCTTGAGCGCGTTGGTTGGTTAAATAATCGTACATGGCTTGCGCACGGTATTCACTTTAACGATGAAGAAATAGCACGATTGGGTAAAGCGAATGTAGGTATTGCCCACTGCCCTTCATCAAATATGTTATTAGCGTCAGGGCAGTGCCCTACCATTGCCCTACAAGAAGCGGGTTGCCCTGTCGGTCTTGGTGTTGATGGCTCAGCCTCAAATGACGGTTCGAATATGATTGGCGAAGTACGCCAAGCGTTATTACTACAACGCTTGCGCTATGGTGCTGAAGAAATAACCCATCAAAAAGCGTTTAAATGGGCAACTATAGGCTCAGCAGGATGTTTAGGTCGTGATGATATTGGCGAAATAGCGGTCGGTAAACAAGCCGATATCGCGCTATTTAAACTTGATGAAATACGCTTTGCAGGCGCAGGTTCTCCTGTTGCAGCAATACTACTTTGTGGTGCAACCAAAGCCGATAAGGTAATGGTTGCCGGTAAATGGCGTGTATTAGAGGGTCAAATAGTCGGTATCGATATGAATCAATTGATGGCGAAACAAATTACGCTAGCAGCGAATTTAGCCCGTGCTTAAAAATATGTGAATGTAAACTATATTGATGGAAATAATAGTGGCTCCCTAATTATGATTCAAACATTCTGGTATGCGCTATAGATAGT
>Ga0208032_1000728_pt1 | contig 16141 bp, 16 predicted proteins | sample MalvirAntarct_66_FD_184254 | JGI IMG/M metagenome (GOLD analysis project Ga0208032, IMG submission 184254) | Marine viral communities from the Global Malaspina Expedition - Malaspina viral metaG Antarct_66 (SPAdes) (version 2) | ecosystem: Environmental > Aquatic > Marine > Oceanic | place: West... | reverse complement strand
GCCTCAGAAAGGAGCTGAAACCGTCCCAGAGCCGGACTCTCAAGGGAGACCGGAAAATCCTGCTGAAACGCGCTCACGAAGTCTCAGACCGGGAGCGCCTCATCATGGAGACCTGGACAGGCGCGTTCCCGCAACTGCTGGCCGCCTACGAGCACAAGGAGCGCTTCTACGGCATCTGGGACGCCACCACACGGCTCCAGGCAGAAGCCGCCCTGGACGAGTGGATAGCCACCATCCCGAAGGGCCAAAAGGAAGTCTGGAGCGATCTGGTCAGGGCAGTGGGAAACTGGCGCGAAGAGACCATGACCTACTTCGAGACGGACATGCCCGTCACCAACGCTTACACGGAGTCCATCAACCGACTGGCCAAGGACAAGAACCGTGAAGGGCGCGGTTACTCCTTCGAGGTGATGCGGGCACGAATGCTGTACACCACGAAGCACAAGAAGAAGCCCCCGACTGCAAAGGTCTCTCCGTTCCACAAGAAAACCATCGGTTACGGACTGCCGGACTTCGCAGAGGAACTCAACTACGGGGTCGATCTATCAACCATCTGAGGGTGGTATCAGGTTGGTGGGGTGAAGATGCCCCATCAACCATTAAATCCGTATACCCATAATAAAGAATCATACTAAAGAAAAAAAAAGTTCCAAAACCAGATTTTTTGAGTAATAAAGAGTCATACTGAAAATTAGCTACAAATATAATCCGATAGCCTAGATCACCTTTACAATTATGCTAGCCCTATAACAGCTAATGCGAGATTCAACATCGACAAGTAGTTTTTATAGCAGTCATTCGTACCTCATACCTGACGGAAAAATAGCTTCAACCTTGGTAAAACACCCTATCAAGTTGCGCAATTTATAGAGAAGTAACCAAGCATAACAAGTGTGGAAACATAACTTTCAACGACAACGATACTGGTGTGTACAGGCGTTGTTTCCTAAATCAGAGTTGAGATAGCAACTCCCGCAAGGCTTAGCATCTTTAACTGAGGGGCTGACGAACAGGCATTCCCAGTCCGATAACTTTGTTCATCAACTTGACACCGGCCAAGATCTCACCGACTTGGCCGGTGTATTTTCGTAAGATCAGGGTCGGGCTCAACAGTTGTTTGTCTCGAGACATGGTGGTCTCTGCTAATGAACGTTGATGGTAGCCTGATGCCGTTTTCCATTCCGCCAATTGACCTGATTTCAGCGCAGCAACGGCGTCATTTATTGGGTGTACTTCCTCCTAGTACTTGGCCTTTTTACGCGGTGGTATGGTGGCAATACTACCTTTCCTGAGCAACAATCGATGGCAATTTCGCGTGTCAGAAGCCCCATCGGCAGACACTTGGTGCAAACGGCGACGCTGTGGATTGAGTAAGGTGGGCAGTACTTTGCCTATTCGCCGCACTTTCCAGACTCACTTCGGCGGCAATGATTTCGTGGGTGTGCGCATCGACAGCGAGGTGTAACTTACGCCAGATGTGGCATTGACTCTTGCCATGCTTGCACTCGCTTGCAAAGACAGCTGTATCCTGGCGATGTGAGCGGGACATCCATCAACTGAAAAATGGAATTGATGAATCCTTCCAGTGATCGAAACGGCAAGGCAAAGAATGCTTTGAACATTAACGCGGTTTCGATAGCGCTGTCTCTGTAGTGGAAACCGCGACCGCGACGGCCATGATGTGCATCGCTATACCACTGCTGGATAGCCTGTTCATCGAGCCAAAAAGTGAGAGAGCCACGATTGATTAAGGCACGATGGTACTGCCGCCAGTTGCTGATGTTGTGTCGCGCCTTTCCCATCTGTCTGTTCCTGAGTCCGTCTCTTAAGAGATCGGATCACAGGAGAGCTTGATAGTTCCCTTATTTAGGAAACAGCGCCCTTAAAACGCAATAAACGTAACGCATTCAGCGTAACCAGCGCGGTTGCGCCGGTATCGGCCAACACTGCGAACCATAGGCCGGTGATACCCAGCACAGTGGTGATCAGGAACACCCCCTTCAGACCCAACGCGAAAATCACGTTCTGATGGATGTTGGCCATGGTTGCACGCGATAGTGCAACGAGGTGAGCCACATCGGTAACACTGTTTTTCAGCAGCGCTGCGTCGGCGGTTTCGATGGCCACATCGGTACCTCCACCCATCGCGATACCCACATCTGCTGTTGCCAGTGCAGGTGCGTCGTTGATGCCATCGCCGACCATGGCGACCTTGGCGTTGAGTTTCATTTCGTTGATCAGGCGCAGCTTATCTTCTGGCAGCAGTTCAGCTTCCCATTCCATACCCAAATGGCCGGCGATGGCCTGGGCGGTGCGGTGGTTGTCGCCGGTGAGCATGACGGAGCGCACGCCCATGGCCTTGAGCTGGGCCACGGCTGCTTGTGCATCGGCTCTCGGTTCATCCCGCAGAGCTACCAATCCAAGTGCTTCATGGCTCTGTTCGTCGAACAGCACTGACACAGTCTTGCCGTCATGTTGTAGCGCCTCGATTTGAGTCTGCTGCGCGGACGACAGTATTGCGACTTGGCCAGCGTAGACCGGCGAACCGATGGCTAAAACGCGGCCAGCCACGGTTGCATGCACAGCTTTACCGACAGTGGCATAGGCATTTGACGCGGCGGGGATGAGGAGATTGGCCGCTTCGGCATGCCCGACAATCGCTTTCGCAAGCGGGTGATTGGAGCCGGATTCCACGCTGGCAAAAAGTGCCAGTACTTCATCGTCGCTTTGTTTGGTAAAGGGCTGTGCAAAGGCCGCTACATCGGTAACACGCGGCTTGCCCTCGGTCAGGGTGCCGGTTTTGTCGAAAGCTATGGTCTTTACCTGACCAATAGTTTCTAGGGCGCTGCCGCCTTTGATAAGTAACCCACGGCGGGTGCCTACCGCCAGTCCTGAAGCAATCGCTGCTGGAGTGGATAAAACCAGTGCGCAGGGACAGGCAATCAGCAATAGCGCCAACCCGCGATATAGCCAAGTCGCCCATTCACCGTCCATTAGTAGTGGTGGCAGGATAACGATCAATGCGGCAAGCGCCATCACAGTGGGAGTGTAGTAGCGGCTGAATCGCTCAATGAAGCGGGCTGTGGGTGCTTTGGATGCTTGTGCCTGTTCCACCAGTTGAATAATGCGTGCAATGGTGTTGTCGGCAGCGGTTTTTTCTACGCGGACTTCAAGTACCCCGTCGACGTTGATCGAACCGGCGAAGACAGTATCGCCCGTGGTCTTGGCACTGGGGATGGACTCGCCCGTAACGGGAGATTCATCGAGGCTGGACGAGCCATTAGTAATCACACCATCGGCGGGCACCCTGTCACCTGGGCGCACCAGCACATGGTCATTCACCCGCAGCGAAGCTGCAGCAACCTCGCGCTGCCCGCCTTGGGCATCGAGCAGCACCGCTGTTTTCGGAACCAGTGACGCCAGAGCTCTGATACCGGCGCGGGCACGATCGGCCGCCACACTCTCCAATAACTCACCGATCGAGAATAGGAAAACTACGGCTGCAGCCTCTTCGGCCTCACCAATGAACAGCGCGCCCAATGCGGCTACGGACATCAGCGTTTCGATTGAGAAGGGCGAGCCAGACATGGCCAGCGCAATTGCTTTGCGGGCAAATGGAAACACACCGACAATCACGGCCGCAGCGAATACCCAAGTTCCTTGAGCGGGAAAAAACAGAGCCAGCACGTAGGCGGCCGCCATCAGCATACCCAGACCGGCGACTTGTTTACCCTTACGGGTTTGCCACCAAGGCTGCACGGTCGGCTGATTGTTGGTATCGTTATTCGACGGAGTGGTACGGGCGGATATGCCAAAACCAAGGCGCTTGATGGTTTTTTCAACATCATCGGCCTGAGTGGCCCCATCGGCTAACAACGACAGTGTCAGGCTTTGTGTGGCAAAGTTCAGCTGGACATCAGAAACGCCGGGCATGCGCGCCAGAGCGGTCTCAATCTTGCCGATGCAACTCGCGCAGTCCATGCCTTCGATATGATATTGCATGAGGGTTTCTCCTATGAATGGAAATTATAGGTGCATCATAAACCCTCTAGCAGCTTCAGAGTCAAGCTGTCCAACGCCTTATGTAATAAGATTGATTTTATAGCGCTAAAGCCTATAGTTACTTTAATGTTTTAAGTTATGGATGCCATCATGCCAATCAAGATAGGCGCACTTGCCAAGCACACAGAAACCACTGTCGAAACCATTCGTTACTATGAAAAAGAAGGGTTATTACCAGAGCCTGCCCGCAGCGAAGGTAATTATCGTTTGTATAATGAGGATCATATTGAGCGCCTGCAATTTATTCGCCATTGCCGTACGCTCGATATGACCTTAGAGGAAGTGCGAATCTTGCTGCAGTTTCGAGATAGGCCTTACGAAGACTGCGGCAACGTCAATGAGCTGCTGGATGATCATATCCGTGCTGTAGAAGTACGCATGGAAGAGCTAACGCAATTAAAGCAGCACCTGACGATTTTGCGTCAGAAGTGCTCGAATACAGCACCCACTGCGTCGTGCGGAATTTTACGCGCCCTTGGCGATCGTTCTTGTCACGTTTAAAGCACCGTTTCACTATATGCCTTCAATCTGCCCAGTTAGTTTATCGTGATGTACTGTCACGAAAGGCGCGACGGTAATGTGAAGGTGAAATAGTTAATCTTTTAATTTCTTCGGGGTTAGATGAAGTTAGGGCGAGGCATGTTTTTAAAACTGTTAAATCTTCACGCTCTAGTCATTTCAGTGGAATTGTACGCTTTGTAGCTATTGTCTTAGCCATTTTATCAAGCCTCAGTTTTATAATTTTTATTACTATTGGCGAGTCGCAATTTGTAGCCCTTGCCAAGCAATTAGCGGTAATATTTTTCATTTGCTTTGTTCTTTTTGGCATTATGTCAAGCGCCAGAGGTAAGGCAATGGTTTACGCTAAATTAGTTAATTCTGTCATCTGGTTAGCTTCGTCTTTTATGCTTACGCTCGCTATGTTTCTACATCCTGGCTGGGATAGTAAATGGTTTGGCACTGGTGGGGGGTGGCGGGGTCAAATAGTATCTTTGTTAGGCAACGCCATCTATAACATTGGTTCAACTGGTGTAGCTTATATATTTGCGACTTTATCAATACTTATTCTTTTGCTGTTTTGGGCGGAGACTCATATGCTTAAAACCCAAAAGTAGGTGCTATGTGCCACATAGGGGTTTTGTGCCCATCCCCTTAAACTCGTTTCCCAGCGTCTTTATACGCTTCTGATTTATCTCTTTTGCCTATCGCTACAACAAGGATCGACACTTTTTCATCGTGCACTTGGTATATTAATCGGTACCCAACTTGACGTAATTTAATCTTGTAGCAGTCTGGGAGTTCTCGTAGTCGGTTAGCTTCAACCCTTGGTTGTTCCAGTACTTCACCTAACTTCTTTTTAAACTGCTCACGCACGGTTGCGCCTAACTTACGCCATTCCTTAAGCGCACGGGGATCAAATTCTAACTCATAGGTCATCTAGCGAGACCTTTACTCCGGTTTTTGGATCAGCTAAACGGGCTTGTGCCACAGCAATAAGCGCTTCATCTTCACTTGTTAGCAGCACTGATTTGAACGGCAGTTTTTCTCTTTGTGCAACATATTCCAATGTTTGTCTCAATAACTCTGATGGCGTTATTCCTAATTTTTCTAACGCTGCATAAGAACGCACTTTCAGATCATCATTCACACGAATATTTATAGTAGCCATAACGCACCTGTATTTACAATTGTATACACACATTGTATTCCACTGACACAACTTTGCAAGCTCCAAAAACGGATTAAAATCGCCTGTGGGCGATTTTAAACGTTTTTGTGAGCCAACAAGCGCAGCGCGTTAGCCTCTGCCAAAAACAGCGTTAAAATTTCAGACCTGTAAAAATCCGCCCCCGCTAGGTACAACTTCGCTGTGCTCGTTTATACCCAGCGGGGGCGGTGCATCCGGAGTTTTCACGCTCAGAATTTCACGCAATGCTCTTATGTGTGAGTAAACTTGAAATATCCATACCTAAAATGTATTATTGAGTCTAAACCATAAGTCCATTGCAACTTCGATGCAATCCAGTAGCCTTCGGGCATTCTCAACACTGGCTGATAAGTTGACGTACTAGTGCGGCTAAATCTCTAGCCACCAACTTTTTTGGTTAGTAACTAGTAATCACTACGGTGAAGAGTCGCGAAAGCGAACAAGCTATAGCGTTAATTTTTAGCGCTACAGTCAATTAAATAGCAAGAACCTATAACTTAACCCATAAGTTACTGGCTCATAAAAAAACCGCGAAAGCGCATTGGTTATAGCACTAATTTTTAGCGCTACGGCTAATTAATATACAGTAAGAACCTATAACTTAACCCATAAGTTACTGGCTCGAAAAAGGGTGAGATCAGTCAACACCTAGTCTAAGACTAAACAAAGGCGAAGAGGCATTAAGTTGTCGCTGAGTTACACGAAGTGTTTCCAGTAGATCTTACAAACACATAAAGGTTATACATTTTGACAGATTTTGATCCTGTATCTGAAGTTGCAGCCTTAAAAGCTGAAACTAAAATGATTAGAAAGCGTAGCTATAAGCAACGAAAAAGCCGGTTAGACAAATACCATACAGAGCTGGTTGCAATGCACAAACAAGGAGCGACAATAGCGGAGTTAACACGCTGGCTACGAAAAAAGAAGGCTATCAAAGTAGCGGATTCTACCGTTAATCGTTGGCTACAAAATCGTGAGTAAATTTGCCGCTAAATCACCAGAGCAACAAGCTAACTCGGTAGAAAAAGCTTTACAAAAAGCTGATGCCGTCGCTTCAGTTCGTACCTTATCGAATTACACAGAACGTTTAGAGCAAGTCGCTAAAAACATGCCCGAATTTGGCATACAAGGTGAAATTAGAGATTTAACACCAGCAACTGCAATTCAATACCTTGAAGCAAGAGGACTAGAGGTAGGACAGAAAACGCTTGATATGGAACGCCAGGCAATTCAATCAATGCTCACTCATGTAACTGGTAAGCTTGAACAAGGAAAAACCTTACCTTATGTCGAATCAGAGTTTAAACAAGCACTTTCAAGTCGCACTTATACAACAGAGCAAATGAAGTTAGTTTCTGAGTCGCAGACAGAACGAAATGCTTTATCAACTCAAATCGCTTATGCCGCCGGACTCAGGGCTCATGAGCTATATACTCTCTCTTATGCATCGGAAAAACAAGCAAGTGAAAGACCTGCACTAGATAGTAAATTTCAAGGGAGAGAGGGCGTAATTTATACCGTTACCGGTAAAGGCGGGTTGATTCGAGAAGTTCTTATCCCTACACAGCTTGCAAGTAAATTAGAAGAACGTAGGCTCGATACACCGCAAAAAGTCACAGATCGCGGTGTCCATTACGAACAAAAATATGACATTGGTGCTGGTCACAAATGGTCTAATTCATATACACAAGCCTCAAACCGCGTACTTGGTTGGTCTAGGGGAGCCCATGGATTACGCCACAGTTATACTCAAGAAAGGATGAACGAGTTACAAAATTCTGGTTATTTTCGCGATACAGCTCTTGAAACAGTAAGCCAAGAACTCGGTCATTTCCGCCCTGAAATTACAGAGATCTATTTACGATGAAAACAACTTATATTGCCTTTTTAATTCTTATTGCTGCATGCCTAGGGCTTTGGCATTCAATCGATGTACTGAGTAGTACAACGCTTTTAATAGAAGAAAATGGGGATTATTTTAGAGATAACTACACAACGACAGAACGCTTTTTAGAATTATGGCCAATCAGCATAATTGTTGGGTTAGTTGTAGCAGTAATTATAGCCGCCATTACTTTACTGGTGTTTGACGCAAGCCAAAACAGCGAAGTGAAAAACCTAAAAGATGAACTTAAAAAGAACCTACAGCACTACGAAAGCTTAAAAGAACAGTGCGTATATGACGTTGAAAACGCACAAGAAAGAGCGAGAAAAAACGCAGCGCTTGAAGTAGAGAACCAACACATAGAAATTGAAGCGAGAAAAAACGCAATATTAAAGAAAGAAAGAGAATTAAACCGTACACAGATAAATCTAAGTCAAAAGTTACATGAACTAAACAAAACTATCGATGAAAATAACCAGTTGGTGAAGCACTACAAGCAAGAGGCTCAAAAAGCTAAAAACAAAGCTAAAAATCACAGCACCGCCATTGGGCGAAAAAACAATATCATCAGCAAACTAAAAACTGATCCTGAATACTTAAACAGATTTATAGAAAAAAATTATAATTAGTGTTCTTGAATCACTATCGATGATCCTAATTTTAACTTGGCGAAGCCGTAGCGAGGAACGAGCGCGACTTTACAGAGTTAAGTGTAAAACAGTCCTCAAAACGCGTTCCCCAATCTTCCAGCTAAAAAAAAAAGCTAATCGTGCCCTGATAAACATCTCTTAACGGAGCTTAAATGCTCTGCTAGGAGATTTCATAGGCACATACATTAAACAACCTTGCTCCTTACGAAAAGCCTCTCAAAATCGCTCTGAGAGAGCAGGTGTGCATTTTGGGGTATGCCGGTACGAGTGAAACGAGGGGAAGGGCCGGCAGGGGCAACGCCCCTAAGAGGGGTTGGCACCAAGTAAATTTTTGAAATGCGTTATCCACAAATTTCAGCTGAATTTACCTTTAAAAACTTTATGTATAACTTAAAAGACTTTAAAGACTTAGGAGTTCACTTAAGCTATTGTAAATTATAAAGAATAAATTTTAAAGGTGTGCGTCTACCGAGTTAAAGGTGTGCGTCTACCGAGTTAAAGGTGTGCGTCTACCGAGTTAAGGTGTGCGTCTACCGAGTTAAAGGTGTGCGTCTACCGAGTCATGTGGATAAAAACCCACCTCTTTTACACGGGTGTATATTGACAAAGTCAGCAACACACCTATAAAGTAGGTGTGTGATTAAAAAAACAAAGTACACCTATGAAATTAACCAACGTATCGAGTAAAACAAAAGTTCGGCATAAAACTGATATAAACAAAACACTATCTAAGATGCCCTTATCATCTAGGCGCGTTTTATTTATGGCTATTGCTCAACTTGACTCTAAAAAGATAGTAAAACAAGGCCAAGTGTTTCGTATATACGCTAGTGAGTATGCAAAAATAGCTAAGCTGGAAATGAATACAGCCTACGAACAACTAAAATCCGCTACGTTGGATTTACAGAAACAGATAATAGGAATCCCAAAAGATCAACTTTTACCGCCTATAGCTCGTCAAGGAGATCGGCCTTGGAAGAAACCTAGCGGTAAAGGGGTTCGCATGCTTAACGTCACTGAATACTGTGACTATGAGGACGGTGACGGTTACGTAGATATTAGCTTTAGTCGTCAAATGGAGCCGTATATTTGCATGATAGAGGGTAATTTCACTACTCAAGTGCTTATCTCTAGCGCACGACTCAGAGACACAAATGCCAGTAACATATATCAACTTATAAGGCAGAAAATAAGTCAGAAGAAAGACCGTTTTTTTGAAATTACTGTTGAAGAACTAAAGGAAGAGCTTGGGCTTTACACAATAAAGAATAAGGAAAAAGTTTATTCTTATCCGTTGTTTAAAGAGTTTAATCGCAGTGTTATCAAGCAAAGCATCGATACCATTGAAGACACTACTGAAATAAAGAATATAAGCGTTGAAATCATCGAGAGGAAGCAGCGTAAAGCAACTAAGCTAAGATTCTCTTATCGAGTAGATGACCAAATGAAGTTTGAGGGATTTTAGCTAAACTTGCTTTCCAGATAGCCCATACCGGTTTTTATGTTAAATACGTCTTCTTAGTACACACTCCCCGTTTGTGCCCAACAAAGCGTTTGTTTTTACCCGGTTCACGTTATTTTTCAGTGCCAACTCCGGTAAGCAAGCAATAAGGGCAGAAGAAAACAAACAGTTTTGCGCAAGATATAGTCATTGGTACTTGCTAAATATAATAGAAAATTTAGTGATAGTTGTGAGATAGTAATAAAGTTTCATACTACTCTACTCTGCAGATACTGATTATAGGTCTGTGAAATCACACCTAAATAATAAAGGGTATTCGGATTAGCTGGTTGATTTTCTCTTTGGCGTGCAATCACAGATTACACTTTCCCAACGGAAAAACTGGTTGGCGAGGCCTGGAACAAATGCGTAAGGATTGTGGTACTAGAGAATTCATCGCGCATCCTTCTGTCTACCTCGAACGCTCCCTTAGCGCGAATTTGTCCGATGTGCCACTGACTGCTGACAACACTCGTATGGAGTTTTCAACCTAAACCCGGATTCGATGTTCCCGTAAGTACTGGGTGTGGTAACTATGCATCAGGAAATTTAGCGCTTGACCTTCCCACAATAGGAAGGTTTATCTTTCTGGAATATCATCAGGAGATGCTTGTGGAGAAGACGAATGATGCATACTCAAGACAAATTGAATCCGTCGGCTGTGACGGTGACAAGCTTTCCCATCGAAGGTATGAGTTGCGCTTCCTGCGTCGGGCGCGTGGAGGCTGAACTCAAGAAGGTCGAGGGCGTTGACACTGTTACGGTGAACCTGGTGACCGAACGTGCCGATATCCAGTCCGCTTCGCCACTCGACCGCGGATCACTCATCAACGCTATCGAGAAAGCTGGCTATTCGGTGCCAGCTGAGACCACAGAGCTTTCCATCGAAGGTATGACCTGCGCGTCCTGTGTCGGTCGCGTCGAAAAGGCGCTCAAGGCTGTGCCCGGCGTCACCAGTGCCGTTGTCAACCTTGCGACTGAAAGAGCCACGATCCAGGGCAGCGCCGATGCGACCGCCTTGGTGACGGCTATCGAGAACGCGGGATATGATGCCAGGGTAATCGCGGCTGCTACGGGTAGCCGTCGGGGCGAGACCGATGAGCGCACCGAGAAGAAGGACGCGGAACGCCGTGGACTGACACGTGATTTCACGATTGCAGCGGTGTTGACCGTGCCTGTCTTCATTCTGGAGATGGGCTCACACCTCATTCCTGGCATGCACGACCTGATTGCCTCAACGATCGGCATGGAGACGAATTGGTATCTCCAGTTCGTGTTGACAACCATCGTTCTGTTCGTGCCGGGCATCCGCTTTTACCACAAGGGGTTTCCGGCCCTCGGGCGGCTTGCCCCCGACATGAACTCCCTGGTCGCGGTCGGCACCATGGCAGCCTATGGCTATTCGCTCGTGGCGACCTTCGCGCCGGGGCTCCTGCCCGACGGAGCCGTCAACGTCTACTTTGAGGCCGCCGCTGTTATCGTCACTCTCATCCTGCTCGGCCGGTTGCTGGAGGCTCGCGCCAAGGGACGCACCTCCGAGGCGATCAAGCGTCTTGTCGGGCTTCAGGCCAAAATGGCACGGGTGCGTCGGGACGATAAGTCGATCGAACTGCCGATCGACTCCGTCTTGTCGGGAGATATCGTCGAGGTTCGTCCCGGCGATCGCATTCCGGTGGATGGCGAACTCATCGAAGGCGAAAGCTATGTCGATGAATCGATGATCACGGGAGAACCGATCCCCGTCTCCAAGAAGCACGGCAGCGAGGTCGTGGCCGGAACGGTGAACCAGAAAGGCGCATTCGCCATCCGTGCGACGGCTGTCGGCGGCAACACCGTTCTGTCGCAGATCATCCGCATGGTGGAAGAAGCGCAGGGGTCGAAGCTGCCAATCCAGGCGCTGGTCGACAAGGTGACGATGTATTTCGTGCCTGCGGTGTTTGTGGCAGCGATTCTCACCTTCGGGACATGGATGTGGTTCGGCCCGTCGCCCGCGCTCACTTTCGCGCTGGTCAACGCCGTCGCGGTGCTGATCATCGCCTGCCCTTGCGCCATGGGGCTGGCCACACCGACCTCGATCATGGTCGGCACTGGCCGCGGTGCCGAGCTGGGCGTGCTCTTCCGCAAGGGTGAAGCACTCCAGTTGTTGAAAGATGCCAAGGTCGTTGCCGTTGACAAGACGGGCACGTTGACGGAAGGCAAACCGGCTCTCACCGATCTGGAATTGGCCACCGGATTCGAGCACGTAGACGTGTTGGCTCTGGTCGCGGCCATCGAGGCCAAATCCGAACACCCGATCGCCCGTGCGATCGTGAACGCCGCCGCCGCGGAGAACATCTCACTGCCGGACGTGTCGAACTTCGAATCGGTGACGGGTTTTGGCGTGAAGGCTGAGGCCGGTGGCAAGCGGGTCGAGATAGGTGCTGACCGCTACATGAGCGAACTCGGTCACGACGTGGCGGCGTTCTCCAAGGTCGCCAAACGCCTCGGCGACGAGGGTAAGTCTCCGCTCTATGCTGCGATAGAGGGCAAGCTTGCGGCGATTATCGCCGTTGCCGACCCGATCAAGGAAACGACGCCTGCTGCCATCAAGGCCCTGCACGATCTCGGGCTCAAGGTCGCGATGATCACCGGCGACAACGTCCACACGGCCAAGGCCATCGCGGCGCGACTCGGGATCGACGAGGTGGTGGCGGAAGTGCTACCGGACGGCAAGGTCGACGCGGTGCGCCGCCTTAAGGGAGAGCACGGCAAGGTGGCGTTCGTCGGTGATGGCATCAACGACGCTCCCGCTCTGGCCGAAGCGGATGTAGGTCTTGCCATTGGCACAGGTACGGACATTGCCATTGAAGCGGCTGATGTGGTGCTGATGTCGGGTAACCTGCAAGGTGTGCCAAAGGCGATCGCCTTGTCGAAGGCAACCATCGACAACATCCGACAAAATCTGTTCTGGGCGTTTGCCTACAACACGGCTTTGATTCCGGTCGCGGCAGGTGTGCTCTATCCGGCCTACGACATCCTGCTTTCGCCCGTCTTCGCTGCCGGCGCCATGGCACTGTCGTCGGTGTTTGTACTCGGCAATGCACTGAGGTTGCGTCATTTCCGCTCACCCATGGGGACGGACGACAACGACGTGTCGCAGAGACAGGTGGAATTTGCACAAGCGAAATAAGGACAACCGAGCCTGCCACAGTGCAGGCTTGATGTTATCTGGAGAGGCATGGCTATGAATATTGGAAAGGCAGCGGAGGCATCGGGTGTATCGGCGAAGATGATCCGCTACTACGAATCGATCGGCTTGATTCCGGAAGCGTTGCGAACCGAAGCTGGATACAGGGATTACTCGGACAAGGATGTGCAAACCCTGCGCTTCATCCGGCGCGCACGGGATCTCGGGTTTTCGGTGGCGCAGATGAATGAACTGGTTGCGCTCTGGCGCGACCGGGGTCGTGCGAGCGCCGACGTCAAACGTCTTGCGCTTGAGCATGTCGCGGAGCTTGAGCTCAAGGCGCGCGAACTCCAGGAAATGAGCCGTGCACTCAAGCACCTGGCGGAAAACTGCCAGGGCGACGCTCGGCCGGACTGCCCGATTATCAGCGGTCTGGCCGGGGATGGCGTAGTGAAAGGAACGCCTAAGGGTGAGCGAGAACTTAATTCCACGCGCTTCGGGGCTATCGGGATTGAACCCAATTGCACGCAACGTCGCGGGAAAGAGAAGCGCTGACGCGTCTACTTCAGAAGCGGCGTCCTTGCCCTGACCTGAATGATTACCCGGCAAGGTGCTGATTATCGTACCCAGCCTCGCGGATGGCATCACTGATACGCGCCTCATTGACCTGGCTGCGCACGGTGACCTCGGCGTGTTCTATATCTGTAGATACTTCCGCCTGTGGGTCGATACTTTTAATGGCTTTTTCGACGGCGGATGTGCAGTGGCCACAGGTCATGCCGTTAACGTTGAATCGATACATATCGAACTCCTTCACAGAATCAGAGAATTGAGGAACCTGATCGTCCCAGCGACCAATCTAGTCTTTCCAACGCTGGTAAGGTCAACTGCGGAGCCTCAGACTTTGATTTGTCGAGTGCTCTGTGCCGACGGGCTGCCAAATGCACGGCTATTGATAAGACCTGGCCGATGCCGACAGTCTCTCTGTGCAAGGCATGCAAACGCAGCCTTGACCTTCCAACCATTGGAACGATTACCCTTTTGTGAAAAGTCAGCGCAACCGGTGTTCGGTAATCGCACTAAACACAAAGGAGTTAATCGATGTCCACAGAATCCCCTTCTCACTCAGGCAGACCAGAGCGCCCACTCGGTCTGGCCTTGGCATTATTGCTGGATTGATTCTTGGAGGATTTCTGACAGGCCTGCTTGGCTGGCGTTGGGCGTTCTTCATCAATGTACCCATCGGTTTGGCGGTGCTCGCTGGTTCGAGAACACTTGTCGAAGCGGAATTGCACAAGGGACGCCCCGACCTGACGGGAGCGCTTTCCAGCATCATCGGCATGGCAGCACTCGTCTATGGAATTACCCGTGGTGGTGAACATGGCTGGACCGATGGCATTACGCTCATTGCATTCGCCACTACGGCTATCCTGCTGCCGCTGTTCTTGGTTTTACAGTCGCGCAGCAGTGATCCACTTTTGCCGCTCCGCTTGTTCAAGGATCGCAACCGATCCGGTTCGTACCTGGCCATGCTGCTGCTGGGCTTCGGCCCCATGGGCATGATCTATTTGCTGACGCTCTATTTGCAGCACATCCTCAGCTATAGCCCGACCCTGACCGCCATGGCGTTTCTGCCCTTTGGGGTGGGTATCATCATTGGTGCTGTTGTCAGTTCAAAGCTTGTCATGCGCTTTACGCCGCGCGAGGTCTCAGCTCCGGCTGCGCTGGTCGCTAGCGCTGCATTGTTCTGGCTTTCGACCATCGGGCAACAACTCGACTATAGCTGGCACTTCATGCCAGCCGCCTTCCTCACCGCCTTCGGTTTCGTGGGAGCGGTCATTGCGCTGGCATTGACGGCCGTGAAGGGTGTGCAAGCACAGGAGACCGGCATCGCATCGGCGTTGTTCAACGCGTCGCAACAGATTGGTGTTGCGTTGGGGCTGGCTATCCTTTCGAGCATTTCTGTCTCCGTCACGGCCAGTCGGATGCCCGAGGCATTTGCTTCTCTGTATCGCGGTCGGGAAGTCGGCGATGCCGAACTGGTGCAGTCAGCCGGTGATGCGCTGATTCAGGGTTATGGCTTGGGACTTGCGGCGAGCGGGGTTGCTCTTGGCATCGCAGCCATCATCGTGGCCGTACTTGTCAACGCCAGGAAAGGACAGGTTTCCACACTTGGCGATAGTCCCTTGCATTGACCGGTTCTTCTTCCCTTTACGGCGCAGTCTGCCAAACCCGTACTGCGCCACACTGATGATTAATGGGAATCTGTCGCAATAGCTATGGAGCTTCCACCATGAGGAGAACACCGCATGACCGAAATGCCCGACAACATCCTGCACCTGCCTAAGTACCAGGTGCTGGGCTGCAAATCCACCGACGACGAAATGCACTTTCAGGTGGACGTGCCCGCTCCCATTGCCTGCGAGGAATGCGGCGTGCAGGGTGAGTTCGTGCGGTTCGGCAAGCGTGATGTTCCCTATCGTGATCTGCCCATCCACGGCAAGCGGGTCACTCTCTGGGTGGTCCGCCGCCGATACACCTGCCGGGCCTGCAAGACAACATTCAGGCCCCAGCTACCGGAGATGGTGGACGGATTCCGTATGACACTGCGGCTGCATGAGTACGTGGAGAAGGAATCCTTCAACCACCCCTACACCTTTGTGGCGGCACAGACCGGCCTGGACGAGAAGACGGTGCGCGACATCTTCAACGCCCGCGCCGAGTTCCTGGGGCGCTGGCACCGCTTCGAGACGCCCCGCATCCTGGGCATTGACGAGCTATACCTGAACAAGCGCTACCGCTGCATTCTGACCAACATTGAGGAGCGAACCCTGCTCGACCTGCTGGCCACCCGCCGCCAGGACGTGGTGACCAACTACCTGATGAAGCTGAAAGACCGGCAGAAGGTCGAGATCGTCAGCATGGACATGTGGAACCCCTACCGGGCAGCGGTCAAGGCTGTGCTGCCCCAGGCCCGTATCGTGGTCGATAAGTTCCATGTGGTGCGCATGGCCAACGATGCCCTAGAGAGAGTGCGCAAGGGCCTCAGAAAGGAGCTGAAACCGTCCCAGAGCCGGACTCTCAAGGGAGACCGGAAAATCCTGCTGAAACGCGCTCACGAAGTCTCAGACCGGGAGCGCCTCATCATGGAGACCTGGACAGGCGCGTT
>Ga0208032_1000714_pt1 | contig 16352 bp, 17 predicted proteins | sample MalvirAntarct_66_FD_184254 | JGI IMG/M metagenome (GOLD analysis project Ga0208032, IMG submission 184254) | Marine viral communities from the Global Malaspina Expedition - Malaspina viral metaG Antarct_66 (SPAdes) (version 2) | ecosystem: Environmental > Aquatic > Marine > Oceanic | place: West... | reverse complement strand
GGGTTTGATTGCTTATTGCTGGTTTCCCTATAAGCCCACCATCAAAAACATGCCTCAGCAGGGACAGGTAGCGACATTGTAAATAGTATCAATGAGTTACAATGTGGCTTATCCCGAACTGGGGTTACTAATAGGTAAACGTTTGGCGGCAAACTGCGCCCATGCCAAACTCGGTGCCAAACGCTGCCAAGCAACATGGTCACGCATAACGCCAACGGTTGGTAATACCACCTGCAAAATCGCCAATATAAAGGCGGCCAGCAAGGCAAAATAACCCAATTCTGTGATTAACATACGGTCTAACCCTGTTTACTCTAATATGATTTAAGCTCACTGTAACGGTTGGATTTTTATTATTGGAAACTATTGAAATTTACTGCTATCTCTAGCTCCAATTGTTTTCGAAGTGTTTTGAAAAGCGTGCCGAAAGTAATAGACAATCATAAATATACAACCATCTTTTGTTAGGTAAGAAGAATATTGAATTAGTTAACCGGACTTATAACAGCCTAATGCCATCTAAATAAGACCTAGACGATCACACCTGAAAGACAGGCGCGAATCCACCGCCTGGCGTACGGAAGTTAGTCACCTGACCTTGATACACACGCGCAGCAGGTAGTAACAGTTTTCCGCCATACGTATAAAGACGTATATCTACCTTTCTTGTTGTTACGATGTCATCAATTTTGAGTGATCTCTCTCCTGCAGGGACAAAGGTCTGTGCGATATAATCTTCATCCAGAATGTTTTCGAAGACGCGTCGAGTCAGTTTGCTACCGCGATAAACGCCTTTGCTTCCATGACCAGCAACTGGCTTAAAAAACAGTTGCCGCCGAGTAAGCCACAACTCTGCTGCATCGTCTCTTGATACAATCTTAGTCCTCGGTACAGACCTTTCGAGGCACTCCACTGCAGCCTCATCCAGACCCCAAGAGCGCAATATTTGGGAGTCTGATAGCAATGTCAGGTTTTGCTTATTGGCCAACATAGCATGTACGCGGGGATTGGGTGTCACTACCACAGCACCCTCTAAATAAGCCTGCTTAAGCAATACATGGTCAGGGTCCTCAAATGCAAAGTCGACAAGCCGATTGTAAATCATATCGATTTTCTGGCCATGGGCTGTTAACGTACCGTCGATATACTCGAGTTCAGAGGGATCAAGTATCACAGTATCAATACCTCTAGCTTGGAGCAGTTGACAGGCTAACTCAAACTCTAAGAACATGAACTGACTCTCGGGGTCATTGTCCACAATGGCTATCCGATTGGGCATAGCAACAGCGGACTGTCGCTGCCATTCCTGTTTGAACATGTCAAACACTGCTTCCTCGAACCTATCTAGCATTTGATTGGTTACAGCGCTTTGCTCTGAGGGGTTGCAACAGCGTTTTTGTGCGCGAGCGAGCAACACATTCAGAAATGCGCCACCGGCATTAGTATTGACCTCGATGAGCTGAGGTCCATCGCTACCCAAGTGAAAGTCATAACCCATGAGGCCCCCTATTGGGCCTGGGTCGAAAGCAGCTATTTCTGGTGCCCACGACAGCACTTGCTCTTGATACAATGGCAGTTCGGCAGCTGACTCGATAGCCCTGACGATTCGCTCCATCGCCTCTATCTCTGTTTTGGGAACGAACACGGGTGTTGCTGAAAAAAGCTTATTAAGCTCGTTCGCTCCTATTGGATTGTTTCTAGTTTCTACCAATTGATCTTGAAGGCTTGTATTAAGCGCTTTACGATCAAGGGTAATGCAGTAGCACTCTTGGTTAAGTCGATTTGCAAGACCGTCATTTTTTTCGTTGTTATTAGTTGGGTGTTCCATTTAGAGTCCGTCGCTAAGTAGAGTACTCACGCTGACATACTCTAGTAAAAAGTAAAAAGTAAAAAGTAAAAAAGGTTCTTGGCGTGTTTAAGTAGTGCTAGCTACTTTCTAATGTTTCATTCCCTGAGACTAAATCATTATTTCGTTCATTTTTAATTAATATCTTTGCTAAGAGTAAACCCAGCTCAAATAATAGCCACATAGGAATCGCCAACAACAGCATTGATACACCATCAGGCGGTGTCACTACCGCGGCGATCCCAAAACAGCCGACTATGATATAACGACGCTTATCTTCTAAAATTTGAGTAGAAACGATTCCGGCCATTATCAGCAATAAGGTAACCACTGGAATCTCAAAAGTCAGTCCAAACACCATAAATAGCTTGAGGGCAAAGCTCAGATAACTGTCAATATCGGTCATTGGTATAACGTTCTGCGGAGCGAACATAATAAAAAATTTCAATACCCCTTTGAGTACCACAAAGTAGGAAAAAGCAACACCAGCATAAAATAGAAATATCGAAGATAGCAGTACAGGAATGGCAATTTTCTTCTCTTTTTTATATAAGCCGGAAGCTACAAATGACCAAATTTGATACAGGATATAAGGCATTGCTAAAAATGCGGCGACGAATATCGTTAAGCGAATGGGTGCCATAAAGTTTGACGTTATATCAGTGGCAATCATGGTCGAATTGATGGGTAACTGCGCCACTAATGGGTCTGATAAAAGATTATAAAGCTCGCGTGAAAATCCCACCAATACTAAGAATATAATTAAGACGACCACGCATATTCTTATTAAGTGCGTACGCAGCTCGATTAAATGTCCGGTAATAGGCATATCGCCAAGCGTACCTAACGTATCTCCAGACTCACTATTCTGTGTTGTATCTGTTGGCGCCTCAAACTCTATATCTGTTATTTTTTCTTGTCGACTTTTTTGCCGTTTAAATAGGCTCACTGATCCGCCTCCTGTTTAATGAACGAGGAGGTAGTATTCTGTTGATGGTCTTTATCATAAGGGGTGATTGACTGATGTGAAGCGTCTAGGCTTTGGTTCTGTGACTGCTCAAACTTTTGCATACTGCCACGCATTTCTGCTAATTCGCGCTTCATATCCGACTCGGTCTGACGGATTTTCGCAAGTTCATTTTGCATTTGTTGACGTGTTTCAGCTAGATCAAGCTCAGCTTCTATTTCAGATTGTAGAGTGGATACTGTACGGCGCAGTTTGGCATACCATTGCCCAGCGGTACGTGCGGCTTGCGGCAGTTTTTCTGGGCCCAATACGATTAAAGCAATGACGCCAAACAAGAGTAATTCGGAAAACCCAATATCAAACATAACAGTCACATATATTAATAGACTACTTAGTGCCGCTATTTATAAGCGGCGCGCTTCATACTTTAGGCTGGTCATCAGTGGAAATAGGGCTGATTTCCATATCATCAGCCTGATTACCTACACGCGTATTTAAATCATTACTTGCAGCTGGCGTACTATTTTCATGGCTAAGCACATGATTTTTGCGAGCATTCTCGGGTTCTTCATCTTTGACCGCTTCTTTAAAACCCTTCACCGCACCGCCTAAATCTTTACCTGCATTTTTAAGCTTGGCAGTACCAAATACGACCACCACTACGACCAATAAAATCAGCCAATGTGTAATAGAAAAGCTGCCCATAACGGTATCCTTATATTTTGTGATCTTGTTTAGACCAGTATGTGTCAGTGTGCTTTAGAACACTTTTTACCGTACCAGAATTATAGTTTCAAACGGCGCAATCGCAGCGCGTTAGCAATCACCGAGAATGACGACAAGCTCATCGCTGCCGCTGCTATCATCGGACTGAGCAGAAGCCCAAATATGGGATAGAGCACACCTGCGGCAATAGGAACACCAAGTGCATTGTAGATAAAGGCAAAAAACAGATTCTGTCTGATATTGCGCATGGTGGCGTGGCTAAGCTTATAAGCTTTGGCAATGCCCATTAAATCACCTTTTAGCAGGGTAATGCCCGCACTCTCCATCGCCACATCGGTACCGGTTCCCATAGCGATACCAACATTAGCTTGCGCTAGCGCTGGTGCGTCGTTGATACCATCACCCGCCATAGCGACCAATTTACCGCTGTCTTGCATTTCTTTGACGATACGGTTTTTATCCTCTGGTGAGACATCCGCATGAACTTCATCAATACCTAGTTTATTGGCGACTGCCTGCGCGGTTTTTTCGTTGTCACCGGTTAGCATCACAACTTTTAAACCTGCGTCATGAAGCAGTGAAATAGCCTCTTTAGTGCTTGGTTTAATAGGGTCAGCAACTGAAATAATACCAGCAGCTTTACCGTCTATAGCCACAAACATTACCGTTTCTCCGTCTTTTCTACGGACATCAGCTTTAGTGGACAGCTCATTATCAAAACTATTTAGGCTTTCCATAAGCTTAGAGTTACCAATAGCGACTTTCTTACCATCGACCACGGCTTGTACGCCTTCGCCAGTAGTCGAATTAAAGTCAGTAGCTTTAGGAATAATGAGTGATCTTTCTTGAGCTGCTCTAACGATAGCTTCTGCTAAAGGATGCTCGCTAGCGCTTTCTACTGAGGCTACCAATGCGAGGAACTCGTCTTCATCTTGACCTACCTGCGCATCAATTGCGGTAAGCTCGGGCTTACCAGCGGTCAGTGTTCCGGTCTTGTCGACGACAATGGTATCGACTTTTTCCATACTCTCTAACGCTTCAGCATTTTTGATGAGGACGCCGTTTTGCGCGCCTTTGCCGGTACCAACCATAATGGACATCGGCGTCGCTAGACCAAGGGCACAAGGACAAGCAATAATCAGTACCGCAATCGCGTTAACCAAAGCATAGGTCATAGCGGGCTCAGGGCCGAATATCGCCCAGACAATAAAGGTTATGATAGAGGTGACAATAACAATAGGTACGAACCAACCCGCCACTTGATCTACCAATTTCTGTATAGGTGCGCGGCTACGCTGGGCTTCAGCAACCATTTGTACAATTTTAGATAATACTGAATCTGCTCCAACATTGACCGCTTCGACTAATAGCGTTCCGGTGCCATTTACCGTACCACCAGTCACTGTATCTCCTGCTACTTTTGATACAGGGATTGGCTCACCCGTCACCATTGATTCATCAACATTACTATTACCATCGATCACTGTACCATCTACGGGTAGTTTCTCACCTGGTTTAACCCGTAGCTTATCGCCAGTGACGACCTCATCAAGCGAGACTTCGACTTCTTCACCGTTTTCATCGACACGTCTTGCGGTTGGTGGTGCGAGCTCAAGCAAAGCTCTAATCGCACCTGAAGTTTGACTTCTAGCTTTGAGCTCTAATACTTGACCCAGTAGCACCAAGGTCACAATGACCGCTGCCGCTTCATAGTAGACTCCGACTTGACCAGAGGCATCTCTGAAACTGTCTGGGAAAATATCGGGAAAAAAGGTCGCGACAATACTAAAAATATAAGCAGCGCCTACGCCTATCGCAATCAAGGTAAACATATTTAGATTGCGGCTTTTTATAGACTGCCAGCCACGGACGAAAAACGGGGCGGCGCCCCAAAGCACTACAGGGGTCGCGAGCACTAACTCAGCCCATTGTAAGATCTTTGAAGAGATACCATACTGACTAAAATTAACTACGTTTAAGTCAAACATACCGCTCATCACATATATTAATAGCGGTACAGTCAACACGGTACATATCCAAAAACGACGAGTCATGTCGTCAAGCTCTGAGGTGTCCTCTTCACCGATAGTAAGCGTTTCGGGCTCAAGCGCCATACCACATATCGGACAACCGCTATTTCTAACGTCTCTCACTTCAGGATGCATAGGACAGGTATATACCGTGCCATCGTAATCAGCAGGTACTTTATCGTATTTACCGCCTTTAACAGATTTTACTCCGCTACTATCAGTATCCTTTCCATGACAACTGGCGTGACTATCATCTTTAGCAACTTCGTCTTCAGGTTTAAGAAACATGCCACATATTGGGCAGTCACTTTTTTCAACATCTCTTACTTCTGGATGCATAGGACAAATATAGACCGTACCGCTATAATTTTCCGGTATCTTGTCGTACTTATCGTCTTCGACAGAATTTACCTCATTACTATTATTAGCATCCGCTCCATGACAATGCGCATGACTATCTTCATGGTTGTTGGATTCAGCAACCTCGTCTTCAGGTTTAAGAAACATGCCGCATATCGGACAATCGCTCTTCTCAGTATCTCTAACCTCAGGATGCATCGGGCAGATATAAACCGTACCACTATAGTTTTCTGGCACTTTATCGTACTGACCACCTTTGATAGATTTTTCATCGGCAATATGTTTCATAAAACCACTCCTTGAAGACAATAAATAAAGCTTTTAAAGCACAATCATCAACCTTTAATTGCTATTCATCTAATTACTAATCTAGATATCTCGAAAATTAAGTTTCAATTGGAACTTAATCTTTATTACGCAAATATTTGAGTAAGGCCATAATAGTCAATATCAGTACCGCAAAAACCAGTACTGTAAACAATAAGGAGACAATAGATTCTCCCCAACCCATACCGTGCATCGATCCATTCATCATGCCGTGCATAGTCCCGTTCATCATACCGTGCATCATAATAACCATTACAAGGACTCCTTATTTGTTATTTCCTTAGTATAAGTAATGATATAGTGCTAGTGTGTGAACGTACACCTCTCAATAGTCTGCTTACTTAATAACACCTAATACAAAGTGCTCAAAATTTGTGACTGCCTATTCCAACTCATCAATAAGCGCTTGCATCTCACCGATTTCACGCTTTTGTGCTTCGATAATGTCATCAGCAAGCTGGCGTACACGTGGATCTTCGATATCAGCACGCGAACTGGTCAAAATAGCAATCGAGTGATGCGGTATCATCGCCTGCATCCAATCCACTTGATCGACCGTTTGTTGTGATCTAACGCCCCATAAACCAAAGGCAAATAGCACGACACTAATCCCATAAACCATTAGATTGACCTTAGTCTTTTTATACATATTGGTCATAAAGGCGAGCATAATAATAGCCATCATAGCGCCCATATATAACGCCATATAAGCTCTGGTTTCGCTAAAATAAACGTGATCCCATTGATAAGTATTAAAATACATCATGATAAACATCACGACTGTCGATGTTAAAATCATGATTGTGAACTTTACATAAGGGTTCATTTGCTTCTGTTTATTATCCATATGGTTATTCATATTCTTGTCCTTAATTTAGTAAAAAGGCACCTAAATAAAGAGGTGCCTTTTTTTAGAGCTAGTGTTATAAACTGTTGTTACTTACATGGTTAACACTAGAACCAAAACATCACACCAGCAGTCAGACTGTTAGAATCAACGTCTTCGTCCTCTTGACGACGTAAGTCTCGCGCATCACCCAAGGCGCTCTTGTAGCTGAAACCAACATAAGGCGCGAGCTGACGACTGAATGTCTCATAAGCCAGCCTAACTTCAGCTTCAAACTCATTAAATCCTTTAGTAATACCGTTATCGGTATCATCTTTACTAAAGGCAGTCAGCTCCAGCTCTGGTCTGACCACCCAACGCTGATCTAAGCGCCACTCGTACGCTGTCCCAAGATCAAGCTGGACTTGACCATCAGTATATAGATAAGCTCTTGCGTCAGTCTCAACGAAGTACGGCGCCGTACCAACAATGCCTGCCATGATTGCGGACTTATCGTTTTCAGTATTATAAGCAATACCCGCTTCTCCATTCCAGAAGATACCGAGCGGCTTCCAATAAGCGAGTGAGGTTAAGCTATCAATTTCTTTATCATCGTTAGTTTGAGCACTACCTTCACTGCGTAGAGTGACACGATTACTATCAGTACCGTACCAGCCTTCAGCTTCAAAATCGATTTGGTCATTCTCAAACTGATAGCCCAAAGTTTCTACTGACACACCCCATAACGGTAAGCTACCCATCATCACAGGCTTACCAAAGCGACCATAGGGAACACCGTTCGAGTAGTCAGGGCTTCGAGCATCGGCTGGTGCTTCGCCACCTTGCATTCCTGACATGTCCATACTGCCATGATCCATGCCCGACATATCCATGCCACTATGATCCATACCTGACATATCGCCCGACATATCCATGCCACTGTGATCCATACCTGACATATCGCCCGACATATCCATGCCACTGTGATCCATATCTGACATGTCACCTGACATATCCATACCACTGTGATCCATATCCGACATATCGCCTGACATATCCATACCACTATGATCCATATCTGACATATCCATACCAGACATGTCCATGCTGCTGTGATCCATATCTGACATATCCATACCAGACATGTCCATACTGCCATGATCCATGTTCGACATCTCAGCAGCGTTTGCTAAAGGTGACATTAGTAGCATCAAAGATGACATGCCAATAAACGGTAGACCTACTTTATATATTTTCATAATAAGGCTCATATTCGAAGGTTTATTAAACAACGGCAACTTCTCTAAACATCCCTGCTTCCATGTGATAGAGCAAGTGGCAATGCCATGCCCATCTGCCAGCTTCTCCGGTGACATCAAAGCTTATCTTTTGTGCAGGCTGTACCATTATCGTATGCTTACGTACTTGAAACTCACCTGAAGGCATCCGCAGATCGCTCCACATACCATGCAAATGCATGGGATGATTCATCATGGTGTCATTGACTAAGGTAATACGTACGCGCTCGTTGGGCTTAATATTGACCGGTGCGGCATCTTTGAACATAACCCCGTCTAGAGCCCAAATATAGCGCTCCATGTTTCCCGTCAGATGTATTTCAATCTCTCTGGTGGGTTTGCGCTGCTCTGCCATTATCTCATCGCCGACAGAGCGCAACTGACTATAATTCAAAACCTTTCTATCAATGTTACGTAGATTAATACCAGGGTCATCAAGGTTCATACGCGGACTATCAACGCGCATATCGGACTTAAAGTCATATTCTGTTTTGGCATGTTTAGCGTTATAGCCATTCGATCCCATGGCGCCCATCATGTCGGCCATCGTCAGCCATTCGATTTTGTCCATAGCAGGTATCGCAGGACGAGCACCTTTTTTGGTAGCAAGCGTTGTCGCAACATAGCCTGACCGATCTATGTTTTGAGCAAATATGGTATGCGCGTCTTTAGTGGGCGTCACGATGACATCATAAGTCTCGGCCACCCCAATACGGAAATCATCGATATCGACGGGACTGACATCAATCCCATCCGTCGCGACGACTTTCATTTTTAGGCCGGGGATGCGTACATCAAATATCGTCTGCGCTGAACCATTAATAAAACGTAGTTTGACAGGCTGTCCAGCCTTGACAAGTTGCGTCCAGTTAGCCGCTGTGGTTTTACCATTCATCAGATAGGTAAACGTGGTCTCACCAGATAAATCAGTAAAGTCTGTCGGCATCATCCGCACCTGATTCCACGTTTTGCGCTTATCAAAAGCCGCCTCAAGATCCGTAGCGGCAATATCGGACAATAGCTTTTTAAAGTCTGGCAGATGATAATTATCAAAGTCAGCACGCTGCTTAAGTAGTTTTAGCAGATTATGCGGATCGCGATGCGTCCAATCACTAAGCAGGATAACGTGATCTTCCTCGATAGGATAGCGTTCGCGCCCTTTAGGTTCAATCACAATAGCCCCGCGCATACCGGTCTGCTCTTGGAAGCCAGTATGCGAGTGATACCAATAAGTGCCTGACTGTATCAGTTTAAATTTGTACGTGAAGGTGCTACCCGCAGGAATACCATCAAAGCTGATACCCGGTACGCCATCCATCTCAAACGGCACTAAGAGGCCATGCCAGTGAATAGAGGTCGACTCATTCAGCTGATTATGGACTCGAATGGTGACCGTATCGCCTTCTTGCATCTTAAGCGTTGGCGCTGGTAATGAGTCATTAATGAGCGTCGCCGTGCTTGACTTGCCATCAACAATGATGGGTTTTTTGCTGACATAAAGATCAAACTCTTTGCCTGTCAGTATGGGTACTTTATGATCGGGTTTATCACTGTTAATGACGGCATTTTTTTGATTTGCACCCAACGCACTATTGGCAATGGTTGGTAACGTCGATAGCATAGACGCGCCAAGTAGCGTAGATGACCCTGTCAAAAAACGTCGACGGTTCAGCATGTTTTTATTATTCATAATGATGACCTAATTTAATTTGAGAGATGGTGGTTAAGCTTATAGTTATAATATTTCGATATTTAATAGAATCTACTCGCATCTAAGCCAACACTACAGCTGCTGCTGAGGAGACTCAATAGCAGCATAGACTTCTGTGGTGCCGTCTTTATTAAGCTGCATTACCTTATAAGGCATGAATTTACCTTCATACTCCATACCGGGGCTACCAACCGGCATACTCGGTACGGCAAGTCCAATAGCTTGTGCAGGAGGATTTGCTAAGAATTCAGCCATGTATTTAGCAGGAACGTGACCTTCAAAAACATAACCATTAGTAGTGACGGTGGTATGACAAGAGCGCATTTGCTGCGGGACACCGTAACGCTCTTTAAATAAAGATAAATCTGTAACGTCTTGCGCAGTTGCGCTTAGACCATGACCTTCGGCATAGCCTACCCATTCTTTGCAGCAGCCGCAGTTGGCATCTTTATAAACTGTGGCTGAGACGTTTTTGAGTAATGATGACGAGCTGTTAACGGGAGCATTTGTAGGAGCAGAACTTTCATTTTGTACTTGTGCATTCTGGGTAGCAGACTGTTCAACCTTTACTGGTTGAGAATCAGAGCCACTGGTATTAGATTGGCTGCAAGCGGCTAGCGTTAACGAGAGTGACGATGTCACCACCAATAAAAGGACACGACTGGATAACCAGCTATGTCCATTAGAAAGCACATGTGTGTAATGTCTCATTAAATTACTCCTAAACGTCTATTATTATGCTCGATATTCTAAAAACTTACACCCTATATTTAATTCTTATGTACTTAACTAAAAACATTAAATGCAGCACTGTTCAGTACTGCATTATTAATATAATAGCGACAACCGTGAGTTAGGAGGCTTTCATATCTAGAAAGTATTAATGCTGCATTCCAGATCCATCATCCGACATATTCATACCCATATCACCACCATCTGACATATTCATATCACCATCAAATGACATGTCCATCATATCGCCATCTATCCTAGTGGTTAGCATCGTGTACTGAGCTTCATCTAATTCAGGTAACGATCTAATGAAGGCTACCATTGCCCACATTCTAGCGTCGTCATGAGAAGCACCCCACGTAGGCATTCCAGATGCCATAATACCGTGCTTGATTGCCCAAAAGCCTTGCTTTGCACCGTCTTCTGTTTGATAACGTTTGACAATATCAGCCTTGGTAAAGTTGGGCGGCTTTGGATATAAGCCCTCACTAAAGTCAGTTTGTGCCACTCCCGGAGACAAGTGACAGCCTGCACACATATCCTTATAGTCCGCGCCACCAGAGCTGATATCGACCTTCTCTAAGTCTGGTACCACAATATCTTTACTGGCATTTTCTATGGAACGATTGCGAGCAGTTTCTAAAAAGCTAAACATCATTGGGCTATGCTCTTGGTCAGCTCCCACATTGACAACGCCACTAGTAACAACCGCAAACACGCCAACGATTGCCACAAATACGGTAAAGAGCGCACCCAATAAAAATTTCATATGTTTTCCTAAAACTTTATTTCCGTTAAGTGTTGACTGCTATTTAACAGAGCTAAAATTTTTAAGATTTACTGTCGTTAGTAACGCAGTGTTTTTGGTACATTTGCTTCATTTTACCCATGTTAGCCATCATTGCTTTCATAGCAGGATCGCTCATGTCCATCTTGCTATGATCCATTTTTTGCATCATTTGCATATGCTTTTGCATTTTTTCACAGTTCATTTGATCTTTTTCAGCATGCATTTTAGGGTCATGCGCCATAGCTGAGGTCGATACGACAAGAGCGATGGCCGTCATTGCGATTGATTTAGACAGTAATTTAAATTGTGACATGATTAATTCCTATTGTTTGGATTAAAGGTTATTGAGTTCAATAGTTGTTAAACCAGCCTAAATGATACATTAATCATTCTGACTGGTAGATGACGATAAGATTACAATTCTGTCATTCTCACCGCTTTAGATTTTAATGCGCGATATATTCATTTAATATGGCTTCAGCATTTCTATCACGATCGCTACCATATTTTTTTACAAAATACTTTTCAGATTGCAAATGTTGATCTTGATGTTGAACCTGACAAGCCACTCTGGCGTCGACATAACTTTTCTTTTGCTCTTTGGACATTTGTGCATCATTATGATCTGCGTTTCTTGCAAAACTAGTGAGCGCATCACAATTACCGAGAACAGAAGCATCTAAGTTTGTGGTATGCGCATTGGCCGCTGACATGCCCACTAACATCGATACTGAAAGCAAAGCTGCTTTTTTTAATGAACTATAATTTTTCATATAAGACCCTTTAAAGATAAATAACAAACTGTTTAAGTAGGATAATTGCTTTACTCGTAGAGGCAGTCTGTATCAGAGACAAGCCAATATGCGGCGTTGATTTAGAATACTAAATGGTGGCTGACAGCTAGATGACACGGATATTACATGTTCGTTAGGAACAGCATAATATTGTCATCTTCTTGTCATTAAAACCAAATACCAGCATCTGTCTCTATCCAAAGAACACTGTTATAACAAGGGTTCCTGATAAATATATGGCTGATAAGCTAACAATGTTAGTGATACGCTGTTGACAACTATAATGATATAAAGGTAAGCAACGATGAAAGTACTGTTAGTAGAAGATGAGAAAAACCTTGGAGAATATATTAAGAAAGGCTTAACTGAGGCCGGTTTCATCGTGGATCATCACATGACAGGTTTAGATGGCTATCATGCGTTAATGACTGAAGATTTTAGTGTGGTTTTGATGGATGTCATGCTACCTGACGTCAGTGGCTTTGAGTTGGTACAGCGCTACCGAGCTGCTGGAAAGCATACGCCAGTTTTATTTTTAACGGCTAAAGATGATTTAAGCGATCGGATCAAAGGTATTGAAATTGGTGGCGATGATTATCTGACCAAGCCTTTTGCTTTTGCTGAACTGATTGTTAGAATAAAAAGCCTATTGCGCCGTGCCAATCAATCTGATTATAAAAGCTCGGTCATACACATAGCTGATCTGAAAATGGATATTGCTAAACGCACTGTATATAGAGGCGATACCAACATAAAATTGACTGCTAAAGAATTTGCTTTATTACAACTTTTCTTAGAACGTCAAGGTGAGGTACTGCCACGCACTGTGATTGCCTCACAAGTATGGGACATAAATTTTGACAGTGATACAAATGTCATTGACGTGGCTATAAGGCGCTTGCGGATAAAAATTGATGATGGATTTGATATAAAGCTGATTCATACGGTACGCGGAATGGGCTACAAGTTAGAGCCACTGGCTGTCGACGTGGATAGTGGCATGGGCGACGATAGTATTAATAAAGACAGTCTGACATCAAATGAGACATAAATCTAAGAATCGGCGTTGGTCACTGTTATGGCGAACTGTTTTTTTACTGACAATATTTGTTGTTATCTCTCAAGTTATTATTTATATATGGGTTCAGCGCTCTGTTAACGAGCACTTTGAGCAAATGGACTCAGAGATTATTACCCATGCAGCTTTTAACCTGCGTAAACGCATGGTGAATTTTAACGATCACATAGAACCTTTTACAGTGTCAAAGTCGCAAGCGCTAATTGATGCCAATCATGTACATTCTTCTTGGTTAGACTATGATTTAAAAACGTTAATATCAGACAAAAACGGCAATTTATTGTCCAGCGATCCCAGTAATTTCATCAATGATCTACCGGCAGATTTTAGCTTGTTACAACTATTGCAGGACTATCGCGATCAGCAGTTTATGATCAAGATAAATAATAGGTATTACCGAGCCATTATCATTACACATCAAGAGGTTTTGGCATTTATTGCTCTACCTATCGATGTGCATCATCAATATCTTATCCAGTTTAATCGCCAGCTGAGCTTGATACTTATCGCCATTACCTTATTATTGGTTTCAGTAGCAGCACTAAGTGTACACTGGGGTTTTGCTCCCCTAGCTACTATCGTACAAAAGATGAAAGGCATTAATCTTCAAAGGTTAGATGAAAGAATTGTGGTTGGCGATATGCCGTTAGAATTACGTCCACTAACGGAGTCTTATAATTCTATGATGGTCAAGCTTGAAAGTAACTTTGAATCATTATCACGGTTTTCAGACAATATCGCCCATGAGCTACGTACGCCAATAGCGACGCTGAGTACGCAAACGCAAGTCATGTTAACTAAGCCAAGAGAAAGCGACGAATACATTGAGCAATTGCATCATCAGCATGATACGTTAAAGCAGTTATCCGCCATGATTAACGATATGTTATTACTGGCAAAAACTCAAAAAGAGCTGAGTGATTCGCAAATCAGTCATGTCGATATAGAGAGCTTGATCACAAAGCTTATAGATTATTATGAGATGATTGCTGAGGATCGTGAGATAATCTTTGAAAAATCGGGTGATTTTAAAACAGTACTAGGTGATAAAGGCTTATTGCAACGGCTGTTTGCCAACCTGATGTCAAATGCGATTTATTATGCGGCTAGTAATAGCACTATTATGATATCCGCTACTGTCCTCACTTCAAGCACCTCGCTTAATGCGCCAAAAGACGATATTCAATCCCCAGAGCAGCTCTGGTTAAGAATAACTATGACCAACCGTCTAGACAAACCATTAAATCAGATTGAAGCCGATAAACTGTTTGAGCGATTCTATCGTCATGATAAAACGAATACGATGCATTCAGGAACAGGCTTAGGCTTATCTATTGTGCAAGCTATCGCCAATGCTCATAATGGCAAAGTTAGTATTACTATCAAAGATGAGTGTCTTTTTGAGGTTGCTGTAAAGTTGTTGATTGCCAGGTAGTAAATACCTTCATACTGTCTATGAACCGCTCAGATTAGATCGAAGGCGAGTTTACTTGGAAGGTCTCTCTATCCATAAGATGAGATTCTGACTTGCGATAGTTGTACTTTTCAATTGTTGGACAAAAAATTTCTTATATAAGCCTATTTCATACATTCTATTACCAATAATTATGGTGCCTTTATGATGATTCATCCTCAGTATGATCCCGTAGCGCTTTCCTTGGGTCCATTGGAAGTGCATTGGTATGGGCTAATGTATTTGCTAGCCTTTGCTGCCGCTTACGGTTTGGCTTGGTATCGCACTACCAAACGCGACAATTGGACCACCGACATGGTCTCTGACTTAGTCTTTTATGGCGCGCTTGGTGTCATCTTAGGCGGTCGTATTGGCTATGTGCTGTTTTATCAGTTCGGTGAATTACTCCAAAACCCTGCCTATATATTAAAAGTCTGGGAAGGCGGTATGTCTTTCCACGGCGGCTTTATCGGCGTCATGCTAGGTATGTGGTTCTTTGCCCGTAAATATAAAAAGACTACCTTTCAAGTATTCGATTTTATCGTTCCTTGTGTACCAACCGGCTTACTGTTTGGGCGTATCGGCAACTATATCAATGGCGAATTATGGGGTCGCGTCTCAGACGGTGGCTATAACTGGCTGACCTACTTTCCGCAAGCCGCGGCGTTTGATATGGAGCAATTACAGAGCAATCCACAATTGCAAGAATTGATGATTGAAGTCAATGGTCAATACATATTACCTCGTCATCCATCACAGCTATATGAAGCCTTTGCCGAAGGTCTGCTGCTATTTATATTCTTATGGTGGTATTCATCAAAACCACGTCCACGTATGGCCGCCTCCGCTGTATTCTTACTAGGCTATGGCATCAGCCGCTTTATCATTGAATTCTTCCGCCAGCCAGATGCTGACCAAGGATTCATATTATTAGGTTGGATGACCAAAGGGCAAATCTTAAGCGCGCCGATGATTATCGCCGGCTTAATCATGCTGATTTATGCTTACAAACGCGGTATTTATGATTGGGGTAAGCAGTCTGCATATTAGAAATAAGTGTCGAGGTGCATGAACAAATAAATATAAATGCAGTTCTAACAAGATACATTCCATTTGCAGAATTAATACCTATGTTAGTACAAGGATTTTTATTCCTAAACCTAATTTTTTCATCAGATAGTGGAACTTCAAAAGCTAAAAATAAATTTGGATATGTAACTTTTTATGTCAATGTAACCTATTTTAGATATTATCTGTCTTTAAAATAACCAATTTCTTAGAAATTAATACAAGGAACTACATGATGTATCGCAACAATTACGTAAGATTACATAGTTCCTTAGCGAATTAAAATTCATATTGACACTATAAATTAGTATATTATTTTAATAATTGGTTAAACCCTATATAGCAT
>Ga0208032_1000712_pt1 | contig 16372 bp, 9 predicted proteins | sample MalvirAntarct_66_FD_184254 | JGI IMG/M metagenome (GOLD analysis project Ga0208032, IMG submission 184254) | Marine viral communities from the Global Malaspina Expedition - Malaspina viral metaG Antarct_66 (SPAdes) (version 2) | ecosystem: Environmental > Aquatic > Marine > Oceanic | place: West... | reverse complement strand
ACATATTTCCATATATTTATATTATCATATTTAAATATATCCATATATCCTGACCGCAGTAATCCATTTAATATATAAGCTTTCAAGTTATTTAATCGGTCCCGGTGCATCCGGGAGGCCATGGAACATTTCAACGGATAAAATTCGATTTGGTTAGGGGAGGAAAAAAGATCACGAGGGTGTTTCCAAAGTTTAGAGTGTAAAGATTTCACCAGAGAACCGACGGGAAGCGTCCACAAAGGCAAGTTTAGCGCTGAAGATTTCTCCAACTTCCGCAGATGGGGTCATACCCATGTCAAGGCTTAAAATGAGTGGATATCTAAATATGGGAAGAGGTCGATAACGGACTTACCCTGTCGCAATGGGGAAAGGTCATCATAGATAGAAAATTAAAATCCAACAAACCCGGAACAGCGTCCTGGTATACAGGGGCCATCAGGTCCATTACCAAACTGAACGGGGGAAGGGATCTGCGGTTGAACGAGATTACCGTTACACTACTGACGAATTTCCAGATCGAACACAAAGCGAAGAGTATTTCCAAAAATGGTATTAGCTCATATTTGAGGGCAGTTAGGGCCATCTAATACAGTGCCATCAAGGAAGATCAATTTTATCCCAAAAAGAACCCCTTCCAACACTTTAAAATTCCAACTTCCAGACGTACCAAAAAGAAGGCCATATCAAAAATGGACTTCATAAAGATCAGGGACGTTCACTACAAAGAAGGATCTCCAGTCTGGCATGCAAAGAATTATGCACTTGTGATGTTCAACTGCAGGGGAATGAATTTCATAAACCTGTTAAAGCTACAGGTCAATGACATAGTCAATGACCGTATATTCTACGGCCGCAGTAAGACCGGCGACCAGCTCTCCGTCCGAATTACGGAGGAACTACGGGAAATTTTGAATTTTTATATTGAAGGAAAATCAAAGGTTGATTATCTGTTTCCTGCAAACTATGACGGTAGCACAAGGCACTTTGAAAAATATAAGACCCAAAGAAGAAGGATGAACAGCCGTCTTAAGACCATTGCCAAGGATGCAGGTATCGAAGAACATTTTACCACTTATACAATCCGTCATTCCTGGGCTACGATCGCCAAGTTTATGGGGATTTCGACAGAGGTTATAAGCGAAGGTCTGGGCCATAATTCCTTAAAAACAACACAGATCTATCTCAAGAGTTTTACCAACCATGTTTTGGATGAGGCAAATGAGATGGTTGTTTCTTAAACATCTTTTCATTGAAAAATTGGATGCTTATATTTTAAAAGTCTTATTCTAATTATCCTTAGACAAATAAAATACTTTTGTATACTTTCCTTGATTAGAACTGATTAATTGTAGGTTAAACTATAAAATTCATTATAATATCTATAGGAGGTAATTATTCTTTTTTACAGTCTCCTTTTTGATCAATATATCATAAAATAACCTCAGACCAGAATGGGCTTGGAATTATGGTTTTTGAGAAATAAGAAAATCTATTATTCCCTTCTCCAAATGTTTTAGGTTTTGTTAGATTATATCATAGCCATTCACAAAAAAGCACTGAGTGAGCTACGATGGTCTTCGTTCGGCTTTTCTACATACAGAAAATTAAGATTTCGCCCCGATGTCGCTCGGCTGTTCTACTTGGTTAAACATATCCACTAAAAATGGATTCATTTGCATCTAGCAATTCATAGAGGTATGAAACCTACCCTTTGGTATATCTCCGAAAAATTCTTGTGGCACGAATCAATGGATATATATTGTTCTAATTGAACGGCGGGACCCCATAGCAAACATACTTTGTTACCAAGTAATCCTCTATTCCATATTTTGACCCTTCCCTTCCCATACCCGATTGTTTGATGCCACCGAACGGAGCCACCTCCGTGGATATTATACCCTCATTGATGCCTACCATTCCATATTCGAGCGCTTCACTAATTTTCCAACATCTATTCATATCTTGAGTATACATATATGCAGCTAATCCATACTCGGTATCATTAGCCATTTCAATCGCTTCCTCGTCACTTGAAAACTTGAATATTGGTGCAACGGGACCAAAAATTTCTTCTTTAGCAAAATCCATTTCTACTGAAGCTTTTCCAATTATGGTTGGTTCGAAAAAGAAATCTCCCGACCTATGGCCACCGACCAAAATCTCCCCTCCTTTATTTTTTGCATCTTCAACAAAGGTCTCGACCTTTTCGATTGCCTTTAGGTTAATCATGGGGCCTATGTGTGTTCTAAAATCCATCCCATTACCTAGCTTAAGTTTAGATACCTCATTCACGAACTTTTTAGTGAAATCATCATAAATCTTTTCGTGTATAAGAATGCGATTAGTACAAACACAAGTCTGACCGGCATTCCTGAATTTTGAAGCAATGGCTCCCGAAACGGCGGCATCTATATCCGCATCTTCAAATACTATAAAGGGTGCATTCCCTCCCAGTTCCAAACTTAATTTTTTTAAGGTTTGAGAACTTTGGGACATAAGAATTCTACCTACCCTTGTAGACCCCGTAAACGATATCTTCATAACTAGGTTGCTCTCACACAAAACCTTACCCATGGCGGCCGGGTCATTACCTACAACCACATTGATAACCCCTGGTGGAAATCCTGCGGTTTTCGCCAGGTATGCAAGTGCAAGGGCGGTAAGAGGCGTTTCCTCACTAGGCCTAATTACCACCGTACAACCTGCCGCTAATGCAGCCCCTATCTTTCTAGTAATCATAGCCATTGGAAAATTCCATGGTGTAATTGCGGCTACAACACCAATAGGTTCCTTAGTAACTAGAATCCTGTTTTTCTCAGAACTTGCCGGTATAACATCCCCATAGCTACGTTTGCCTTCTTCTGCAAACCATTTCAAGAAAGAACTTGCATATCTAACTTCACCGACACTCTCCTTTAATGGTTTACCACACTCCCTAGTCATAATTTCAGCCAATAAATCTTGATTCTCCATAATAAGGTTGTGCAGGCGCTCTAACAGCACCGACCTGGACATAGGAGTTATTTTTCTCCAATCCTTAAATGCAGAATGCGCTGCATCAATAGCTTGAGAGGTAACCTCTATACCTCCATCAAAGATACTGGAAATTATTTCTCCAGTTGCTGGGTCTAATACATTGAACATCTTCTCAGATCCAGCAACCCATAATCCGTTTACGAAAGATTTATTAAATAATAGAGTAGTATTTTCCATGGTGTCAGTCAAAAATTATTATTTGGCGAATAGCCTCACCCTTGGCAAGTCTTTCAAAACCTTCATTTATTTCTTCTAATTTCAACTTATGAGAAATCAGCTTATCTACTTCTAATCTCCCCGACTTAAATAACTCAATGTAAGCAGGAATATCTCTGGCTGGCACGCAGCTACCTAAGTAGGAGCCTTTCAATGTCTTTTCTTGACCAACCAACATAACAGGTGACAGCTGTAGTCTAGCATCTGGATGAGGTAGAGCTGCGGTAACCGTAGTGCCTCCTCTTTTGGTCGCCTGAAAGGCAAAATCAAGCGCCGGTATAGCTCCCGCAAATTCTACGGCCACATCTACACCTCCGCCGGTCAAATCTTTGAGTTCTTGTAATGCATTTGGATCTGAGGAATCAATCGCATAATGTGCGCCCATGGACAAAGCTGCTTCTCTCTTGGATGGTATTAAATCTGCTGCTATAATCCTCGAAGCACCAGCAGCATTGGCTCCTAAAATAGCAGAGAGCCCAACACCACCCAACCCTACCACCAATACGCTTTCACCAAACTTTAGCTGAGCCGTATTGACTACAGCACCAACACCTGTCATTACAGCACAACCAAAAAGAGCTGCTATTTCGAAAGGTATTTCTGGATCAATTTTCACTAGGGAATCGATAGAAGCCACAGCGTACTCTGCAAAGCCTGAAACTCCCAAATGATGATAGTAATAGTCTTCTTCTTTGCGAATGCGTTTGTTACCACCAAGCAAGACACCTTCTCCATTGGCCTGTGCTCCCGGTTCACAAAGTGCTGCACGCCCTGTCTGACAATTTGGGCAATGCCCGCAGGAGGGAAGAAAGGCAAAAACAACATGATCACCAACCTGAAGGTTTTTTACTCCTTCGCCCAATTCAACGACCTCTCCTGAAGCCTCATGCCCTAACACCATAGGTAAAGGCCTTGGACGATTACCGTCAATGACCGAAAGATCGGAATGACATAGGCCTGCTGCTTTTACCTTCACCATTACTTCCCTAAATCCAGGAGGATCTAGATTTACTTCCTCTATCCTCAAAGGGTTGGAAAGACTATAAGGCCTATCTGTAGTCATTCTATGCAATACCGCTGCTTTTGTTTTCATCTTCGTTTACTTTTTTTTATTAAATAGATCCGGCGCATTTTCCTCTCCTCCATTATGGAAGAAATGTTTACCATAAAGCAGTGCACACATGACGATGCCCACCCCAAATGCCCAAGTAGCTCCCTTGATTACAAGTACCGCTGCAATTATTCCAGCTATACCCAGGTCCTTTTGGCTCTTAGCCTCCAATACACCTATACGCACACTAACAAATCCCTGAATGATCAACGTATGGGTTAGTGCTACTCCTAATATTGGCTTTACAAGACTAACTATAGGGAGTAAAAAAAGGCCAGTATTGGTACCCCATCGAAAAGAACCAGACCCTCCAAATATGGATTGCATGGCATTCTTTCCTTGTTTATATCTTTCAGTAATGACCACATGCATAGCTGCCCAAAGTGGCCCTGCCATAGTTACATCAGGACCAATCAAACTCATAATTGCATTTCTTCCGCCAAAAACCATATGGGCTCGATTAGGGTCGTAATCAATCTTTTCATCCGGCCGCTCTTCATCTGCTTCTTCCAAAATGGCTTCACTTTGTAATACATCTCCCAACAATACAATGTAAGCAGCAAGTACCGTAGGAATAGCGGTTAAGAACATGATTAAAGGCGGAAATCCCACACCAAAAACGGTATACTCATTCCAGAGTAATCCAAAATCAGGGTTGGTAATCCCCCACTCTACAACTGGCCATGGAGTTTCCTGAAAAATCGGTGCGATAACTATGGCTAACAGGATAATTGGGAAAATACCCAGGTTACCAACTGTTCCTAATAATTTATACCTTGATTTTATCAGAGAAAAGTGCTGAGAGTAGATTAGGTAAAAAGCTAAACCGACAGCAATAGATATTGTCCATGGATAGAGGTCAAACCTGCCGCCTTCTTTAAAAACTGTGGCTACTGCAGCGATACCTGCCCCTATAATAATTCCAGATTTAATCGCGGTGGGAATAACGTGAACCACCTTGTTGGCAAGCTTGGTGACTCCTAGGGTGATTGAGAGAACGCCCAACATCATCTGAAAGGCCATTAGCGCCTGTACGCGCTCAGGTCCCATTGGGAATGTCTCCACATAAACCAGCAACAATGGCACAGCTGGTGTGATCCAGCCGGGAACAACCGGGTCTCCCAACAGGTGATGGCTTAAATAGAATAGCCCGTTCAGTATAACTACTGCTATGGCCGCTTCAAACGGCATCCCTAATGCCTCTATAATCAAAGGTATGGCCGCAAGGTCCACAGCACACATCAGCAAGCCCTGCAGGTAGTCCGGCCACTCAAACCGATAATGAATGATTGGCAATCGCAGCTTAAAAGGACCTAATGGCAGAAATGGTGATTCTTGGTTCGCTTGTCTATTTTTCCATAATTCTATTTTATTATCTTTCACTTAGGGTAATTTTTTAATCGACATTACTATATAAAAAATAGGTTCTCGAATTATTATAAAGTTTACTAAATATTTGAACAGCAGATATTTCAATTCGATTGATCTTCTGCTTTCTCCAATATAAAAACTTTACTTTCTTAGGTCGAACTCCGGTTTGAAATTTTTCTATTCTGCCGATTTTTTTATTATTGAAAAAGCAGGTCCTGAAGACGTCACAATTATCAAATTTAGAGGTGTCCTAAAAAGGGGAAGCCTACAAAATTAGTCTAAAGTTTACTAAAAAAATAGACCGTTCAATTATTCCTGGACGGTCTATTCTAACTAACTAACTCAAACTTTACTTTCAAGATTTTCCTATTTAATTCGCAATATCTTCCTGCCTTCTTTTCGAAGCTGTCAAACCCAAAGATGGGTAACCAAAAAATTAAGAACAGAACTCTTTAGTTACCACACTATCCATTGGATTATCTCAGGCCCGCTCAAAAAGAATTGAGGGAGTACAGTATACTATTTTTTATATTCATATGGTGATGGACTAATTGCCGTCCAACCCCCATCGATTACCAAACTCTGTCCCGTAATGTGTTTGGCATTATCGGAGACCATGAACAAGACGGCTTGGGCTATATCATTGACAGATGCCGGTCTACCCATGGGAGTGATTTTTTCCCAGGTCCCGAAATAGTCTTTATCCCTCAAGGTCCTCTCGGTCAAAGTAGCACCGGGAGCTACCGTATTGACGTTTATTTTATAGGGCGATAACTCTATGACCAAATTCTTGGCCAACATTTCCAATGCGGCCTTGCTCATCCCATAGGCCGCCAAGTTTTCATGTGCCTGATGTCCCGTTACGGAAGACATGAAAAGGATAGATCCACCTGAACCCTGCTTTTTCATTTGATTGGCCGCGGCCTGGGCCAAAAAGAAACTACCGCCCAAATTCACCTTCATAACCTCAAAGAAAGATTCCGGCGGATAGCTAAGGAATTCTCCAAAAAGGGTAATCCCTGCATTGGCAACCACCACATCCAATTTTCCAAATTCTGTAACCGCGGTAGTTACCATTTCTTGTATACCGCACATATCACTTGAATCTCCAGCAAAGGGAATGCATCTTCCATTGTTTTGATCCATTTTTGAAACTGCCTCTTCGGCCATTTTGGCATCCAAATCGTTCAATATAACATTGGCCCCACGGGCCACCAACTGTTTGCATATTTCTAGCCCAATTCCCTGTCCGGCTCCAGTAACAATTGCTACTTTGTCCTTAAAATCCATAGTAGATTGATATTTGATTAATGGGAATCCCTAGCAACCTTACTCCCCGATTTTCCGCGTAGAAAATCCATGTCGGCTCCCAAATGTGCCTGTTGCACATGATTTACATATAAATTAACATAGCCCCGGTCCACGATAGGGGGCATTATTTTCCTATTTTTCTTACGCTTTTCCAGTTCTTCGTCGGAGATGGCCACGGTAAGACTTCGATTATGAACATCCAAACTTATCAAATCCCCATTTTCAATTACGGAAAAATTACCGCCCATAGCTGCCTCAGGGGATACATGTAGCACCACGGTGCCAAAACCGGTACCGCTCATACGGCCATCCGAAATTCGGACCATATCTTTAACACCTTTCTCCAAGAGTTTTTGGGGAAGGCCCATATTGCCAACTTCGGGCATTCCAGGGTATCCCCTGGGACCCACATTCTTTAGTACCAGAATACAACTTTCGTCTACTTCCAATTCGTCGGTATCTATTCTAGCCTTATAATCCTCTATATTCTCAAAGACAACCGCTTTGCCTGTATGTTTCATTAAATGGGCACTTGCCGCTGATGGTTTTATTACCGCTCCATTTTCGGAGAGGTTACCACTAAGTATGGCCAAACCAGTTGCATCGTTAAAAGGTTTAACCACACTGGCAATTACATCATTATCATAATTCTGTGCGTTCCCATAATTCTCCGCAACGGTCTTGCCATTTACCGTAACAACATCATTGTTCAAGATATCCTTAAGCTCTTTTAGCACTGCCGGCAGGCCTCCTGCGTAAAATAAATCTTCCATAAAGTGCTTACCAGACGGCTGCAGATTGGCTATGAGGGGGATATTGGCCGAAAGCCTATTGAAATCTTCCAGCTTTAATGGCACGCCTATTCTACCGGCAATGGCCAAAAGATGGATTACAAAATTGGTAGATCCTCCAATGGCCGCATTTACCTTTATGGCATTCTCAAATGCCTTTATGGTCAAGACATCGGATAATTTAAGATCTTCTTTCACCATTTCCACTATTCGTAGGCCACTCAACTGTGCCAATACTTTTCTACGGGCATCGGCCGCAGGGATAGCAGCATTTTCCGGTAAACTAAGCCCTAGGGACTCTACCATACAGGCCATGGATGAGGCTGTGCCCATCACGGCGCAATGGCCATCGCTACGGCACATGGCAGCCTCTATATTGCGTAGTTCCGCGTTTTCCAATTTGCCTTCCCGAACATCGTCATGATAGCGCCAAATATCACTGGTGCCAATATTTTTGCCCCTGTATTTACCTGTTAGCATAGGACCTCCGGAAACCACAATGGTAGGGATATCCACGCTACAAGCACCCATAACCAAGGACGGCGTGGTCTTATCACATCCACATAGCAACACAACACCGTCCAAAGGATTTGCCCTTATACTTTCTTCCACGTCCATACTGGCAAGGTTCCTATAGAGCATGGCAGTTGGCTTCATGATGGTTTCTCCCAAGGACATTACGGGAAACTCCACCGGAAATCCACCGGCTTCCCAAATCCCCTTTTTTACAGATTCGGCCAATTCCCTAAAATGTCCATTACAGGGAGTAAGCTCGGACCAGGTATTACAGATACCGATTACAGGTTTATTGTTGAATTCATAATCAGGTATCCCTTGGTTCTTCATCCAGGCCCTATAGATAAATCCGTCCTTACCACTACGGCCAAACCAGTCGCTACTGCGCAGTTTTATATTGTCTTCTTTTTTCATCGGTTATATTAATTGTGTTCTTATGGATTTAGAGCTGTCAAATTATAAACACGCTGGCCATTTCCTATCACTTTAGATAATAATTCTACCAAGGTCTATCCGAAGTACATCCATCAAATCTACCAGGAACCGGATAATAATCAAACAGTTGCGTCATTCCGATCTCCGACGAGAGATAAGCCGATAAAATAAGACCTTTGATTGATTTATATCCTTCATGGTCGATTTCCATTTTCGAAACCAAATCGATCCGTTGCTGATCTGTACAATACAAAAACAAGCAATTAAAATTTTGTTTGCTAAATGTATTCACATCTGCCAAATTCCTTTTGAGTTTAACTTTATCTTCTTGTGAATAACAATCTTGAACGATTAACGCGATAAATTCTCCGACCTTAGCTGCCTTTGCTCCAGGAGTATTTGTAGGAGGTATGATAACATCACCTAATTCATTGATCGACTGTATATCGTCTGTCGAAAAGACTCCATTATAAGCAGTCTTCTCTTTATTACCGCAACTATTAAGTACTAAGAGTCCTGAAGTAATGGTTAGAACACCTAGTAGCTTACTACTTTCATTAAGAAATGTTCTTCTATCCATGATTGATTCTTATAGATTTCTTCGATTTAATTCTTTCACAGCATAGTCTACAGCTCTTGCCGTCAATGCCATATAGGTCACAGACGGGCCTGGTGTTGTCCCAGAAGAGCACATAGCGGAGCCATCAGTGATAAAAACATTGGGAACATCATGGATTTGATTCCACCTGTTTAATATGGAAGTCTTCGGGTCCTTGCCCATTCTGGCAGTTCCGGTTTCATGTATGCACGATCCTGGTATTTTACCCCAATTATAGGTTTCTATATTCTTTAATCCGCCCATTTCCAATATTTCCGCCGCACTATTCATCATATCATTAACCATGGCAGCTTCATTTTCTTTGAATTCACAATCTACGCATATCACAGGCATTCCATATTTATCCTTTTTATCCTTATGCAAGTACATTTTATTATCGTAATGAGGTAAATGCTCCGCCCACGATGAAATCGCCATAGTCCAATTATCTGCTGGAGTAGAAAGTCCTTCTTTGAATTCCCTGCCAAAACCCTCGCTTCCTTTTCTTCCCCGTCCCGCACCTCCTTGATAAGTAAATCCTCTCACATAATCCTTTTGCTCGGTAGCTTTATTGATGTTTCGAAAACGAGGAACAAAAATTCCGGTAGGACGACTTCCAAAAGAAAATTTATCTTCAAACCCCTCATAGGTACCTTTCGCCCCCATACCATAAGGCATATCCATCAGGTTATGGCCCAGCTGACCACTGGAATTTCCCAGCCCATCGGGAAAAGCCTCGGACTTTGAATTAAGCAGTATTGCAGTGGTATTCAGGGTAGAGGCATTGAGAAAAATGATTTTAGCAAAAAATTCTATCTGCTCCATTGTTTCAGTATCGATTACCCGAACTCCAGTAGCTCTTTTACTATCCTTGTCATAAATCACTTCTTGTACCATCGAGTTAGGACGTAATGTCATATTACCGGTCATAGCAGCAGCAGGTAAAGTGGCAGAATTACTGGAAAAATAAGCTCCAAAGGAACAAGCATGTCCAGCACCGCAGCTTCCTTTATACTGACAAGGTCCTCGATTTCCTATTTTTTGGGTATGATTTGCCGTACGGCCATGAATAATCATCCGGCCATCCGCAAATTTACCTTTGATCTTTTTTGCCACTTCAGATTCCACGCAATTCATGGCCATTGGTGGTTGAAATTTTCCATCCGGCAAATGGGCCAGTCCTTCTAGAGATCCGGAGATGCCAACAAATGGTTCAACATAATCATACCATGGTTCGATATCATTATACCGTATTGGCCAATCAACCCCAAAACCATCTTTCGCATTTGCTTCAAAATCCAGAAAACTTCGCCGGTAACTTTGACGGCCCCATATCAAGCTTCTGCCTCCGACTTGATACCCCCGTGCCCATTCAAAAGGCTTAATTTGTATATATGGGTTATCCAGATCGTTGACAAAATACTTTTTTGACCGCTCGTTATAATTATACACACTGCTCTGGATCGGACTATTCTTTCGGTCTTCGTTCGTGACCCTTCCCCGGTGAGGAAGCTCCCACGGCGGAATCATATCATCATAATCTTTAATATGTTCCACATTCCTTCCCCGTTCCAGCACCAAAGTTTTCAGCCCCTTCTCGCATAATTCCTTCGCAGCCCATCCACCACTGATACCAGTACCGACAACAATGGCATCGTAAGCTTTTTCGTTCATTTAATTAGGATTTTGTTACCTTACGCGAAATCTGTTTTCATATGATTCAATTAATTTATAAGGCTACCCATCTAGGTCGTAAGAATTCTTATTTGTTTAAAGGTCTACGTACCGTTCGACTATCTTGTTGAGAAAGGTCGTGATGGTGTATTTACCAAGGTCCGATGGCAACTCCATACCAGGTTTCCGTGTTGTTTCCACTGTCAGGCAACCCGTAACCAAACTTATACTACCGACATCGGTCTCAATCTTTTTGTTAGCCTCCACAATATCTTATCACCCAATAACACCTTGAATTGACTTAGGTGCCCTGTTCTGGCATTTGGATATACACTATAAGTAATATGTTTTTAAGCGAATACTACCGCAAACCAAAAATAATCTCTATTACGCTGTTAAACCTAAAGAATTCAAATTCCGACAAGTTCTTTCAGAAACTTCAAATTAAAATACTTTTAGCTAGCATGTCCTCCTTTATACCATATTTAAGTTACAACTCTCTTCTACCAGAGCATACTAATTATTTTTAAAACACTCAATATCCTAAATTTTGCAATATTTTCGGATTGCGATCGATTACCTCCTGGGGAATAGGACTGAAGTACATTTTATTAGTAAATATATGTCCCATAGCCAGAGGAAATTTCTCATATATCCACACTCCACTATTGTCATCAGGTATAGAATTATAAATCTTCGTACCCATTGTAGGTTGATTTAATCTTTCATCAGCTTCTTTCCAGCGCCATATATCAAACAGCCTTTTTTGCTCATAAGACAGTTCAATTCTTCGTTCACGATGAATTGCGTTTCGCATTTCATCTTTTGATAAACCTCCTAGCAGTTCTGGTAAATCAGTTCCTGGTCGGGTCCGGATAGCATTAATTGCTGCGTATACAGAGGCATCGGGACCAACCGCTTCATTCTGTGCTTCGGCATAATTCAATAGTACTTCGGCATAACGATAAAAAACATAGTTCTGACCACAATCAGCCAAATCTCGTGGATCATATTTAGATAGCTGCTTAGTAAACCAATACCCTGTTTGCGTAGCATCGTTAGCACCACTTAAATCAATTTCATTATTACTCTGGTTTACCTTGTCTATTCGCATCCATACCGTGTCGGGTTTACTCATCCATTCTCTAAAATAAGTCGATCCGTCAAAACAAATAAAGTCATAGAACCTTTTTTCTCGTCCTAAGTATGGATTTTGATCATCGTAGCCTGAAGTCGGATCTGTAATATTCTTACCATTGGCCATCTGAAAGTCATCGATAATACTTTGGGTTGGTTGATATTCTCCCCAGGTAACATTAATAATATTATCCAAGTTAGCCGGACCGCCATAAGCACCATATCGATTAGGAAGAGTTCCAGGTACAAATTGCCTATCCCATATTACTTCGGAGTTATATTCATTTTCCTCTCTCCAGAAATTTACCATTTCAGGGAATAAATCATAAACCCCGCCCCCCCAGGTCTCAATAAATTTTTTATTCGTTGCTGCCGCATCAGCCCAGCGGGCAGCATTATAAGAAGCAAAATGTTGTAAATTATTAGGATCTGGTACAGCGGGGGAAGGGGAATTATAAGCTGGACTAGCTGCAAATAATTGTATCCATCCCTTTAATACCATGGCTGCTCCCAACGTTGCGCGACCAGCATCTGGATTAGATATTTGGTATTTAATTTCCAGGTTGGCATTATTTAGAATAACATCCAATTCACTAATAATAAAATTAAAGGTTTCTTCATATGTGTTTCTGGGTTTTTGAAGGTCATCCAAACTTGAAGACGATCGACTTTGTACAACGGTATCTATAACAACTCCACCAGTACGCATAAATAATTCGCTGTAATGATAAGCCCTTAAAAATCTAGCCTCGTCAATACGACTGGCAACGTAATCTGATGAGTAATTTGAAGCATGCAGCCTTATGTTTTCAATATATGAATTTAAGTCTCTTACATTTTTATAAGTTGCTTGCCAACTATTATTGCCATTTGAAGGACCTTGAGGCCCACTAAAACCACCTCCAGGAGTCAATGCAATATTGACATTACCTTCCTTCCACGAATAAGATCCAAAGTAAACTCTAGCATGGGCATCATCGGAAAAATTATCCAATTGAGTATCTGGCCAACCACTTCCAGTTGGATAAAGCTTGGCATAGCACCCATTTAGAAATAAATCAGCATTTTGCTCACTGACCCACAGGGTATTATCATCGAGATTTGCCTTATTGCTAGTATCAAGAAATGAATCATCTTCACAGGAAGTAATACCTATAAATATAAGGGCTATAAATAATAAATTTGGAATTTTATATTTTGTTATCATTGGTTTCGTTTTTTATGAGCGTTAAATTTACAAGGTCAAGTTTATTCCAAAAACAAACTGTTTCATAGCGGGATAACTACCTGCACCACTACCGCTCTGAATAGCCTCTGGGTCGAAAAAATCTACTTTAGAAAAAGTAAATATATTTGTACCTGAAAAATAAACCCTCAAGTTGTCAATATTTATATTTTTAAGAATGCGTTTGGGTATAGAATATCCTACTGTGGCATTTTTCAATCTAAGATAATCAGCATTCATATACCAAAAACTGGAATTAACTGAATTATTATTTGGATTGGGGCCTATATAAGCCCTGGGATATCTTGCATTTTCGTTTTCGGGTGTCCAGCGGTTATTATAATATTCGTAATCGGTATTGCTTTGGGTGTTATATAATGAAATTGTCTGGAATCGATTATTTACATTAATTGAGTTCCTGCCAACTCCTTGAAAGAAAAGTGCTAGATCAAATCCTTTCCATTCAATTGCAGGAGTAAAGCCATAAGTAATCTCTGGGTAGGTAGAATAACCAATAGGTACTTCATCGTTAGAATCAATTTTTCCGTCTTTATTTATATCTTCATATATTACATCTCCCGGGTGTAGTTCACTGAATTGCACAATATCATACCCGTCATCCCCGTCAATAATACCATCACCATTAATATCATCAGAGGTACTGAACAAGCCTAATGCCTGATAACCGAAAGGCGTATTGAGGGGTCTACCGGTTCTTCTTCGATTAGGATTATCATAGGTAGCTGCAGATTCAAATACATTTACCATTTTATTTCTGGCGAAACTGAAATTTCCATTTAACTCTAGTTTCAATCCATTTTGAAATTGATATATACTCCCAATAGCGATTTCAAAGCCATGATTATCCATCACCCCTTCATTTTCATCAGACAGTCCAATACCATATTCAAAAGGCACTGTGATCGCTGGCGGTAGAAGCATCCCATTTCTTCTTTCATAAAAATAATCCGCCTCAATTGTCAGTAAGCTTTTCCATAGATTAGCCTCAATCCCCACATTTGATTTATTAGATACTTCCCAAGTTATATTTGGATTAGCTTCATTATTTGGATAGGAAGCAGGTACCATATTACTTCCAAATGCATATTGATTCGGGATGAAACTATAACCTGAAAGAAATTGATAAGCAGTTCCAGCAAGATTTCCAGACTTTCCCCAAGATCCTCTTAATTTTAGTGAATTTATGAAATCAAAAGATTCCATAAATCCTTCTTCTGATAACCTCCATCCTACTGAAATTGAAGGGAAAAACCCAAATCGCTTTCCTGGTGCGAAATAATAGTGTCCGTCGTATCTCCCAGCTACTTCAGCCATATATTTATTATCGTAAATATATCCAACTTTGTATACATAACCTACCTGTATTGCTTCGCTTGAGCTTCCACCTATTGAATAATCACTTGTATTAGAACTCCCCAGGTCAAATTCATCGATAGCCAGTTCAAAATTTATCATTGAGGCATTCAAATTCTTATAATTACTTTGCCGAAGTTCTGCTACGCCAAGAAAAGTTATATCATGTACATCAAAGGTTCTGTGGTAGTTGACTAATCCTTGATAAGTAAATGTTTTCCCATTTGAATAAGACTCATAAAGCGCCGGATTGGGAAGAGAGTTTTGTTCCATGTTGGAAACATTCTGTGTATAGGTATAGGGGGTAGTAGTTAAATCTTGAGTCCAGTAATAAGCAGGTTGCGAAAATCCTTTCGTAAAATTATTATTTAAGTCAAAACTGAAAGTTCCTTTTACGCTTAATCCCTTTACAAAAGGAAGTTTTTGGTCAACTGAGATGGTGTTTAATAGGCTCGTTCTATTAACTTTATTATAACTACCACTATTTAGTCCCCCCACCAAGGAAGTGTTATTTGAATCGCCCCATTTACCATTTGAAAAATACAATGATGAAGTCGGCTTTACAAAATATAACCATCTTAGCATGCTATTACTGGAGTATGATGGAGAAAGCTCATCTTTATTTCCAAATGAATAAATAATGTTGGCACTAATTGTTGTAGATTCCGTGATTTTTGAATTGATATTAGCATTGAAGTTGTAGCGATTAAATTTAATCTGATCAAAGAAGCCGTCCTGTTCAAAATATCCGCCTCCAACCAAATAAGAGGTACTTCCTGAACCACCACTAGCCGTTAAAGTATAATTCTGAACTGGAATTAATGTATTAAGTAAATCGCTTGAACGTGCTGCGGGATACCTGTCCGGATCTGTGGCGTGGTTCTCATTGTAAGTATTAATAAAATCAGATGTAAAAGGCGGAGATGTAGTGCTACTAACGTTTGTAGTTGCTTCATTTTGTAGTCTCATATAATCTACAGCATTTAATGGATTTGGTAACCATGTAGGTTTTTGATTGCCATAATAAGCGCCAAATGAAATTAATGGCTCACCTATATTACCTGTTTTTGTAGTTATAAGTAAAACTCCATTTGCTCCGCCTACACCATAAGCAGCGACGGCTGCAGCATCTTTCAAAACAGATACCGATTCAATAATTGTCGGGTCAATATCAGCAAGGTTATCCCTAATAATTCCATCTATGACCACTAGTGGATTTGAGGATCCCGTTGTTCCAATTCCCCTTATACGAATTACAGGATTAACACCAGGCTCTCCACTTACTGGCTCTATACTTAAACCTGATATTTTACCGGCCATTGTTTCGGATATATTTGCAGCACCTGATCTCACAAGCTCAGTACCTTTCACTGCACTTACTGCACCAGTTAGTGTTGACTTCTTCTGTGTTCCATATCCGACAACAACCACCTCTTCCAACCCTGCTGTGCTTTCTTCCAATTGTACATTGATTGTAGTCTGTCCGTTCACCGCAACCTCCTTAGAAGCAAAACCAATATAGGAAATCACCAAAACGGCATTTTCATCGGAAACCTCAATAGAGAAATTACCGTCAA
>Ga0208032_1000708_pt1 | contig 16489 bp, 13 predicted proteins | sample MalvirAntarct_66_FD_184254 | JGI IMG/M metagenome (GOLD analysis project Ga0208032, IMG submission 184254) | Marine viral communities from the Global Malaspina Expedition - Malaspina viral metaG Antarct_66 (SPAdes) (version 2) | ecosystem: Environmental > Aquatic > Marine > Oceanic | place: West... | reverse complement strand
TCAGTTGCCGAGTATCTGACTTCGAACATCACATTATTAAAATGGATGATCTCAGAAGGTTACGGCGATGCACGTACGATTAGCCGTCGTATCGAAGGTATGCAAGAGTGGTTGGCTAATCCAAGCCTGATGCGTGCTGATGAAGATGCAGAATATACCATCGATATGGTTATCGATATGTCTGAAATCAAAGAGCCGATTCTTTGCTGCCCGAACGATCCAGATGATGCAAAAACATTGGCTGATGTCGCTGGTGACACCATTGATGAAGTATTCATTGGTTCATGTATGACTAACATCGGTCATTTCCGCGCTGCCGGTAAGTTGCTAAAAGATGTCCCAGCAGGTAGCTTGCAAACACGTCTATGGATTGCGCCGCCAACCAAAATGGATGCGCGTCAGTTGATGGAAGAAGGTTACTATAATATCTATGCACAAGCCGGCGCTCGTACAGAGATGCCAGGTTGTTCATTATGTATGGGTAACCAAGCACGTATTGCACCGAATTCTACAGCCGTTTCGACTTCTACCCGTAACTTCCCGAACCGTTTAGGTCAAGGTGCTAATGTATATCTAGCATCAGCTGAATTGGCTTCTGTTGCTGCGGTACTTGGTAAATTACCAACCAACGAAGAGTATCAGCAGTACGCTGGCATGCTTGATAGTATGGGCGAAGAGGTGTATCAATACATGAACTTCGACCGTATGGAAGACTATACTGAAGAAGCTGATAAGATCAACGTTGCTCAGTTGAGCTAATTTTGGTCAAATCTTAAATGCTTTGAAGTATTCAAAAACCCCGTATCGTCATGATGCGGGGTTTTTTGCTGTGAGCAATGGCTGGTTTCTATTATTATCTTATGTATAATATGGGAGCAGGCGGAAACCGTGGCTCTGTATGTTATTTATCCTTTTCTATCTCGGGACGGACCGATACTTTGATAGGCACTTTTTTGTTTACGCTCAAGTGCTCTGGAGTTTTGGTTGATTACTTTATCCCCACTCAAACGTCGCATCGTCTATGTGACTGTCTTTGAAATCATTGCTATCATTTCATCTACCTTGGTTCTTATGCTGTTGAGTAACAGCAGCGCCGCAGAATCTCTACCAGTTGCCGTGATGGTCTCATTGGCAGCGGTGATTTGGAATTTTATTTACAATACGGCGTTTGAAAACTGGGAACGTCGTAAACAGGTGACGCAGCGCACGTTATTGGTACGTAGTGCCCATGCGATAGGTTTTGAAGGCGGGTTGGTACTGATTTGCCTACCGCTATATATGATTTGGTATGATGTTGGTTTTATCAAAGCCTTTATGATGGAAGCCGCGCTACTGCTGTTTTTCTTGGTTTATACTTTTTTCTTTACCTTGGGTTTTGACAAAATATTTACCTTACCACATCACTATAAAAGTGCTTCTGCTTCTTGATAAATAAAGAGGTCAATGGGAATGATTTTGTCCATTAATTATATAATTTATTCAAAAAAAGGCTGCACCTTGGCAGCCTTTTTAATGATATTGCAAAGAACAATGTCATCAGCGTACTATTTACCCTGATAAACCGGCTTACGTTTTTCCATAAATGCGGTAATACCTTCTTTAAAATCATCGGTTTTAGCAAGCATCGTTTGTTGTTCTACTTCCATATCCAATGCTTCATTAAGACCCATGTAGGCATGAGTATTAATCATGTGCTTCATCGATGCCAATGCTTTGCCGGGGAGATTGCTCAGACGCGTTGCCAATGCCAGTACGCTCGCATCAAGCTCATCGTTACTAACCACATCGTTGACTAAGTTTAAGCGTGCCATATCTTCCGCTTTGAGCTTATCGCCAAGCATGACCATTTCAGTCGTTTTTGCGACGCCAATCAATTGATTCAATAAGTAAATACCACCAGCATCTGGAATCAGACCAATATTAACAAAAGCTTGTACAAATTTGGCATTTTCAGCGGCAATACGAAAGTCACAAGTCAGCGCCAAGTTCATGCCAGCACCAGCAACTGCACCTTCTAATTTGGCGATAATAGGCTTATGAATATTACGCAGCTTTAAGCTAATCTCAGCGACTTCGCCAACCATAAAGTTTAGCTTATCCGATAATGCCTCGCTTTCCATACCGTTTTCTAACATCTCACCGATATGCCCGCCACTTGAGAAGTTATTGCCGGCGCCCTGCAAAACGATGACTCGTACTTGTTCATCTTCATCGGCTTTGGTCAATGCTGCCATCATGGCATCTTTGAGTATCGTGCTAAAGGCGTTCAAGGTTTTAGCATCGTTCATTGTGATGGTAGCGATATGGTTTTCGGCTTGGTATTCGACGAGAGCTTGTGACATTTTGGATATCCTTAAGATGATGTTCTAGATAATGGTTGCAATAAAATACTGGTATAGTCATGCCTGAATAAAAGGAATATACATGTTATAAAGCACTACTGAGGTTAATTTTTCTTGCTTGCTGTGCCTGCGCAGACAGAGGCTGCGAATAATTAACCTTAGTAGTGTTGTACTCTTTTAAAATTGGAACAACTATATCGGCAGTAAGTAAAACAAATAGTGCAATACTAATTACTATAGCAGTTTGAGCTTATTATAAAAGCGAGATTTGTGCGCGCTTAAGGCACGTTTTGAATAACATTTTTTGCTGCTATCACTATTGCCAAAGGTATAAAACCTATCATTCAAAAATAAGGCTACTATCTGTAAGAGGGTTGAATTATTCTAGAAGACAGATTTCAAAAGGTTTTATTTTTTATCACACCAACAAGGAAGTGGTTATGCCAATGATTCATGTCAATGATATCGATATTTATTATGAAGACAGCGCGCCAAACGATAAGCAAAAGCCCATCATGGTATTCGCCCATGGTTTGCTATGGAATACGCGTATGTTTGACAAGCAAGTCGAGTATTTTAAAGCGGGTTATCGCTGTATTGCGTTTGATTTTCGGGGACAAGGTCAGTCTGAAATTACCAAATCTGGCTATGATATGGAAACCTTAACTGAAGATACGCTGGCGTTGTTAGATGCGCTAGATATTCAGCAGTGTCATTTTTTAGGACTATCAATGGGTGGATTTGTCGCCCAACGTATAGCGTTAAAGCGTCCTGAATTATTGCTATCGCTGACGCTGCTTGAAACTTCTGCTGATCCTGAAGATCCTAAAAACGTGCCACAGTACCGCAAGCTGATTAAAGCCATTCGTTGGTTGGGCATGAAGCGTGTCAGCCAAAAAGTAATGCCCATTATGTTTGGTAGCAGTTTTTTAGCAGATAAATCGCGTAAAGCTGACCGTAGAGAGTGGTTGTCTATGTTGCAAAGCAATCGTAAGGGCGGGGTCATCAAGGCAACTACTGGCGTGATTGAGCGCTCTGCAACGTACGATCAGCTAAGTGACATAAAGACGCCGACGCTTATAATCGTTGGCGATGAAGATGTGGCAACACCGTATGCAAAAGCTGAGCGCATGCACTTTGCGATAGCAGGCTCTAAGCTGGTGGTGATTAAAGGTGCGGGGCATACGGCAACGGTTGAAGAGCCGGAGCAAGTTAATAAAGCCATTAATAAGTTTTTGGCAAACTTTATATAGTGTTCATTGCGGATCTATATACCTGATATGACAGCGTTTATTATCGCAAAAATGTAGCAAAAAAGCCGTTATCATGGATTTGATAATGGCTTTTTTAACGCTTTAAAAGGAGTGTTTATAACTTATAAGCGCGCTGTATAGTCGTTATTGCCATCATTAATGGTGCCAAAAACGTTAGCTCTATTGACGATTTCGGTTGCCCAAGCACGATGGGTAGCAGGCTCTAGCATAGTATTGTTATATTTAAAGACCGCTTTTGCCTCGCTATGTAATATCGCCTGTGCCTCATCTAAAGTGCTAAGCGGTACGCAGTATGCTTGCTGTACCAAGGCAATCTGACTTGGATGAATAACGGTTTTTCCGACCAACCCCAAGCTGACATCGCGCGTCAACTCTTGCATAAATAACGTAGGCTCATCCAAATACTCAAACACTGGCGCCGACAGATAAAAGCCATGTGGCACAAAACAGCCAAGCAGCTGGTAGGCTAGTGTACCAACAGGTGTGTCATAGACAAGGCTATTCTTAGGACGGCGCAAACGCAGTGCTGCAAATAAATCATTACCACCAATACGCAAAGCAAATACCGGCTGGCTAAAAGCTTCTTTGAAACCAATCGCCAGCTCTTGATTATGATGTGGATTAAACAACGCTGCCGTCTCAAGCGTCGGCATTAATAGCATGTCAGTACTAAGATTCTGGCATGCCATGCGCCAATTAGATAGACTGTACATATCGACTTTTGGCATCACAAAACCATCAATCAAATCAATATGGGTAAAGCCCGATAACTGCTCTAACATGGCAGGATGGCGCGGACGTACAAATACCAACGGACGCGTTGGCTGCTCAGTCTGTGTCTTGGTTTGTTGTGTTTCAGCTTGCTGTGTCGGCTCATTGATACTATCAACGTGTGTCGCCCACGTATACAGCAGCGTCTGCAAGCGCTCAAGTGCCAACTCAACATCATTGTGGCTGACCGCATCTTCTAGACAGATAATAATACTATTAATCGTCGGTAATTTATCACGCTTGATCACTTGCCAGATATCTTGGCGCGTCGCTGGCATATATAAGCTCGCTCCCAACTGATACGGATGATGCATGTTAGGCTTGAGCATAGCATGACGCTCAGTAATCAGATGCGCGTAAGACTGGGTGTTTTGATAAAGGTGGGACTCATTTTTTGGCATATCTGACATAATGGGCATCGTAAATAGTGGTACATGAATGGGTCTAAAAGTATGGTTTCAAGATTAGGTAGAAAGATAAGGAGGTATTAATCGTCTGTAGCGCGCTGCTTAATAAGGGTAATCGCTTGATAAGGCAGTATTTTATCACCTAGTACGCTAATAGCGATATGTCGCTGTGTACATAAATGCCTTAATAATATAGTGTCGGGGTGCTCAGCGCTCGCTAACAAAATACGTTCAGGGTCGCGGCGTAGTATCGCGCGAGTCGCCTCAGCAATGGTCGGCTTAATACGATTGCGGTTGCTAATACCATACTCAGCAGCCAAGCTATCGACTAAGTCGGCCGTTTGATAGCGAGGTTGCTTATGTGTTGGCAAGCATTTCAAAGGCGTGTTTAATGTACGCCTTGTCGCATCGATACAATCAATAAAGGCCAGACTATGATCTGCACTGATCAAATTATCATAAAAGACACTGCGATGCAGCCCCAATTCCGGCTCAGTATATAAACTGCGTGATATAAGCCCTGATACAGTACTATTTAATAAACCTGACGGAATCAACCAGTCATCGATACTAGCAGCCAGCCAAGCAACACCAGCCGGATCAGCAAGGGTCAGTAGCGGTATAACATCCTGACCTTGATGGAAAATATTGGCAAAGTTAGGGTGGTTAGGATCGGAAAATGCTTTTAGACTATGCGCCAGTTCTTGATAAATCGCCCCTTTACCTGTCCAACCATCGACAAATACAATCGGGCTATGAGGATGATTATTTAATATCATCTTTAAAGCAACCGGATCAAGACCACGATCTCGTATAATACTGACGCCATAATGCACACTTGGTAGAGAGTAGCTGCTATTGGCAGTTGCTAATGCGCGTTGTAACAGTACGCCTATTGGTAAACCGGCACGCACAAGACTGACTAATATTAACGGGCGCTCATTATTGACGTTTGGCTGAAAAACTTGCTGTAGCGTATAGGCCAAGTTGGTAATATCAGTCGCTGCTCTTACTTTTCCCTGCTCTAACGCCTCGATATATAGCTGCTCATGCATGGCACTTGGCGCGTCTTCCAAGGTCAGCATATCAGAATAATGACGCTGCCCACTTTGAATCAGTGCTTCTTTTTGACTGACAGGCACATCAGCAACGGCATCTTTATCAACGATATTGAGCAGCACAGTGACATCGCTAGCAAGATAGCTGCCTGAGCCATATTGTGATAAATAGGCTGTTTTAATATTAGAATGGATTGAAGTCATAGTAGAAATAGTTGTACTCGTTTGATGACGGTTTAATAATAGATTAATAGCAGAATATCATTTAATAAAAGGTAGCGCTCATCATTTAGCTGCAAATTTCTCATGTAGCTGTCCATGATTGGGCATGCCGTACCAGTCAAGTAATTGCAGAAATGGCAGATCTGCCAGACTGTCACCAAAACCGAAGCTTGGGCGCTGATGATCCAAATGCTGTTCCAATAAAAATTGTACCGCATGACGTTTATGAATAGCATGCGGCAATATTGCTAAATTATTAGCATTCACATGCACATAAAAAATCTCATCAAAATCTGGTATGAGCGTTGGTAATTGTGTGGCTAAATCTGCCAATGCTTGATGGTCTTTTTGTCTGTGTTTGATCGCCAGATAAATGGTTAGCTCACTATCGATAAAAGTATCTTTATGTGGGGTGAGCTTTAAGTCGTTATGTACGTTATTGCAGCCATTCACCCACTCAGTCAGCTGACTGAGCTTATCTTGTAATGGAGCAAGGACATTATACATATGCTGCTGCCACGTGCTTAGTAGCTTACCATCAGACGCTAAAATGACCGCGCCATGGGTCAATACTTGCCAGCTGTTAAAGGGCAGTTTGACGCGTTTAATTTCCTGACGATCACGTGCTGTGACAGCTATCAATTCAGTACTGGCAAATAGCCAATTAAAAAAGACCGCTTGGCGCTGACTCATAAAGCTTAACGGCTCACCTTGTTTATTGATGGTAGCGCAAACCAAATTTTCCGGCTCAGTCGTTGGTAATTTCCATGAATCAATTTTACGCTGAGTTTGAAAGAGCGTATCGTCCAAATCCATTAGCGCATAAGGTTTTACAATATTTAAGTTCGGTTGGAAAAATGGGGAGGTCATGACGTTTTCCAAAGATAAAAATGATGATAAGACTGTTTATAGATGGCTTGGATACGAATATGTAAGGGAGGTGCAGCGCTGTTTTTTAAAACTGAGCATTACCTATTTATCAGACTTTAGCCAAATGCAGACAGTATAACGATAATCATAAAAAAGGTCAGAATAAATCGGTAATAAAAGTGCAGAATTATCGCAAGAGGATTGGACGTAACTCATTTGGAGTTAGCATATAAATATAATAAACTCAGAAAATTGAGTAACCAAACTTTCCAAGTTTATTAAAGGGTGATTATGCAGACGGCAGGATAATACTAGGTTTCTTGTGATAGCTACTATAGACTCAGCAACAATCAAGGTCCCATGTTTATACTATTATCTTGAATAAGAAACATATATTTAATCGTGCTATCCATATATTTCTTCTAACCTTAGACAAGACACTAATCGTCCTTCCCATTCACGCAGCTCAGGCTCAATTTCGCTACATATTGGTTTGGCATAGGGGCAGCGTTTATGAAGTGCGCAGCCACTTGGCGGATTAAGCGGACTAGGTAATTCGCCTTGTAGAGTCAGCTCTTTTTTATGACCCGTCACTGAGGGCGCTGCTGAGAGTAAAGCGATGGTATAAGGGTGTTTAGGATCATTATAAATAGCATCTTTAGCACCGTGCTCAACGGCTTTGCCTAAATACATGACCATCACGTCATCTGCTACGTGGCGTACGACAGAAAGGTTATGCGAGATAAAGACATAGGCAGTATGATATTCGTCTTGCAAATCCATAAATAGATTCAGTACTTGCGCCTGAATAGAGACGTCAAGTGCTGACGTCGGCTCATCAGCGACGACAATTTTAGGGTTGAGCATCATGGCACGGGCAAGAGCAATACGTTGGCGCTGACCGCCAGAAAACATATGCGGATAGCGACCTGTATGCTCAGGACGCAAACCAACGTGCTTCATCATTGCATGGACTTTGGTGCGTTTTTCTTCTTTGCTCAGCGTGGTATGAATGTCTAAAGGTTCTGTGAGCTGAAAACCAATAGTATGACGTGGATTAAGACTGCCATAAGGGTTTTGGAACACCATCTGAATCTCAGTACGCAAGTTTTTAAGCGCACTTCTACTATAACTCGTAGTTGCCTCATCGTTAATAAATAACTCGCCACTGGTAGGTTCTTCTATCAAGGTAAGTTGGCGCGCCAAAGTAGATTTGCCGCATCCTGACTCTCCGACGACCGCTAGGGTTTTACCTGCTTCTAGCTCAAATGAGATGCCATTTAATGCCTTAACGAACGCTTTGCCTTTTCCTAAGCCTAGAGACACTTGATAGTGCTTATGTAAGTTATCTGCCTTTAAGACGATTTTATTACTCATATTTCAGACTCCATCGTAGCGGTTTGAGTAGTCCGAGTAGGATGTTCGGGCAGGGTGGCGTGAATACAGCGGACTTCGCCATGTGGGGTTGCTAAAATAGGTGGCGGTACCTCACAAGCAGGCTCTTTGTATGGGCAACGTGGGGAGAGTAGACAGCCCGTTGGTCTGTCGTATTGGCTTGGCACCACACCTGGCAAGCTATTTAATCTATCTTGTCCAACAGCCAGTTCAGGAATCGCTTGCAGTAGGGCTTCGGTATAAGGGTGCGCAGGTTTTTGGAATATCTCTGGCACTGTACTGGTCTCGACCACTTGACCGGCATACATGACAGCGACATCACGAGCGTTTTGTGCGACTAAGCCCAAGTCATGAGTGATGAGCACCATTGCCATTTGCTTTTCACGTTGTAAGCGACTGAGTAAATCCATGATTTGAGCCTGAACGGTCACATCGAGAGCAGTCGTCGGCTCATCAGCGATAAGCAGTTTTGGCTCGCAGGCCAGTGCCATCGCAATCATGACCCGTTGACTCATACCACCAGAAAGTTGGTGTGGATAGACACGTAGGCGATTCTTAGCATCTGGCATCTCAACCAGCTCTAATAATTCTAAAAGACGCTGCCGTACTGCTGCGCCGCGCAAGCCAAGATGGGTAGTTAATACTTCTCCCATTTGCATCTCGACCGTAAAGCTTGGATTAAGGCACGACATGGCATTTTGAAATATCATCGAGATATCTTTACCGATAATCTTGCGCTTTTGTTTTGCTGGCATGGTGAGGAGAGTCTTGCCATCAAAGTTAAGACGATCAGCAACGACAGTGGCAGAAGAGGGTAATAAACCCATCAGTGCCATCATAGTGACCGATTTACCAGAGCCTGATTCCCCGACAACCGCGACGACCTCTCCTTGTTTAATTTTTAGAGAGACATCATCGACCGCACGAAATGCTCGTGCTCCTTGTCCAAAGGTAACGGATAGATGCTCAATATCGAGGAGTAGTGGGTTGTCTGTGGCAAGGTTATTTGCTATTGGGCTATTTACTTGAAAATCGTTCATTAAGATACCTGCTTCAATTTTGGATCTAAGGCATCACGCAGACCGTCACCCGTTAGATTGATGGACAATGCGGCTAAGAAAATCGCTACACCGGGCCAAATCGCTAACCACACATTGCTCTGGATGTATTGGCGAGCAGTACCTAGCATCGCACCCCACTCAGCATCAGGGGGTTGAACACCGAAACCTAAGAAACCAATCGCGCCGGCTTCCAAAATAGCAGTAGAGAAAATCATGGTCGCTTGGACGATTAATGGCGCCATACAGTTGGGTAATATCGTGATAAACAATAATCTTAAGACACCTGCACCCATGACCTGTGAAGCAATAAAATACTCACGTTGCAGCTCAACCATTGCTGTTGCGCGGGTCAACCTAATAAAAGGCGGTGTACATACCAAGGCAATGGTAATGATGGTGTTGGTCATCGAAGGCCCTAAGATAGCGGCAATGATAATGGCGAGCAGCAAGCTTGGATAAGACATCAAGATATCATTTACTAGCATGACCGCTTTGCCCCAAACCTTGGGCCAAAAGGCAGCGCTTAGTCCTAACGATACGCCCACGATCATCGCTATCGAAGTGGCGCTGATACCGATAAATAATGAATAACGCGCGCCGTGCATGACGCGCGAGAGCGTATCACGACCGGCATCATCGGTGCCCAAAAAGAACATCGAATCACCGCCACTAAAGAAGAAGGGCGGCAACTGCTCTTTACCGGTGAATAATTCATAAGGGTCATAAGGGGCAATGGTAGGGGCCAAGATTGCGACGATGACCATCAGCATCAAGACTATAAAACCCAGTACCGCGCCTTTATTTCGGCAAAAGGTGTATAAAAAAAGCTGCCAAGAAGTCGGCGGCTTAGGCGCAACCGGAGCAATGTCAGAAGGAACTACAGAAGGCTTCATTGGATATTCCTTTAGTGAATCAGACCTTGTTTTACTCCACTGGCTTGCTTACTTTATTAGGATAAGTCGCTTATGGTTTCAGCTAACTTAGCATGCGCTTATCTTCTGTAAGCTGAGTAATGCAAACTTAGGGATACAAGATCTTTATGAGCACTATGGGTAATTATTAAAAACTATAAATAGCAATTGTCGATACAATAACAATGCATCAAATGGGCTTCACCCTAACAATAGACTATGAAGAATGGCGAATTCTAGGATTAATAAATCCATATAAAATATCGATCATTAAGCTCACCAGAATCAGCGCGGTGGCGACCAATAAAATACCATTTTGTACAATGGGATAATCACGCGTAAAGAAGCCATCTAATAACCAGTTGCCGACACCCGGCCAACTAAAGATAGTCTCAGTGATAATGGCACCAGCCAGCAATGTTGCCATCTGTAATCCCACTACAGTAACCACGGTAATGAGCGCATTACGCATCACGTGAATTAAAATCACACGTTTTGGTGATAGACCTTTGGCTCTTGCAGTACGCACATAATCTTCATCCAATACTTCAAGCATCGCCGAGCGTGTCATACGAGCAATCATAGCTAGAGGAATAGTAGATAGTGCAACCGAGGGCAGAATGAAATGTTTGACAACGTTCCAAAAGGCGCCAGGTTCACCAGAGCTTAAAGAACCTAGTAGCCAAGACCCGTATAAAGGTTTGACGTCTAGGAACTGCGCGACAGAGATAACGCCAGAGACCGGTAGTAGACCTAGATAGTGGGCGAAAATACCCGTTAGGATAGGACCAAGTAAGTAGATCGGCATAGAGTAGCCGGCAAGTGCGCCAGACATTAGGGTATAGTCTAGCCAAGTACCACGGCGTAAGGCAGCCAAAATACCCAGACTAATACCAACGATACTCGCTATCGTAATCGCGCAAAGCGCTAATTCTAATGTCGGTACAAAATGGGCAAAGAAGTCCTGCAATATCGGTGTGCGGGTACGAAAGGATTCACCAAAGTTACCTTGCAGTATCCCAGTGAGATAATCCCAGTATTGTACGGGTAACGGTTTATCTAGACCAAGGCGGGCTAAAGCCTGTGCATGTAGCTCAGGATCAACCATGCGCTCTCCCATCATAATCTCAACCGCATCGCCAGGTACGAGGCGAATAAGAATAAAAGTCGATAGGGTTAAGCCGATATAGACGGGAACTAAAATTAAAATCCGGCGTAGAATATAAAGTAGCATAGCTCGGCTCGTTTTATTAAAGTGGCTTTTACTAGCTATAGCTCAGACAAATACGGCTGGAACAGAATCTCTGAACCAGCCGCAAACGTATATAAAGCAATGACTATAGAATAAAAGGCGTCACTAGGGTTTGTTAGGTACTGGTATTGAATCTAATATCAGTACCAAGTGAAGCACTGATATTAGCTAAGGCTATTTAACATCCTTATTCAATATCAACGCCATCAAAGCGAATGGAGCCGAGTGGGCTAATTTTGTAGTCTTTTACATTAGGGGTCGTTAATACCGTCACGACTGAGTTAGCAACTGTGGTCCAAGGTAGTTGGTCTTTAAAGATAACCTGAGCCTGCTTGTAATTGGCAATACGCTCATCTTGATTGGTATTTGCACGCGCATCCATGACCAGCTTATCAAACTCTGCATTACACCAGCGCGAGTAGTTGTTACCATTGACGGCATCACAAGATAATAGAACGCCTAACCAGTTATCAGGATCTCCATTATCGCCTGTCCAACCGGCTAGGATCGCTTCAGGCTCGCCTTTACCCGCACGCTTTAGGTACTCGCCCCACTCATAAGTCACAAGCTTGGCTTTGACCCCAATTTTAGCCCAATCTGATTGAATCATTTCAGCCATTAGCTTGGCATTAGGGTTATAAGGGCGCTGAACGGGCATGTACCATAAGTCGATTTCTAAATCTTTAGCACCTGCTTCAGCCAGTAGGGCTTTGGCTTTTTCGATATCGTAAGGCGCATCTTTGATCTCATCGTTATAGCCCCACTGCGTTGGTGGCATTGGGTTGCTTGCTTTGATACCAGAACCTTGATATACCGCATTGATGATGGCGTCTTTATTGATTGCCATATCGAGAGCGCGGCGAACATTGACATCTTTTAGGTCTGGTTTTTCAGTGTTATAGCCTAAGTAACCAACGTTAAATCCAGCATCATCTAGTACGTTTGCTTTGCCAGATTTTTTGGCAGAATCAACTTCAGATGGGTTGGCATAAGCGGAGACATTACATTCGCCTGCTTGTACCTTCTGTGCGCGAACCGCAGAATCTTTAGTGATGACAAAGACGAGGTTATCGATATGAATGTTGTCTTTGTTCCAATAGTCAGGATTTTTTGTATAACGAATCTGCGCATCTTTTTGATACGAAGTAAAGACGAAAGGTCCAGTACCGACTGGTTTGGTATTTAGATCAGCTGCATTGCCAGCGTCTTGTAACTGCTTAGCATACTCTGCAGAATGCACATAGGCGAACGGCATTGCTAGGTTTTGTAGGAATGGCGCGTTGGTCTCAGTCAGAGTGATTTTGACCGTATAATCATCGACTTTTTCTACTTTGTCGATAATATCAGGTAAGCCCATGCCTACTGAATATGGGAATTCAGCTGGATAGTCTTTATTAAAAGCAAAGCCTGTATCGGTAAGACGTTCGATGGTAAAGATAATGTCATCAGCATTGAAGTCACGAGTTGGGGTGAAATAATCGGTCTTGCCGAATTTGACGCCTTTACGTAGATTGAGTGTATAGGTTTTGCCATCTTCGCTGATTTCCCAACTTTCGGCTAAGCCTGGCTCGATTTCGGTTTCGCCACGTTTAAACTGTACGATACCATTAAAAATAGGATAAGCACTGGCATCAAAGTCAGTACCTGCCGTATATTGCGCAGGGTCAAAGCCGGCAGGGCTACCTTCTGAACAGTAAATTAAGGTCTTGGCGGCTTTGGCATCGCTACCGGCATCAGCCGTTTTATCCGCAGTTTTATTGTCGCCGCTACAGGCGCTGACGCCTAGCGTTAATGCTGCTAATAAGGTGAGCTTGAAAAATGGAGTTTGCACTGTGATTACATCCTGTATAAATCGTTAGATAATTATCGATTGATAGCACGACAACGACGTTAGACGCCGTTGATATCGAACTCTAATCGATAAACCTTTAATTCCTTTTAAAGTATTTATCAATTCAAATTATTTCAGGTCATGACAAATTATCAGAATTTGAGACACCCCAGAATGGTGTGTCTCAAGTGTTTGGTCTTCTAATAGTTGATATGTTGACACTGAATAAGCAAATGAATAGACCGAATATATAGGTAAATATGAGGTTGTGCAAGGTATCTACAGCGCAAATATGAATTTTTTTATGCTATGGACATCTTTTTTGTTATTAATGAGGTATTTAACCTCCGTAAAATCACAGGCATATATAAGTAAACTTTGTTTTAGAAAGATATAATAAATATTCTAAAGATGTTCATATTACGGCTATGACAATCCATTATCAGTAGCTCGTAATATGCATGTTAAATGCACGTCTATTTAGGACTCACCACCAACACATTATCCAAACCTTTCCACATGGTATCCACACTATCAGCCGACGTTTCCACACACAATACAATCAAATCCCACTCATTTGGCTCAACGTTATAAGCAAAATTGGTCATACCAAGGCCATAATTATCATGAAAGCTTAACATAGTGCCAATACCGCTACCAAGTGCAATCGGTGAGCGGGTCAATGCGCTAAAATTCACCGTATTATTGCTGTTATCTAAATTCGTATACTGCTCAAGCCATTCCGCCAATAAGAAGGGCAACCAGACAAATTCATTACTGCCCAATACCAATATTTTTTGTGGAAATTGAGCGTTATTAAATGCGTTTTGGCCATCAAAACTTGCAAATGCAGTTTGGAAACTTGCTAGATAATCAGCAAAGCCATTCGTGCTATCTAGCGTTGGAAAGCGCCCCCAATTACCGGTATTGCCCAAAGGTTGACTACCAGCTTCGGTCGTATCAACCGATGGCATAATGATAGGCTCAGGGTTGGGCGCATCAGTCCATTTCCAAGCGCCAGATAGTAAATGATGGCGGTGAAAATCAATGTTTGGGAGACGGGTGGCAATCGTATCATCGGCGTTAGCATCAGACTCACTTTGATTCTGATTTAGGGACCAATCAACCAAGGTTGTGAGATGCACTTGCTCTAGTTGGGTCAACCCAGCTTCACGTAATGCTGTGACGACATTAACGCAAGTATTACCCGTTGATGCTTCATCATCGACCATAATCAGCGTTTTACTGGCAAGTAGTTGCGCTTGCGTCATTTTATCGGCACTTTGATAAATCAGATGTTGACTGGCATGACTGTGGTCTTCGCTAAAAGTGGTCAATAAAGAATCGCTACTGTTGTCATCATACTGAGCATGACGAGTAGAATTCAGCAGCAACGCTTGCGGATAGCGCGTTTGTAGCGCTTGGTGCACACCGGCAGATAAGCCAACCGCCGTCTCTGCCATACCGATGACCAAAATCGGCTCAGGCAAATCATCAGGTACTAAGTTTGCCAAATCAGTAAAGGCATCACGCATGATGCTTGGTGCCACCGGAATATGACGACCTAACACTTTTGAGACAAACAAAAACGCCCGTTTTGGGTTGATACGTTGAGCAAAATCAAGCAAGTCGTTTAGCTGATAATGGCTGCTTTCTTTAAGGTCGTTGTTACCACTAGCAGCGTTGGTCTGATAGGTCAGATCAAGCGTACCGCGAGGTAAGGTGATGGTCGTGTTGTGTTGCTTATTTGGCATTCATATTCCTTCAGTCTTTCAATTTTTTATATCGTTAGTTTCACTTACTCAGTAGTATCTTCTTCAATTTTTACACTCACCATAATAGAACGTACTTGGCACGGTGTAATTTGCTGTGCGATATCTGCCAGTTTCGGCTTCTTACTTAAACCGAGCCAATAAGCAAAACCAACTTGAGTTAGATCTACGCCGCTATGAGTGGTGTAATCAATACCACCAGAGGGGCGACTATTAATCTCAAGCACACGATGCTGACCAGTATCATCCGCTTTAGTCTGGACACTAACGATACCATCACAGCCGAACGTTTTTATCAGTGGAATGACCACATCCATGACTGATTGCTCATAACCAATATGCTGAATTTTCCCCGTTTTATAACGGGTAATAGCAGCCAACACTTCGCCGTATTCACAGACGACATCGATAGAGTATTCTTGTCCTGATAAATAAGGCATTAATAGCATGGGAATCGGGCGCTCATGCACCATGAGACTGTTGGTATAAGCATTGATAAATTGCGCGGTATTGATTTTCTTCTCTTCGGTAAAGTATAGATGCTCAAAACTGTCGTATTGCTCACCTTCTTCTTTACTCGTCTCTTTAACTTTGCCTAAGCGCCAGAATCCTTGAGCAAAAATCCCCGTCACTGGTTTGACACATAAAGGCTGATGACCATGTTTAGCAAGTAACGCCTCAAGCTCTGCGACAGTATCAAAGCGCCATGCATCTGCGACAGGGATATCATGCTCATGGCACTGCTGCATAAAGGCAAACTTATCATCGATGGATTCCAGTGCTGAAACACTGGTCGCACCTGTCAATAAACGGATACCTGCTGCTGCAAATTTTTCGCGATGAGCTTCATAATCAATGCCATTGCGTCCAGTAAGCAATACTTTCACGTTGTTTTTCTGAGCTTGTTCTATCACAAATTGCCAACGTGGCATCAATGGCTCAACAGATTCAAGCATTGCTTCTTCATCGCTATCTGCGGTGCTAATAGAAGGCTCGCGGTAAACGCTATCGGCAAATTCAAAAATCTCAGGCCTATTATGACGATGTGAGGCAACGATATGAAAGGGCATGCTAGATTGAGCTTTTAGGGTTTGCAGGCTAGCTAACATATCACGCTGGCTTGACTGACCTTCAGCTAACCAAGCAGCGCTTAACTTTGTATGATGACTATTGTTAACAGGGTTATCCATAATTCTCTTTGCACTCTCTTAAATAATAGGGTTGTGGATCACTCGATATCGTCATCATAAAGTGATTAGCAATTTAATATATGATCGAATAATTTCAGACATGGCACTTATACATAATGGGCTCTATTATATA
>Ga0208032_1000707_pt1 | contig 16517 bp, 13 predicted proteins | sample MalvirAntarct_66_FD_184254 | JGI IMG/M metagenome (GOLD analysis project Ga0208032, IMG submission 184254) | Marine viral communities from the Global Malaspina Expedition - Malaspina viral metaG Antarct_66 (SPAdes) (version 2) | ecosystem: Environmental > Aquatic > Marine > Oceanic | place: West... | reverse complement strand
TAACTCGCTCAGGTGCTGTAGACGTTATTGTTGTCGATTCTGTTGCTGCGTTAACACCAAAAGCTGAAATTGAAGGTGAAATTGGTGATTCGCATATGGGCTTAGCGGCTCGTATGATGAGCCAAGCAATGCGTAAGCTGGCTGGTAACTTGAAGCAGTCAAATACTTTACTTATTTTTATTAACCAAATTCGTATGAAAATTGGTGTCATGTTTGGTAACCCAGAAACGACCACTGGTGGTAATGCGCTTAAGTTTTACGCTTCAGTTCGTCTTGATATTCGCCGTACAGGTGCGATTAAAGAAGGTGATGAAGTTGTCGGTAACGAAACTCGGGTGAAAGTGGTTAAAAACAAAATTGCCGCACCATTTAAGCAAGCTGAATTCCAAATTCTTTATGGTCAAGGTATTAATCGTACGGGGGAATTAGTCGATTTAGGTGTTGCACATAAATTGGTTGATAAAGCGGGTGCTTGGTACAGCTACAAAGGTGACAAAATTGGTCAAGGCCGTGCTAACGCGGGTAAATACTTACTTGAACATCCTGAAGTGGCAAAAGAAATTGATACGACATTACGTGCGATGCTATTAAGTTCAAAAACACCAGCTAGCTCATCTGCTAGTGATGAAAATATTGATTTAGAAACTGGTGAAGTTTTCTAATTTAAGACTGGACGTGGTATAAAAGGGGCTAACAATTAGCTCCTTTTTCAGTTAATGACAGAGCAAAAGTAATTTGAACCGAAACCGCTCTAAAAAATCAAGAAAGTTTTCTGAAATAAAGGAGTTAAAATCCTTAGATAAGTCATTCTTGCGATGTTTTGATGAGTCATTTAAAGAGTATGTATCAAAAACACTGAACACTACTATAACAGGTGATAGTGCTATCTATGGCAGATTATACACTTTCTTAACCTTCCTAGTGAGTAAAAACTCCCAATCTACGATTAGCCTTATTAGGAAGTTAAATCGTGTTGGTCATGCAGAAGTTGCTCATCTAGATTGGCAGTTCGCCTTAGATGCATATAGAGAACACGTAATAAAAACTTATGGCAAAGGTACTAATGCCCATAATTATCTTTCTATCCTCTCATCTTTCCTCAAACACTCCGCGTCTAATGGTATTTGGCCTCACGGCCTTAGGATTAAAGGTTTAAAATTACCTCCCAGACTAGCCCGTTCTATGGTCACCAATAATCTTGCTAGACCTAAGGAAGGGATACCTGAAGTCGAAAGCGTAATTAATGAGTTAGGTTTAGATAGTGATAATAATCAAATAAGATCAATGCTATCCAGCGTTATGAGCGCAACAGGGGTAAAAATTAAGTCGACTGATGATTTGATTAGAGCCACCTGTTTTTTTTTAAATGACAATCTAAAACTTATTAGAATAAACGCAGAAAAGCGGCTTCGTACGATTATTGCAAAGCATTTACTTGCCATCCGCTCAGCGAATAAAAAGCAAAATATTGAGATAGCCGCCAAGATTCATGAATTATTGCTCTATCGTGAAGAGCTAGTCTCATCTGGAGTTGGCTCAAGATTAAAGTTTCAGGAAATAAACTTATTAATTGAAAGTTTCGGTATTGATGGCCTATCGGCTTATATATATCACTATCAAGAAGGAATCGTTCCTCGGGATTCCGTTGAGAAAAAAGAACCACGAAGATACCATAATCGTAAGCTTTATAGTTATTTAAGCCGACGATGCCGAGTTATGGGAGGTAATTTAATCATTGATATTAACAACCATTTTAATCTTCATTCAGAAGCACAAATTTTAGCTCAATGTATTTTGTATATTGATACTTCAAATAATGAGTCTAGTATTCGCTACCTAAACAGTGATTGTTTAGTTGAAAATGAGGATGTGTATCATTTAATTGATAATAAAAACCGTGCGAATATGTCAAAGAGACGGATAGGGCTAACAAAAGCTGATCCGAATGAGGAGCGTATTGATGTACTAGTGTTTGAAGGTTGCGAACGATTGAGGCTAGGTGTCCCTAAAGTCATAAGGTATCTCCAGTCCGCAACAAGCCGCTACAGGAATATGGCGAAAGATCACAATAAAAATCGTTTATTCTTAACTTTGTACAAGAATCAAAACAAAAATAATAGTGGTTACTTTCCTGCCCCTTTAAGTGCTGGAGCAAGTTCAACGTCTTTTCCCAAAGTCATAGCTGAATTGACTCATGGTGCCGTTCAGGTACCCCCAAGCATGATGAGGCAAAGCAGTATGCAATTAACGGCCCTATTAACTAAAGATCCTCTTAGGGTTATGAAGCAAGGTAGGCATACTAATATGTCCTCAACCTCAGCTTACTTGAAGCACTTGGCATTGAACTTCAACAATGAACTTGATATCCGTAAGTTTCAAAATTCACTAGAGGCTCTAGTAACTATGCAGATTGATGAGTTTGTTGATTTTGCCGGTATTGATCGTAGTGACTACCTTGCTAGTGTTGAAGGGGCCAAGAAAATCTTAAATAGTCAGTTCGGTGGGGTGTATTGTACGGATCCAATCGACGGGCCGTATACAAAAAAAGGCCAAGCTTGTAATAAGGTTGAGTTTTGCCCTACCTGTACCAATAGGCGACCAGTGCTTGTTGCCAGCAAGCACTCTATATTGAATACTTTATTGTGGAATGCTGCATTAGAGTATGCCTTCGATCAACTTAGTGAAGCAGAGATGAAGAAGTGGCATTTATGGAAGGTATTTAATAATTACGCAATCGATGCATACAGGCGTAACCAAGATGTTCGCTTCGAATTATCTGGTGCGGAGACGCTTTTTAATCTGCAGAAAGACGAAAACCCTTATTTGAAGGTCTTCAACTTGTGAGAGTGAACAAAATCGCGTTAAAGAAGCTTGAAGTGGTGATTGACCTTAGCAATATCGAAGCTCCTGTTTGTGACAAACTTTTAAGTCCATTTAGTGACAATAAATGGATATTGTTACTAAATGGAGAAAAAGATGAAATTGATTTTGAGCTAGTATTAGATTGTAAATTATTACTTGTTGACGAGCCTGAATTACTTAAGACCGTAAAATGGCTAGTGCTGTTATCTGTTGTTGACTCTAGAGCCACTAATCAGGCATTGGATAGTCACCAGTCAATCAAGAAGTATTTAGCTAAACTAATGTATTTCATTCGATTTTTGAGATGGCAGCAAGATATACGTAATCCTAAAAATGCGACATCAGAAATGGTTCGTGATTTTGCTCAGAACTTGTACCTAACTACAGCTCATAACTTAGGGTTTACAGAAAGATTCCAGGCGCATGTAAATATTTCTAGCGGTGACCTATCCAGATATGTCAAGAAGAGTCTCTATCCAGAAGTGAGACAACAGACCCTTTTTAATATTGAGCATTTAATGTTTGACCTTGGCATTCCAACCAATAGTTGGAGTAATTTCAGAGAGTTGGCTGATATTTCGGATAGTTTGCGAGATGATTATAACTCGAAAGGTTTCAGAAATCAGGTGAATTCAGGCAAAAAAAAATCAGTATACGCCTTAAATACAACGGGGACGGTTGTTAAGCAAATCTCTGCGCTAAATAGAACACTACGGCTTGCTACTCGCTACCCTGATCTGCTTCCTATGATGCCTTCGGATATTCCTCCCATATCGAACTGTGAAATCAGATCAATTAACAAAAAGGCTAGTTCAAATGGTAAAACAAAAGATGTTCCCTTTTTTATTATGAAAAAGGCAGTAGAGCGTTCTATTGAGTTTATTCTACATTACGGCAAGCCATTGTTAGAAAAACGCGATGACGCACTAGAGAAGTTTGCTAAGTTAGCGTCTTTTAAACCTCACTATAATACAGCTGACTTAGCTAAGGAATACTTTCGAAAGAACACTATTACAGTTGAAGGTTATAAAGATTCATTTCCTCCAGTTCTGTTCACTAATTTCGATAGAACCACAGCAAAGACGTCTAGTGAAGCGGATCGTAACAAGTGGTCGGAAGTGGCTAAGCTACGTGCTAGTGGCTGGACATTAAAACAGATTGCAGATGAATATAAAACATACAAAAGCACCATTAGTAATTGGATACAAAAGCATAATGAATCACATGATAAACAAGCGAGAAACTATGGTTTAGCAACTTTTTTATACCGCCATTTGATGGTGGCTATTGAAATGGTTCTTTGCTTTTTTACTGCTCGTCGAAGCTCTGAAATTATGTCTTTAAAAGCGGGGTGTATTAGTACGACGGAGTCTGGCCATTGGATTGATATGTATGTGGCGAAAACATACCAAGTTAATGACCAGTTTCCCGCAACTAATTTAATGAAAATATGCATTGAGTTGCTTGAAGAAATTAGTCGTCCTGCCCGAGAAATAACTGGTGATGATAACCTGTGGCAATATAAAAATATGACCAACGATAATGTATCGCAGTATTGGTTCAAGGAGAATCGGACTGAATATTTTGCGTTTATAGGTATAAAAGATGATTATCTTTGGCAGTTTAGTGAGCATCAATTTCGCCGATTCTTCGCCGGTGTTTTTGTAAACCATTTTGGCGGAAGTGTTGATTCACTAAGGTATCATCTTCGGCACACTGATATTGCGATGACATTCGAATATCTTAATTCTACTAGTGAAGATGCAACCCAGGAGGCCTTTACTCGTATAGCGATGATTGATGTGCTAGAAGAGCACAACAGGCAGAGTGGCTTATTTGATTCTGCATCTGATATCGGTGAGAAATTTAATGAATGTGCAAAAAGTATCACATCAATTACTGAAAACCGTGTCAGGATGGCGTATGAGCAATTTATCAAGGAGGATGATATTGTCTTCGAAATGATCGAGGAAGGTCTTTGTGTGGGAAATACAAGTTGCAGAAAAAGCAAGTCTAAGTGTATCTCCGGCAATGAAATGGCGCACACTTTATCTGCCAATCGTGAGCAGTGTCATGGATGCCCAAACAAACTACCTTTAGCTAACTGGAACTATAAAAACTTGGAAGAACAGTGTCTACTAAATCCTGAAGACTCGGTTATATTTAATGCCGTCCTGGCTAATAGGTAACGAGAATGGCCAACACAGAAGCCGCCAATAGAGCTAACTTGGAAGCAATTCAAGCTAAAATAGATAACAAAATTGATGTTATCAGAAGTGTCATCCAAAAAGACGATGAACTTAAAACGTTTCTTGAAGAGCTTGCTGATAAAAATGGAAAGGTTAGCGTTAATTGGTTTTGTACTTTGAATTGTCAAAAGCGAAATCTACAGTCCTTTAGCAAGTCATCTAAAACTTATAGAATGAATGCTAATAACATACACGATCAAGTTGATTCTCTTAAAAAAGCTATTAGGGTACTTAATAAGTCCCCAGAAAGGGATAAAATTGATTATGAAGCGCTTTATCGCGAGATGCTATTTCGCAATGCCGCATTAACTGAGGATTTACTTAATCAACATGAGCTTATACTTCAGCGAGAAGAAGATTTTAGGCGAAATAATGCCTTAATTACCGATCTCAGGGAACGGATTGCCAAGGGTGAATGCGAAAATAGAGAACTGATGGCAAAGATGAAAAATTATCAAGTAAAAATTATAGCTCAGATTAAATAGTAGAGGTAAGTTTGAGATTTTTTTTACATACTCCCAGCCAGCAGTATATTGACAAAGGTAGCAATGGTTTACTTGTGGGTTTTCCGAATGGACACGTTTATTGGTCTGCGACCGAATTTTTAATGAGTCGAGCCAAAACAGTATCGAAGGATACCAATTATTGCAATGCGTTATACCTTGTCAAATTTTTCAACTATTTATTTCGAATTACAGCTCTGAACGAAAAAAGCGAAAGTAAGTCCTTTGAAAGAAAAATTAATGCAGTGACTTCAAACGACTTAGATAAATATTTTGAGTTTCTTCAGCAGGGCAAAGATAAAATTCAGGTGGACTCAGCAAACCAAAACTTAAGTGCAGTAGTAGGTTTTTTCTGGTGGTTGCAGATTAACTCCAAAACAGATGTTAAATATTTATGTGGCTGGGCTGATACAGAAAGAGGCATTCCTGTTCATCAAATTAAAGTTTTACCAGGTGAAGGGGAGAGAGAATGCCGTAGTCCTTATAGAAAACGTGTAGCCTCATCAGGCGGGCCTCTGTTTGTACCAACTCGAAATCATATCAACCTTCTTTCTGAACTGGTCCTTCAACGTGCTAGTCAAGCAGCACCTAAAAATAGTGATGACATGGAATACATGTATCGTATTCGTAATCTACTCGTTTTTGATTGGATGTCGCAAGCCGGTCTCCGCAGTGAGGAGACACGATTACTACAATGTGAAACCATTGAGCAGGCGTTAGATCAAGCTAAGGCGGAAGCAGATGGCTTGCAAAAACAGTTGGCTATTCTCAAGGGAGTTGAATACGAACCTAAAACGATTAACAAAATGTTCAATGTTCTGGTAAAGCATGGAGCTAAAAATGATAAACAGCGTATGGTGCAGGTGACTCCTGATCTGCTTGAAAGAACACTCAGTTATATATCCTTCGAACGCAAAATGATTTTGAAAAAGGGACACTGCAAGGATAGTGGAGAGGTGTTTGTAACAACGGCCAATAAGCGCAAGAATAGCTCTGCAAGGATGTCAGATACTTATATATCATCTATTGTAACCTTTGAGCTCTCTGTGAATGATACAAAGAAAAGAGTGATGGGGGGAAAGATAAGCAAGTCAATTAAAATCACCCCTCACGCTTTACGTCGATATGCAATAACAAGCTATGGTTGTTTATTGTTAGAGATTGAGCAGCGAAGGAGTCGCGCGATCGGTAGGTTGTCTGATACTGATTACGACAATATGTTAAATAAGTTAAAACGCTTTGCTGGTCATAAGAGCGCAAATACTACCCTGCAATACTACTTTGATCTCTCACAATCGCTTGTAAAGAGTAAGTTAGGTGCTACAAGAGCTGAAATCGAATATCAAAAGCAGATATTGGCGACTTTAGAAAGTGAAGTAATATAGATCACCCAATTTCAACTATTTAATGCATCATCACCATGCGCAGAAAGTAGGCGGTTCATAATTCTGTGTCACACTACCAAGAGTGCAACTATAACAATGTCATTTATCGCAAGGTATAACTGATAATCATGCTGTTCCACTCGACCATAATACTCGATGCCTCTACAGACAGAATGTGTAGACACTTTATCGGTGCCTCTAACTACTTAGAGGTTCAGAAACTTCGCACACCTAAAGGCCTAGTATAGAAAATGCAGTATTATCAGTATTTGTCGTGCCAATACCTAGGGATTAGAATTGGATCATAATCATGTTGTTATTATCTGAAGTGATAAATCTTGCAATAAACGCTACAGAGCGTATAACTTAACTGTCAAAGTTTAAGGAATAAATCTCATGTCAAAAGACTTCAGCTCTATCAAACAAGAAAAGCATTCACGACAAAAAAACTATGCGAATCGAGTTTTGGCTGGCAATATTTCTTCTGAAAATCGTTGTGTTTTGGTCGGCTGCAGAAAGTCTAAAGTCAATTTAGTTGTTCCAAAATCTATCTAAATATATTTTTAAACTCGATGCTGCTGAATTAGTACCCCATAAAATCCATACTAACATCCAAGCAGTAAAAGCGATGAAGGTTGGTAAATCAACCATAGATAAATGCAAAGACTCTAAAATTAGAACGTCTGGATTACCCCCAAAAGCATCTCCCATTACAACGAAATAAATTGAAATTTTTCAAGATATGTGTCATCCACGTAAATTATTTATGCCCCTTTCCTCGTTAGTGAACTGATTTTTTGTGTGTCCAATCATTTACTATTAGACTTACTTTTTCTCATATCTTTAATGTAGCCAGTAGTTTTAAGACTTTACAAGGAATCGCATAGTGCTGAATAGAGAAATCGAAGATCTAGGCTTAGAAATTGATATTGCATTTGATAACAATGATGTTTCAAAGCTAGAGGTACTGCTAGTTAGCTGTGATTCTCTTATGGAAAATGAGACAAGCGAGAATCATTCAGTCTTGTATTTCTATAAAGCTAATTGTTACGCAGCACTTCGTATGATTGAGCGAAAAGATGTAGATGATACTTGGAGTTGGCATCGAGAAAGGCTAGTGGCCGAGATACTTAATCTGCGAAAGGCAGTAGCAGAGTCTGGCTTCGAGAAACTTGATGAGATAATGCAGTGTAAAATACTCACAAATATAGCTAACGGAATGAGTTCACTAGGGCGAGTAATTGAGTCAATTAGCTATTATGAAAAAGCCCTCTCTCGTATTGATAATTTTGCTATGGCACTAGGTAATAAAGCAATTGGCCAAGTCCACTATGGACAGCATCTATATGACCCTGGGCATAGTGGTATTTTCTTTTTTCATGCCAATAAGGAGCTTAATCGTTTTGGTAGTGAGCCGATACTATGGGATTGTGGTATTCAACAGGATGCTCTAGAAACTTTTATGGGTTATAGGGACTTCACAGAAGACGTTCTAGAGGATATTGAGTTCGATAGTAAATTTGATTTTAATAACTTCTCATTAGGTAAGCACCAAAAAGAACAGGATTACAGAAGATGGTGCTTACAACATAAGCTATTTATAAACCCTTTGAATGATGTGTTCACCGCTACAATTGCTGCAAATGATGTTCTGCACTTACCTAGTCATTTCTACGCAGTCGGAGAAGAACCTAGATTTCCTAAATATTTTAACTTGCTAAAGCAAGAGTTCATAGTTGCCCGACATATGCTGTACGAGTTTACTACCGCCGATTTCGAACACTATTCTGACAATGACGTTCTGCTAGAGAATGGTTTGGACGGTGTATATCTAGGCTACCGAAATGAGTTACTGAAAAACTCGTTGAGAATTTCGTATTCTATCTTTGACAAAATAGCTTTGTTCTTAAACGACTATATGAAAATTGGATTAAAGGTAGACTCTGTAAATTTCCGTAATATTTGGGGAACGTACAATAAGAAAAATAAAGCGCTAGAAATCAATCCATGCTTTCTAGATCGTGAAAACTGGCTATTACGAGGTTTATACTTCTTATCGAAAGATTTATACGATCAAAATTTTACTGATGTTGCTGAACCAGAAGCTAGAGAATTACATATCATTAGAAAAATGGCAGAACATAGGTATCTGGGGATTCAGGAGTACCCAGCTCAAGTCGATGATACTGAGTATATGAAGTATATAACTGTTGATGATTTAGCCGATAAAGTGTTAAAGATGTTGAAAATATCGCGGGAAGCATTGATTTACCTTTCTTTAGCAATGCACATAGAAGAGCGTAAACGTGAAGAAACAAGGGGGGGGGAATCGTAGTGCCTATACAATTTACACATCTTTAAAACGGTTGTAGCCCTAGCCAGTTAGAAAGTATCTGATGTCGTTATAGCCGGCACTTTCTAACTCTAAAGTGCCCCAAAGCTTGTTAGAACACCCCTGAACAATCGCAAACTGACGAATGAGTTACCCTACAAAGTCTCATCTATTAACCCTGCTTTTAGCGCTTTATTGGATTGTTAGAAACTGGATAGGTATATAGTCGTATTAAAGCCTAATGGGTTTTGAGTGTTTTTAAACTCATTAGCTTGCACGTTTTTCCAGATGGTGTATTTGATGGAAAGCTGATAAGTTCTCTGCAATACATATAGTTAACTATACGCGCTTTCACTGTTCTAATGAGATAAACGCGCATGCACACTAATCAAACATTATGTTTACATTGAGGTTTGGAGAAATATGGAAGTAACAATTGGGGAAAGTGCATCGTTAGATGAGGCTCTTTGGCGCTATATGTCGCTCGATAAATTGATTAATTTGTTAGAAACCCAAAAATTATATTTCACCGCTTTGGAAAGCTATAACGAAAGCGATCCATTTGAGGGCTATATGCCAGATGTCGCGGCCAAAGCTTATGCTGAGATATTTGGTTCTCAGGTTAGTGAGCTTAAGCAGGCTTATGAGGTGCTAAAACAAATGGATGTTGCTCAAAATAACCCTAAACTTGGTGAAATGAGAAATGGAATTGAGAAGCTTAGTTCTAAGATGGAATTAGCTTTCCATAAAATATCAAAAGCAATAACTGTAAACTGCTGGCATAGCAATCGCGTTGAATCTGAAGCTATGTGGAAATTGTATTCAGATGATGGCAAAGGAATAGCTATTAAGACATCAGTAGAACGTCTACACAATGCTTTAAAAGAACAGGTATTTGGTAAAAAAATCCAAATAGGTAAGGTACGGTATCTCGATTTTTCAGATACAAACCTAACACCAAAATGTTGTGTTGTTGATGGTAATATCAGCCCACTGATTAAGCGTTCATCATTTAGCCACGAAAACGAGCTCAGATGTTTCATTGTTAACCAAGTGCCTTCTGACAATATTGAATACTATCGTCCTAGTGCCGATATTGTTCCTGTGGATTTAAATGAGTTGATAGAAGCCATCTATATATCCCCATTCGCAAAGGAACCTTTCATTTCTAGTGTTTTTGCAATATGTGGCAAATACCAGATCGAAGATAAGGTTATAAAGTCTACTTTACTGGATAGTAGTGGCTTTCTGCCAAAGCTAAGTAATTGGTAAAGCTGACAAAATTTTTAAAAGGGATTCAGCACGCGTGGCATTTTTACTATACGTTAATATCGGTATTGCGTCCTTCACCCCTTAACAGGGCATTAACACATGGAGATTTTAATCTGAAATCCACAGATTAAAGTTCGATACTTAATATCTTCTGCCACAGTGCAGAGACTTGTTACTTGCTATCATGAGCTAATTGACCAAATTTTAGTAATGATACAAAGTGTCCACTATTACTGGATCGGATCACTGGCGCTCACTGGGACAAAAACACACAGGCTCTCAGTCGCTCCGCTCCTAATTTTAGCCCCTAAGCGGGGCGTTAGGCATATAAGGTTTCTGTGTGACTCAAATAATAAACAACTATTTTACTGAGCGCGAAGGGGTGATGGCGGTCGAACGCATCGTCAACCAAATGCGCTGCATTTGGCGTGAAACCCCCAACGCCGATGTAGGGATAGATGGCCAAATTGAGTATGTTGATCTCAATGGCAACTGCACCGGTCATGTTGTAGCGGTCCAAGTTAAATCCGGAGCCTCCTACATAAAGAAGGTTGCAGGTGGAATCTCATTTACACCAACTAATCGACACGCCTCGTACTGGGAGCGATTCCCTCTCCCAGTTCTAGTAGTCATACATGATCCAACTACTGACAAAAGCTATTGGGCTGACGTAAGGAGACACCTTCGATCCGATCAAAGTACAACTAGGACTATTGTTATACCAGAAGAGCAAGTACTCAACATTGATAACAGGGACGCATTGTTCGAGTCTTGCGGCGCATTTGGCATGCCACCCATGGCAGAGCTCGATATAGTTAAGACTCTACTCCAGCAAAAAAATAGAAACGCCGCTTTTGATCTTTCCTTCTTTGATATCTTTAGTAACGGATTGACTGATATCGGAAGGAAATTGTTTTTCTCCCTAGACTTTTGCATAGATATTGCGGAGGAAAAGTTGGCAAAAGCAAATAGCCAATTCGGGGTAGGAATGGGCGATCAAGAGCATCTTTTCATTGCTAATTACATTGATTTCATAACCGCTCAATCTCTTGTCGTAATTGACTACTGCGATTACCTCATCGACCGAGATGAGCGACAGATGTCTCCCACTATGCTAATGCCTCTGACAGCTAGAGGGCGAGCTGTTCGTGACTTGCTGCGTAACTTGGGACAAGGCGCCCCGTCACGCTCACTTACTGAGAATCCCGTAGAGATGCAAAAAATGCCGCCGTACTATCTTCGACTCGAAGCCAATCTTACGCTGGCGGAGATTCTGGAAAGGAGACTCGAAAATGCCTAATAATTCATTCAAGCGTTAGGTTTTTTATGTAATGAACAATCAAACATTAAAAATCATTAATGACCTTAAAATATCTATAGATGAAGCTGTAAGACACAGCGAAATCTGGTGGGAGCTTGGATACTCTCAAAATAGGTCAAAGTTCAAAAATGAATTTGCATCTAAACGTTTTAATCATTTTTTACATGCATCATATGAAGCGCATGCCATCACTATGTATTTAGCTTTAGGCAGAATATTTGATCCAGATACCCGATCATCAAGCTTTAGCACACTCAAAGTGAATTTACGGTTATTCGGTCATCTCGAATTAGTTAAGACGATAGAAAATCAGTTAAAACCATATTCTGAGTTAGTAAAAAAAGTTCTAGATATCCGTAGTAAAACAGTGGCGCATTCGGATTTATCGCACACCGAAAGTTTAGTTCTCAAAGCCAACTCTATAACTCCTGACGAATTGAAATTGTTAATTCATCAAACCAGAGAAACATATTACGACGTTTTACGCTATTTCAGTCTCACGACAACACAGCTTGAGGATGGCATATTCAGCGAATCAACTTTAAATGTGCTAGACCAACTACAAACCTAACAAAAACTTGGTGTGGGGCAGCTACGCTGCCCCACAAGTAAAAGTTAATCCATAGAAATTGTTATCCGAAACTCACGAATTAGAGTTAGGAATCTAGCTCGCTTTTGTCCACAAATGGGTTAGGGGCTTAACCCATTTATGCCCCTTTATCATTTAGAGTAAAAGCTTATACACATACTGTTAAGATGATTTTCCAATACTAAAAGTTATCCGAATGGGTGTATAACAGGCACGAATCTATGGGAGATGCTACATCAACTATTGTATATACCTCAAACTCAATAAACTAGCTAACCAATTGATTTTAAATTGCATGTTTATTTAAGTATTGGCATTATGTGAGAGGGGAAATCGCTGTTATCTGTTTAAATAGTATTTTTTTGGAGTATCAAGTTGAACCAAGTTTTGATGGTCATCAGTATCATCTGTTTAGTTTTAGTGTTCAAAACGAGTGATGAGGCACCAATTTTTCGGGGTGAACTGTTTGACTGGTTCTTCTGTCAGTTTTCTATTGGTAACGCTATTTTATTTAACTTGGCTTCGGGACTACTGATTAGTATCTGGTTCTATTTTCTAGTGGTCTATCTTCCTGATGTTAAACGAAAGAAACGTCTCAAAAAGCACTTTGTCATGCAGTATTCAGTGTTTCGGGAACAGGTAATTACACACATTTTGGGTTCGTGCGGAGAAAGCTACAACTCAGACTTACTGAATAAGTTAACTAATCCACACGAGTTTAAGGTGTACTTTGACGAAAAAGTAACCTGTGGGCAGACTCGTTGGCAAGTTTTTATTGGCAACGCTGATTCAATTGTTGTTCAAAGAATTCTGTCAGAGTTTATCGCGTTTAAAGAAGCTACGTTATATTTGCTTAGTAAAGTCGACATTGAAGATGAAGATGTTCATGCGTTTCTTCACCACTTCAACTCCATAACTACAACGCTAATCGACATACCAGTGGATGATTACGATAGTATGAAAAAATTCTCTGGTTATCTCCGTGAGATCTTCGCAGGCTTTAGCTGGACCTCGGGAAGTCGTAATTATGACTATTTCGCTAAAATGTTCGAAAAACTGTAGTAAAAATATCCAAACTATTTAAGAGTTATTCCGCTCACGTGGCATTCTCAATATGTGTTGATTTCAGTCTTGAAGTGCAATATGAAAACTTGGAAATTGGGTGCGTCACACCTTAACGGAGCACTAGCATGCTTGGGAGACTTAAGTGGTTCATAAACTGAAAAAAGAAATTGGAAAAATTGAGAAACTAAAGAAAAACAAAAAATTTACGTGCCTTTTCCCTAATTGCTCAAGTGTGTCAATTGGCTCACACTCTCAGCAACGAGGTGGACAACTTAAAGTCATAAGCTTTAACGATGAAGTTTACACTATGAACTTCAATATGTACGAAGTGTTAACGAAAGGTGAGAGTGCATTTTCATTAGTAAAGACTGCTATTAAAAATGCTTCTATATATCCGGGGTTTTGTCAAATTCATGATGGTCAAGTGTTTGCACCAGTAGAAAAGCAGTCTCTTCAGTTGAATGATGCTTTGCAAGCTGCAACACTATTCCTACGCACTATTACATACGAAGTGACAAGGAAAAAATTGGTTCATTTCAAAACACAAAAAATACTCGAAAACTGTGCTAAGTTGCTACCTCCGGCTATATTGGAGAATTATAAACTTCAAAATTTAGGTCGTGAAAAGTTCATTAATAATGACTTGCCGTTCTATCTTGGCAAAGCTTATTCAGCCTACAACTCACCCGAGTCAGGAGTACTTAGAACTAAGTGGGTAATTATAAATAAAGTTGTTAAAGCTTCTAGCTGCACTGTGTTTTCTCCGATGCGAGATCCCAAAGAGAGGTACTACCACCAAGCAATTGCATGTCCCCAAGTAATGTCAACCTTCAATCTTATTCCAACTGCTAGCGAAACTCATGTTGTAGTGTCGTGGTTAGCTGAACATGACGGGGACAACGGTTGGATTGATAATATAATGGAAACAGAGCTAGAGAAATTTATCAACTATGTCGCTATTTGTGAATCGGAAGACATTTGTTTGGGACCAGAACTTTGGGAGTCTGTTGATATTTTTACAAGAGAAAGGGTTCATGAAGCAATTCATCATGAATTACATCGTGGTCCACTAAATGAAATACCGCGCATAATAAGAATATAACTAGTATTTAAAAGCATCATAGGTTAAATACAGAGTTCGGTAACATCGAACATTATCAACCATCGAGTATGCTATTTAGGGAAGAAGCAATTAGTTAAGCAACTCTCATATTGATTATTCTGCAAGGCAAGTTTTTGAAGTCACTTATTTAAGGTTGTACATTGGATATATCAGGTTTTCTTACTCTAGTTGCAGTTATTCTAACAGGGTTTTCTCTTCTTTCTATAGGCAAGAAGGTAACCTATGTTCATAGGTTTGGGTTTATCCATCTGATGGCTTTTGCACTTGGAATGTGTACTGTTTTAAGTTGTTTGTTTTACGACACTTTAGCTGCTCACAACTTGCTGCTTCCTTATTACTTTATTGAAGGGTTTAATGAAGATGATTTGCTTCTACTAGCATCATTATCAATGTTTGTATTGTTCATTATTTCCACTTTGTACGGTTCAACCCCTGAACACCGTTTAGAGTCACTTTGTAATAGCGTTGATGAACTGCTTAAAAGCAACGCACTAGGGGACTTGGTATATGTTTTAAGTGAGAATATTACTTACTTTGAAGTTGACTCTTCACGTAGTGAAAGAGACAAAAAAATATTATCTATAACGATGATTCGATTGCTTCTCTCTCAGCGTTTCACTGATTATATTTCTGAAATGAATTACCAGTTATATCTACGCTTATTGAAGCTTGATTGCCATAGTGAAGTCTCAACTAGGAAGTTTAATGAGTTTTTAAGAAAACAGCTCTCTGACAGAAATTCGTCGCTTTTATGGGAAACGAAACTGTTACGCGAGGCATGCAGTCCAAGGGTTCCAAATAACCACACTCCACTTCTCAAGAGCCTGTATCACGAGGAAGATACAAAACTGAGATATTCTTTTTATCAACAGATTGGGTATTGTATTCAAGAATATTTAAAAGAAAACAGCGCGTTAGATGTTCTTCAAACAGCGCCTGATAATGTTATAACTGATGATATCATTAATAATAGTTTAATTGGCTTGCATATATTTCTTGTATTCAACCTGCTAAAAAGCGACTTAAAACGGTGCACTATAGTTAGATATGAAAACGACGCGAGAGCACCTTACATTGTACTTAAGAGCATCTTGCTTCCACTTGTCAATGCAAAAACAGTTCCCAGTTCTACAATTGAACAAGAGTTTAAATCAAGGGTAGATTTTTTCATATATGAAGTCATAAAGTCACTTGGTGGATTACTGAGAAAGGCTGCTTCGAGTAAAATAACCACTGGTGAGCTTCTCGATTTAACCGAGTGTGTCGCGTCAGCTCATTTCTATGTACGTAAAAGTAAAAAATTCAAAGATAAGGACCTCCAATACATGCTGGAAGACGCTATTGACGTGTATTCAGCACTGAAGGATGAGCATCCAAAAATTGCGACAAAATTTGCTGTTTTGACGACTAGGCTTCACCAGAATTCGAAAAGGGAGTTTGATCTATCTACATCCGACTTTGAAATCATGAAGCTGAAAGAATCAGCAAACTTTATTAAAGACTCACTTACGTAGTTAGGTTTATGCGTCAATCAATTGAAGCAAAGAGTAAAGTGGTCGGAAGTCTACGAGTGAATTGAGATACTTTTTCTAATCAACTTCAGTCCAACTAGACCTAATGCTCTAAGTGACTTCTGTCCAAAAACGTGTTTGGTTTAACTATAATATGTATCAAAAAATTATTAGTTCCGATTCTAAAGCAACCTATCAATATTAATAAAATGTGTAGACACTTTGTGGGGAATCGTCTGATGCATTAGGGAACTATATTATTAATTATAATTAAAGTTTGAAATCCGATACTGAGTATTATAAGT
>Ga0208032_1000705_pt1 | contig 16559 bp, 14 predicted proteins | sample MalvirAntarct_66_FD_184254 | JGI IMG/M metagenome (GOLD analysis project Ga0208032, IMG submission 184254) | Marine viral communities from the Global Malaspina Expedition - Malaspina viral metaG Antarct_66 (SPAdes) (version 2) | ecosystem: Environmental > Aquatic > Marine > Oceanic | place: West... | reverse complement strand
GAAATCATAGGTGGGGACGGGACTCAAGCGGATGCTTTGCTCGATAGGATCGTAAACTCCTCACATCGTATCAACCTACAAGGTGAATCATTAAGAAAAGGAACTTTAAAGAGTATATAAACCTAAAATTTTTTTATAATTGTAAGATTTTTCAAAGTGGCGCAATTTGACCGAAAATGGTGGCGTCATAACTCCGAAATAGCCAAGTTGTGAGTCTCCCCCCGGACCCCCCTCTTTCAACATCATAATTAAACTTATTTTTAAAGATTTATTGTCCTAACAATGGGGGGAATTATAGGTAAATTTGGAACGACATTTCTTTTGATCCATGGTATTAACCCGTGCGTTGGCAAGGATAAAGGCCTAGGGCGTCCTTTCTACGCCATAGGCTTTTATGAGCGGTCCTGAGGGTGTTGGAAAACTTTTGGGCTTTTCAACTTCCGCAGGGACGGGTTCAGGAATAGATCAATAATTTTTACACCTGGTATATTATGGAAAATCTTAACAGAAACCCCCTACTCTTTAGGTAGTTTAAGCCCCTTGCAAACCTCGTTCAATAATTCACTAGGATCTACATCGATTGCCAAAGCTATCAAATACATCTCTTTTACTCTTAATTGCGTATTTGCATTATTTGCAAGTTCACTTAATCTTGTTTTACTAATACCTGATTTACGGGATACGTCCGATCGGTTCACAGATTTCTTAGCAAAGTAAAGGCCCAATTCAGTCATGGATTTGTCCATTTTTAAGAACATAAAGTTAGTTCATAGGATAAAATTTTCCGATTTTCTAAACTTTCATTTGCTATTTTATCTTGTTATATATATATTAGTTCCGAAATTCGGATAATATGTTCATATTTTATTAAATTCTAATACTCAAAATGGAAAGCCAAAAATATTGTAAAAATCGTGAACCCTCCAAGGAAGCCACTTTTGTTAATGAGGATGCTTCCAATGAGGAAAAACTGAAATTAGATGAGGATATGACCTTGGATAAAATAAGCGAATTGGCCAAGGAGCATTTCCATACCTTAAAGCGCTACCCCTCCAAAAAAGAACTCTATACCGTAAACCTTATCACAGAGGGCTACTTGGAAACCTCCTTTATGATTTCTAGTTTGTTAAAGGTATGCATCACGGCATTGGATGCGGAACGCACCCCAAATAGTGTCGTTCCAGAACCCGAACAGAATATTCGTGAAGTACTTGGGTATATACTCAATATGATACCCTATGAGGAAATGGAATTCCTTGATAAGATCCGGAATTTACTCAGCGATATGGAAACCCAATGACAACTATAAAAATAAGCCTATGAAATAGAAAAGAAGTAAAACCCTGAACGACATCCATAAAGTGCACCAAAATCTTATGGGGCTATTACATCGGAATCCCGACAATCCATCAGAAAATTATAAGGTCTCCATAAAGGTAAAGGGAGCGTTTTATGCTTTCTATACGGCAACTTTAATCAAATGATTTCAAATAATATCATGTGGCTATTTTGTTCGGTAATTCCGCTGCATTTTTACCATTCATTCTTTCGTTGACCAAATCTCCCAAGAATTTTGCAAACGGTTCGATATTCTGTCTTACACTCGCTTCCTCCAATGCCTGCATATATTCATCCCGCTTTTCTACGGGAATTACGGTCCATGGATAGCCCCCGGAGGCCAGCATTGTATTCATCAGGAATCTACCCATACGACCGTTGCCATCCATATACGGGTGGATAAAAACAAAGACAAAATGGCCCAGCACGGCGCGCACGGAAGCCTCGGGCTCTTCCTCCAGCAGTTCAAATAGTATGGGCATGGCATCGCGCATGGCTTCTACATTTAGGGGAACATGTTTGGAGTTTCCGATGTACACTTGGTTATTGCGGTAACCGGAAAGGTCCGAAGCCTTCAACAGGCCTGCCGTTACACTTGGGTCGAACAACTGCCTGTACCATGTGGCATGGTCTTTATCGACCTGTGTTCCTGCATTTGCTCCTTCCAATATGGCTTTGATGCTCCGCTTTACGGATTGGAAAGCCTGATAATAGCCCCGGGCTGCCATCGCATCCCGTTGTTTCCGGTCCCCTTCGTTTTCCTCGGTGTCCCATTCGCCGGAACTCACTTTTTGAATCAACTCAGGGGTCACCCGATAGCGCTCAATGGACAGGGAATGGTAGGCATCCGTTATGTATATATCGTCCACGTCCTTCATATAGGATTCATGGTCGGTCCGTATGCCGGGGGCTTGGGGAAAATTGGCCATTACAGCCCCACGCATCTGTAGCCATATCAGGCGTATGCGGTTGGCATAGGGAGAACGTTCCCTTGCCGACAATTTCAATTCCAATTTGGCATCAAAGGGATCTTCCTCCCGGATGTCATAATCGGCCTGTTTGAAGGTTTCCACAATCTGGTCGGCTATTCTGTCACGTTGGATGTTACGAAAAGCCCCGGCCAATCGACCAGCCAATGTGGTATGCCCGTTTTCCAATAGTATGGGCAATAATTCCGAAGCATCCCGTATCAACGACAGCGTGGTACGCGCATCAATGGCATTGCTTTTATACACCGACACCCCTGCATAAATGAGGGAGGCCTGTAAACTATACATGCGGATGCCTTCTTCTATTAAGGTCTGTTCTGAAGTAGGTATATCGGTCTTCAAATTGAACAGGGAGGTGTTATGGGGTAACGGAGTAGGCTTATTATTGCCCTTGGGCGACCGTATAAGCAATTGCTGCGGCACCGACCGGTTCCCGGCATGGAGCAACAAGGATTGGTCTGCCGAAAGCGACCAATCGTCTCCATATTTTCGGTTAAGAAACCGCGCTATAAATTCCCAATATGAACTATACCACGCTGTGGTTTCACCATCTTTCCCATTGGGGTCTGTGGCAATATACCATCCTTTGGTGACTTCCTGTAAAAATCCATTTTTGACAAGCAATTGACGGTGTCTTACATTAGGAATATCATCGGTATGAATTCCTACTGTACCCTGGTCCTGTAACCCTTTCAGAAAGGTAAGGGCTTCTGCGAATCGTTCTCTGGGGGTTGCCATGTTGTTGAATTTATTTTTTTAATCTTTGTTTTCGGGCTAAAATTAGTTTTTTCTATCGTGTTAATCTTAGCAAAACCAAATGTACTGAAATTAGCAAATATAAACGTGTTAAAATTAGTAAATGTATGTTGGTGTAGTTTCGAAACACAAAACATAATGGCTCAACTTGGTCAATAAGTCCCACTTCACGTTTCTTCTTGAAACCATTGAGGAAACGTTTTCTCCAGTCGTTCTGACAGAGATGACCAATTGGATATTGAAACAGGTACAATAGTTCCCTTGCCATTAATGTTAATCAACTTTTTAAACGCATTCGGAACCAATTATCCAACAAAAAACATTCAAGTTTTAAGAACTAGTATTAATCTATCGTATCCTTATTTTACATCAATCTTTAACATTTAAACCCAAATCTTACCATAACTTACCTGCGCCTGGATCCTGTCCGATTTTTGTAGTGTTCGCGAAGATAATCGTTCAGCAAAAATCGGATAGGGCGCACTTGCTTAGGTAAATTTGGAATGACATTTTTTTCGATCCATGGTAATAACCGAGCGTTGGCAAGGATAAAGGCCTAGGGCGTTCTTTCTACGCCATAGGCTTTTATGAGCGGTTCCGAGGGGGTTGAAAAATCCAGAGGTTTTTCAACTTCCGCAGGAAGTTGGATTTGTTTGTCGGAACCAGCCAATGGTGTTATTCTAGTGTAATTCTATTCTCAACTTGAGTTTAAGCTTATCGAAATCCTCGGGAGTCATATCCAATTGTAACCTTGGCTTCCCAAAACTGCTCTTTACCAATTTTACTTTGTTGAGCAGAGCAATAAATTCTGTTCTGTTTTGATTAAGGTCGCGTTTTAGATTGGTATATTTTCTTTCTATCACAAGGGCCTCCTCCACCTTTTTAAAGAACCTATCCCTTTCCGGATCGGCTTCCCTACCCTCCATCAACAAGGGTGCTTGCCCGCGTTTCTTTTGGGGGGAGTGTTCAAATAAAAGTTCTATCATGGCCTTGGTCGGAAGGACCCCATGATTTTCAATATTCTTCATAATGGCGACCATCGCATTAAACCGTTTCTTGATCAGGTTCGCAATGGTCCTTCCATTAGGACCAAAAGACTCCTTTGGAGAAATCTCATTGTAAATAAAGAAATCCAGCATAGTTTGAAGCGCCTCCGTATGGGTCTTAAAAAACCGTCTCGAAAACGTCTGGAACTGCTTTGCTGTATCTTTCTTAAAACGAATACTTATAAATGGGTTCATAATTTTCTGTTTTGACGCAAATTCTCCCCTAAAAATGGGCGTTTACAGGCCGTTTGACGCAAATTTGACAAAATATCGGAGTAAATTGATTTTCAATTATTTGAAAATCAATAACTTAAATATTGTAACGTGGCCTTGGCCCGTTACCCTCTTGCTATTCCTTATACTCCGTTATACTTCGCTCCGGAAGACCTTCTTTAAAACTTCTAAAAAGCTTGTCCCTAGTTATGATTTTTTTAATGTCCTTTTCAAACGGTATATAAACTCCAATAAGTCCTCTTTTTTCTTTCACCAGCTATTTTCTTGGGCTCGGGCCGTCCATCTTTAGACGATTGTACATCCTTATGAACCTATACGAAATTTGTGTTCCGTACCGGTTCCCAATTTGGGAAAGGCTCAAATTGGTGCTGATATGTGTTTTTGTCCCAAGGTTTTCAAAGTTCCGCTAGCTTTTGATCAGGATCTGAAAGCAGCAACTCTTTTAAGCGATATGACCTACACATTTTGAAATTCGGGATTACGGTCCAAACACCTGCAGAAATGCCCTAAGAAACTATTATTTGCAGCGTCCACCTCGAAATCAAGATCGGCATAGGCAAACTATTCTATACAGACTTAAAAAAACATTTTTTAAAAGCTCTGGGGCGCGAAGCGGTTTACGCCTTGTTTGCTTTTTTAAAACTGATTTGACCATCCTTTTTTATATAAACTATTCCGATATCAGATTTGAATTTTCTTTCTCTCTGTTTAGAGCTAAATTATTTTTTAATCTTTTTTTATTACTTGTTTATTATGTTAGACACTTATGTCCATGCCGCCCGGTCAATAGTGTCCAGGCTTCCACGCTAGTATTGTCATGTCCGGGTCGCCAGTATCATAACCAAAATGTAAGAGACTTCTCAAGAATCGCTTTCTACCGTTAAAGGAGGTTTCCTCTATCCAGCCCAAGGATTTTAGTTGGGAAACGTACCTGCTAACCTGTCGTTCTGAAATATTTAGAAAGGAAGCAATGTACTTATTGGACATGTAGCACTCCATACCGTTTTCGGTAAAGCTGTGTATCTCCATGAACAAGATCTTTGCGTACCAGTTCACCTCCGTGTTCAGGTAGATCGATCTGGGTATCCAGATCCCCTGAAAATTTCTCTCCGTAGTTTTCATACCAGAGAAATTATCTCTTGTTCTTGATTAGGGACTTATTGAAACGGTGTTCCAAGGTCTCGTCAGATAGATCGGGTTCCCCCAACAACCAGGCATCGATGGTATCCTTGTCAAAGAATTTCTGGCGGATATGAGGATTGTTCCCCATGGGAATGAGCTTTAGCTGGGTCAGCTTGTAGATCTTGCTTTTGGAGAGTCCGGTGTATGCGGCCAGATCTTCCACGTTCATTACTTTCTTGGTGTGGGACAACAGACCTTTGATATCGGATAGCAGCCCCACTACGTTTTCGTTTTCTTCCATGATATTTGCTTTAAGATTTTCCTCAAATTAGAGAAGCAGATAGCACCAAAAGAAGAACCAAGGAATTTTAACTTATAAAAATGATGGTTATTGATGAATTGACAACGATTCTTTGAAAACGGTTAAAATTACGCAACACGCAATTTTCATTTGGAAGTATTTGATGGAGGAAGCTATAACCGATTTACATTAATCGCAAGGTGGTGATCGCTTTTGAAGGAGTTTAATGAAGAATAAAATGGAAAGTTTTTGATATAAAATCAAACGAAAAAAAAATGTTGTACCTATGTTGTACCCATGAAAAGAAAAAGGCTTCACGATTTCTCGTAAAGCCTATTCTCATTGAGCTCCCCCTCTTGGGCTCGAACCAAGGACCCTCTGATTAACAGTCGGTTCATTTATAGTTTCATATGATTTTATATATGCCTAAATGCCTATTTTACAGGTGTTTTACGTATCTTTAGTTTCAGATTAAACCATATGAAACCAAAAAAAGCACGCTGAAAGCACGCTGAAAATAAATTCTTCTTCCTCATGGCCACAATTAAGATAACCTTCGATAAACGGGCATCTAACACCACTAAAGATAATAAATTCATGTTGGTTTTGTGTATTAATCATAACCGAAAAACACGCTACATTCCATTCAATTTACACCTAAAGGAAAACCAATACGATTTTAGGACAGGGAAAATCACAGGTATATTGAACTCTGTGCGCCATACTAAACGGACCCAAAAAACTTTTTCCGATGTGGATTTATGGATCGATGAGCACGAGGGAGAAATAAGGAGGTGGGATATGGATAGGTTAAAATCAGAAATAGAGCAATGCTTTTTTAAAAAATCTCCCTCTCGTACAATCCTTAATTATGGGGGAGTGTATCTCCACCGACTTCGTATGGAACAGCGATTTTCAACGGCAAGCTCTTACGAGGACGCATTGAAGGCCTTAATCAAATTTCGAAAAAAACTTAAAGGTCAGGATGATACCATGTTGATTAAAACATTGTATGAGGTTAAGGAAAATGGATTGTTTCCTCTAGAGAACTTCAAAGATTTGGATATGGAAATCAAGTCTATAGACTACTCATTTTTAAAGGACTTCAAAGCCTATATGAGCAACAGGTATAAATCCAAAAATACGCCTGCCATGCACCTAAGAAGTCTTCAAGCGATAATGAACGATGCGGGAAAAGCATTTGAGGACTTAAAAGATCATAGGCCACTCTCCAATTTTAAAAAGCAGAGCCATGAAAACGCTCCAGCACCTATTGAATTGTCAGATATTCATAAAATCAGAAAATTGGAATTAGAACCAGATACTCCGATATGGCATAATAGGAATTATCTTCTTTTTATGTTCAATAATATGGGCATGAACTTCTTTGATGTTGCAATCCTAAAGTGGTTTCAGTTTGAGGATAATCGTATCAAATATTTTCGCAAAAAAACTCATTATGAAGGAGATTATTTTAGTGTTCTTCAAAATGAAGAGTCCTTAAATATTATCCGCCATTACCTCAAGGATCAAAAAGATGAAGATTACCTCTTTCCAATTATTCCACCCAATACCACGCCAGAACGTCTACATAAGGTCAATAATGGCAAAGTCAAAATCTTTAATAAGTATGCCAATAAAATTGCAGCTTTAGCTGGTATTTCGAAAAAGATAACCACCTACACACTTCGAGATACCTGGACCAATATAGGTCTTGACATGGGTATCGATATCCGAAAAATATCATCAGGGCTTGGCCATTCGAGTGTTCAGGTAACTGAAAAACACTACGGCAAAAGCGTCACTGAAAAAATACTAGATGAGATTAATGCTAAAATCACGGAATCGTAGAAGATATGCGACTTACTATTCCCGATAGAACGGTCTCACGAGAGGTTGATGAACTTATGAAACTCTCCATATTTAATTAAATGGTAAAGAGAGGGGCACTGAATATATCATCAACACTAGCAGTTATAAGCTTTAGAAAGCCACTATTTTTATAGGATTTATGTCGAGATTAAATCCCTATTATAAAGGGTTTTCCATAAAAATGCCGCGATTGATGTCACGATTATTCGTCTAAGTATAAAACAATTTTTGGTTTTCTATTTTTCCTCCAAATTCCCATGGTGGTATATGAGATTATGATGTGCTCAACATCCCCAATCTTTAGTAACTTATGTTTTGTTCCTCCTATCCACAAAAAAGCACGAGCTAAGATGCTAAATTTCGTATTGTACCCATTGCCTAAAGCCTACATAGAAAGACCTTTGCCCTTATACTTGGAATAGTCTGTCAATTCATCCTTAAAGCCGTTGAAGGCTTCTTCCGGTTTGGGATTATCACTTCCCAACAGATTGCCCAACGCATAGACACCTATTCTCAGAAGATTTGCCTGCTTCCTGTCAATCTGTATTTTGGCAACGGTATGCAGTGCTTCCCTTAACCCGTTTTCCATATGGTGTTCCAATATCTCAATGGGGAGGTTTGGCCTGGCCCCATCCAATACGAAAAGATAGGATGCCTTTTTATATTGTCCCCGTTCTATCAAGTATGTCGACCAGAGGTTTTTTAGGTTATCCTGCTCGTTAGTTGCGATATCCTCCAAGATTTTCGCTTGGTTCTCCAAGGTCTTGTTCAGATCGTTTGATGATTCCAGATAGGCCTGTGTTTTTAGTGAAAGCAGAACATCGACCGGATACTTGGAATATATCGAACCGATGCATAGTCTCCCTTCCCTTTTCTCAAAATAAAAGCCTTTTTCATTAAAAAACGTGATATAGTCGTTCGGAGATTTCTCGAAGGATACCTGCATACGCTCTGCATATTTATGAAAGGCCTTCAGGCTCAACCGGTCAAACATTTGCCTATATGACTTGCTCATAGTTTGATAGAGGTTCGGGAACATCAATGGTAGGAACATCGAGGTCGGCCTAAGTCCAATTTCTTTGGCTGTTCTGTCGTTCATAAGTCCGTCCAATACTTTTTGGTTCTCCTTCATAAAGCCAGGGGAGGCATAAAATTCGTTTTGGTTCGGTATCGGTTCATGGCCTAAATCTAGCTTGACTCCGTACTGATAAGAATTCGCATAGGTGAGGATTCCCCTATCATATTTGGTCCCGAGACTTTTCAAAAGCTCAAAAAGGAATTCCCTTTGCCCTGGCGGATCAAAAAGCTGTTTGTCAATTACCTGTTTTATAAGTCCGGCCTTTGCCTGCAATTCCCGTTCTTCCCTTATCGATTCCATATTATAAAGCTTGTCCTTTACAATATCGAACTGCAATTGTATCAGATCGCCCAGGTTTCGGTTGTCGGTATGCAGATACTTCCTAAGAAACCTAAAGCGTTCCGATTTGGCCATTTCCGTAACTATAGACTTTATGGGCATCCTAATGATATGTTCAGAAAAAAGGGTCCTGTTCCATGAATCCTGATAGCTGCTACGATAGGCTTCCTTGATGCACCGCTGGAGCTCCAATTGCAGCTGAACGCTTTCCGCATACATCTGGGTATATTCACTTTCGAACAGTTCCGGGTTTTCTAGGATTCCTATATCCTTCTCCATTTCTTTGCTATTGAGGACATATCCCGATTTGTCATATATCGAGAAATCCACTGCTTTTCCATGTCCGTCATAGTTTAGCCTACAATCCAATTTTTGATGGGATCTCAGTATATCGGGAAGGTGTTCGGGGCCGATGGTCCTGAAAAGTCCAAAAGTGGTACGCAGTTGTTTTTCCAGCCGTTTTTTGACCATGGGCAATAACTTGGATTTTTGGTTGAGCTCAAAGACCTTTTGCAGTTTTGGACCGCTCAATTGTGGGTGGACGGTATAACCGTTGATAAATCTCGACCTGTAGCCGTCCTTTACTTCGATGCCGAACGATACTCCTATCCTACCATTGTGATTTACGGTCCTTAGCTGAATGTGGTGGGGCCTCAGAAATTCGGAAAGTTCTTTAAAACTCCTCACCTTGTACTTCTGCAAAGTGTTGTTTACAATGTCCTGCAAATAGAATTTGACCCCTTTGATATCCTCGTTCTTAAATTGTGGGATCCGATATATCGGAAGTTCCTTTTCTTGACGCATATCAGGAGATGGGGAGAGCCCGAACTGCTTTTCCAGGTATTTCTGGGCGGCCACGTTCCTTCTGAAATCGTTGGAAAGGTTTATCTGCAGACAATCCTCTTTAATGGTGGTCGAAACGATATGGACATGTTCGTGCTTGGTATCACAGTGGCGTACTACAATAAAGGGCTGTTCCCCATAACCCATATGTTCCATGTAAGCTTTAGAAAGTTCAAAAAAGTCCTTGTCGTCCAATTGTTCGCCACGGGGAAGATTGATAGTGGCATGTACATACCGTTTTTCAGAATCGTGCCGATTGCCGAGATAGTAGAGGACCCTTCTAAAAAACTCCGTATTGGTGTCCGTATCAGAATAGGTGTTCTGGAAGCCGAGTATGGTGTTATCTGCCTTGCCCAATACATAGTTCAGCACTCCTTGCACATTGTTCCGATATAGAATCCTTGCTATCATTCTTGATCTTTGGTGTTGATGGTCTCCATGAGTTCAAGCATCAGTTCGCTGGCCTTTTGCATCTCCCCATCTACGTTCGTATTTGGGCTCCGCATGTTCTTGTAGTTGGCCACCTTGACCAATTGGTTGATGTTGGTGCCTATCTTGTTCAATTGGCAACTGAGGTTCGAAATACTATCGGGTTTCCGTTGCCTCTTTATGGTTTCCCTATTAAGGATAAGCTTTCTTAGGAAAGGGCCAATAGTTCCCCTTTTCCGAAAATCGAGATTATAGGACTGCAGGATGGCCTTTACCTTTTCCAGTTCCCTGCCATTGAACCGAAGCGTTATGGTATGCTCCCGTTTCCTGTCCCCCAACCGTTTTCTGCCGCCTTTGTTTCCAACCATTTTTTAAATCGATTTTATCGTTTTTCACTTCGTAAGAAGTAGGCGTTTTAAGATGCTTAAAACATAACTTGCTATCTTCTTTGAAGATAAATATAGGCAATCAAAATGAATTATAACAAACTAATAATCAGTTATTTAACCTCGTTAATCATATAGAACCATACTAGGCCAAATGGGTACAGATAATCGATTTATCCGGTCTTATTTGTTATATAGAAATGATGGAAGAATAGGTAAACGTTTCATTTTTTTGCGTGTAGGGAGAGGAAAGGTCAAGCGGCTTTTTCCGCTTGTACTTTTGAGCGGTTCCGAGGGTGTTGGGAAACCGTAACTGTAAAGACGACCGAATGCGGATCGGCGCTGTGCGTCGGCATGGTCGGCTTGGAGGTGGCGGTTTCCCAACTTCCGTAGGGGCTTGGAATAATCTATGACAAGTGCTTCTACAGAAAGTCTATATAAAGGTGGGTGGCTGTTGCAGAACTCCGACAAATATCAATTCTTACTTTTATAAATCTGCAAAAATCCGTAAATTAATGGTATGCAAGGCAGAAAGAATTATACCGAAAAATTGTTCCTCAGTTTCCGCTTATCGGACCGGATCCCAAAGGAAAACCTATACAGAAGGCTCCGCGAAACGCTTGACCTGAGATTTCTTTATAAGGATACGAAAGAACTTTACGGCAGGACGGGCAACCCTTCGATCGACCCCGTGGTCTTTTTCAAGCTGTTGATCACGGGGTACCTTGAGAACATCACCTCCGACCGAAAACTGGTGGAACATTGCTGCATGCGAATGGACGTGCTCTACTTTCTGGGCTATGACCTAGACGAGGAGCTGCCATGGCATTCAACGATCAGCAGGACGAGGCAACTTTACCCGGAATCCCTTTTTGTGACCTTGTTCAACAAGGTATTTGCTCTTTGCGTCGACAGCGGGATGGTATCCGGACATACCCAAGCAGTAGATTCGGCCCCCATAAAGGCAAATGCGTCCATGGAAAGCGTAGTGCCTAAAATGCCGGCCACCCCTATGGAGGACCACTTGAAAAAAGTGTCGGAAGAAAATCAAGAAACTACGGAAAAACGTGGTGGAACCGTATCTCCCGCACATATCTCTGCTCCCTCGCACGAGCTGAAACGCGTAGAGAAGCACCACCAAAAATTACGGGACAATCCAGTACCCGCTGTTGGTGCATCGCACAAAAAAGCACGCCTGCTCAGCAACAAGACACACTATAACCCCCATGATCCGGATGCCCGTATATCGGTAAAGCCGGGCAAGGCCAGAAAGCTGAACTACCATTGCAGTATGGCGGTGGACACCTCGGAAGGGGTCATCTCGCATATCCAGGCGGACTTTGCCGACGGCAGGGACAGCCAGTACCTGACCGATATAAGCCTGCGGGTCCAGAACCGTTTAAGGAAGAACGAGCTCATAATGACGGATCTCCTTGCGGACGCAGGTTATTCCAATGGCTCCAACTACGATTTTCTCGAACAAAGGAAGATTACCGGATGGATACCGGTTTTCGGGAAATACAAACCTGAGATAGAAGGTTTTCCCTACAACAAGGAAAAGGACGAATATAGATGTCCGATGAACAGGCCCCTGCCCTTCAAGGTATTCCGAACCAACCCAGACGGCGGCGTACTGAAATGCTATTGGGCGGCACCGAAGGACTGCAAGGCCTGTCCCATGAAATCCCAATGCGTGCCGAACACCAAATGCAAAAAAATCTCCAAAACGATCTATGACGAACAATATCTGAGGGCCTACGGCCGACAACACAGTGAAAGGGGCAGGCAAATGAAAAAACTTAGACAAAGTACGGTGGAGCCTGTATTCGGTAGTCTGACCCAGTTTTACGGCCTGAGAAAAATAGGCGTACTGGGCAAGGCAGGTGCACATAAGGTCATGCTCATGGCGGCGATCGCCTTCAACTTGAAGAAGTACCTTAAGAAAGGGGGAAGGAAGCCCTCCATGGGCATTTTAGAGGCCATTATGGATGTCCTCCGAGGCCACCTGACCACTTTTTACCGGCACATCCGACCGAGACCGGTTCTCCAAATGGCTCAGTAAAAACGACCTAATCGGGTCGATATCCTGCGTACAGACCACTTCTGCAACAGCCACGTTCTTTTTATGAGACTATAGAAAACAAGACCGAACCTTCTTATATTTGAACTTTTCGATAATTAAACTCAGACCTTTCATAGAAAATGTTGTTTACGGTAATCATTATTCGGGACAAAGAGGATGAAATCGAGTAATACTAATTGTTGATTTTTTAGAGTTCTTCTTTAATTTTATAATAATATGCCTTTACGCCGATCCTGCATTATTATTTTTATTTTGACCATTACATGGTGCGATGCCCAGAAAAAGTTTGAGCCTGGTAATTCCGTTCCTGCAAATGCCATTGATGCGGAAAAGATTTATTTGCAGTTGACAGGAAAGACATATAATACCTCAGAAGTAGTCTGGTTCAAAGCAGTCGTATCCGAGGCTTTTGGCAACTCACTTTCGGATATTAGTAAGGTTTTGCGTGTAGAACTAATCGAACCGATCGGCCAAGAGATAATAGATAGGAAATTACTGAAATTGGAAAATGGCTTAGCTGAAAGCTTTTTTCAGCTACACGCCAATTATCCTGAAGGCAAATACTTGATACGTGCGTATACCGAATGGAACAGGAACTTTGGAACCGATTTTATCTTTTCATCCTATGTGGATGTTCTCCATTTCAAAAGACCAGAAGATAAGATCGACCCAATTCGGGATATTACAGTTGCCAAGGAATTGAATCATGAAATGGTTACTGTTTCTTCAATGATATTCCCGAACGAATTGGACAGTCTGAATAAAGGTGGGGCGATGTTGTACCTAAATTGGAAAGATGGTTCCGATTCCATTGAGGTCAAGCAAAAAAGAGGCAGGCCCGTCGGCGTAAAATTTGATATACCAAATGATGTCAAGGTCATTGGTTATCGATTAAAAACCGAAAGTAAGAGCTTTTCTAAATCTATAATTTTGGATGAGAATTCAGGAACCTTGGATTTTTTCCCCGAAGGAGGAGCATTGGTAAACGACATAAAGAGCAACATAGGCTTTAAATATCTAAACTATAAAGGCAAAGGGGCAGAAATAGAAGGGATTATAGTTGACCAGGAAAATAATGAGCTGTCTACTTTTAAAAGTAACCATCTGGGTATGGGCAAAATAGTCCTACGGCCCGAAATTGGCAAAGGCTATTTTGGGGTAGTTCAATCGACCAATGGAACAACCCATAGGTATCCCATTCCCGTGGCCAGACCTCAAGGTATGGTCATGCGGGTTATTTCCGAAAAGCATATGAAGCTAATTGCGTTGGATGCGAAACCGGTAATGACCGATAGCCTCTTCCTAAAACTTTATCACCGGGGAAAGGATATTTATATGCTAAGGGCATTGATGAAAAATGGAAAGTTTAGCTATGCCTTCAAAAGCAGGGATTTGCCGAACGGAATTATAGGGGCAACGTTATACGATTCGGGGCATATGCCCATAGCCGAACGTCATTTCTACAATCATAGGCCCGAAGACAATCTGGATATAAAAGTTGAAATGGACAAAAACGAATATGAAGCACGTGATAGTGTAATCGTTCACATTCGTTCCACGAAAGGAAAACGACCTTTGCCAAGTTCTATATCATTAATGGCGGTAAACAAAGATTATTTTGAGCGGACAAACCTTACCCATGGAAATATTGTTTCCTATTTTATGTTGGAATCAGATATCAGGGGCGAAATCGAGGATCCCGCTTATTATTTCAAACATGAGGATCATTTAAAAGATCTTGATTATTTGATGCTTACCCAAGGTTGGTCGAATTATAAGTACGACAAGCCCAAAGAACCCAAGTTGATACAACCTGAAAAGGGACTCGGTCTAACGGGGTATGTTGAGGGAGTACAGAAGGTAAAAAGGAAAAAGCGTTTTCAAAATGACAGGTACGATTTGACATTGATGACTTTTGGAGAAAAAATAACAGTTTATAATCAAGAAGTCGATAGTACGGGATATTTTAATTTCAGTCTTGAAAATAGTTACGGAGATGGAAAAAAATTTGTGATACAACCCACTTCCTCCGGTAGAAAAAGTTCAAACTTTAAGGTCCATATCCATAAAAGAAAAGTTCCCAAGATAGAGTATGAAACCGAATTGGTCATCGCTCCCGTTGATAGTATAATAGAAAAAACCGTAAGTGAGCGAATATCAAAAGATATAGCCCTCGACCCTTTTTTGTTGCCAAATACCATTGCATTGAACGAGGTTGTCGTCAGTGACTACATTCTGACCCCAGAAAGGGAAGAAATGAACAAATTACATGGTATGCCAGATGTTGTCATAGACAACAAAGAGTTGATGGCCAAAGCGAAAAATTGGACAGGAAGCCTTTATTCATGGCTATTGTTCAACTACCCTGAAGAGCTTTCGGTGAGTAGGTTGGGGAATGGGACAGGGTACTTGTATGCCCGAGTCCACGGTGCCGGTTTTACATATATCTTAATTGATGGCATTCCCGTTGTGATCGACCATTTTAGCATTGTTCCCGATATACCGATTGCTGCTGTTAAAAGTGTCGAGATTATCAGAAACACAACAAGTGCCAACCGCTATTTTCGGGATACATTCCCCTCTGCCTCCGGTTTATTCCAGCCTCCACCGTTTCCAGCAATTTTGGCAATTTATACCTATTCGGGAAAAGGTCTTTTCGGAGCTTTTCCCAAAAGGTCCAATTTATTGCTCGACTCTGCCCCTGAGTTCTCCCCCAAAAGGGAGTTTTATAGCCCTTCTTATGATGGGACCACTGATGATCCTGGTACGCCCGACTTAAGAAAATTGATACATTGGGAGCCAAATGTTGTTACGGATGCACAAGGCAATGCTACCATTAAGTTTTTTAATGGAGATATTTCGGGAAAGGTTTTGGTGATTTGTGAGGGTATCTCAATTATTGGAGATGGAATAATAGGTCAGAGTGAAACAACTTACGACATAGTTGAATAGGATTTAGCATTGAATTCCTAGTCGGATTTCAAAAAACCTCATTAAATGGTAATAGGGCCAAAACTAGTTGGTAAATTCATTCTTTATTTGAACTTTCAAATTTGCATTATCAAGATAGAGATATAATATTTGTGCTGTAAAACCAACGTTTTACAGCGCTATCGGTTATTGGCAATCAATGTGGTGACTTTTAATGATCCTGGCACTGCTCCAGATGACACGCAAACGTTTTCGGCTATTGACTGAGATGGAAAAAATAACCAGGATTGTAAATTATGTCCCCCTTTCTGCCAATGCATTTGCCACCATAGGTTTTGACTTTGCCATTTAGAACCCCCTCAGCCTTCAATTACTCAAAAAAACTTGCCCACTCCGATAACCTTGGCAGAGATAGTTCACATTCTCATTTAATACCCCTACGACCCTAATTCAGTTGTGATTCTCGACAGCTATAATTTTAATTATAAACGTCAAAATTTGCATTAGTAGCACTTTTTGACCAAAGTTTGCACAACCTGTGCATCGATAAATTTATATCTTTGTCAAACTTTATGAAAATATTCTTTTCCATATCAATGTCAATTTTATTCTTTTTTCAGGGAATTAGCATTGATATGGACTTTTGTGGACCAATTAAAGAAATTTCAAGCATTATTACCCATTATCAAGACCATAAAGTTTATGGAGACTCTTTCCTTGAATATGTAGTTGAAGATTACATTGACAATGATGCAAAAAATGAAGGGCATCATAATAACCCAGATAAGGAGAATACACCAGTCCATTCCCAT